>Ga0209092_10000637_pt1 | contig 35103 bp, 51 predicted proteins | sample FraStrMetagenome_FD_187446 | JGI IMG/M metagenome (GOLD analysis project Ga0209092, IMG submission 187446) | Marine eukaryotic phytoplankton communities from Arctic Ocean - Fram Strait ARC3M Metagenome (SPAdes) (version 2) | ecosystem: Environmental > Aquatic > Marine > Oceanic | place: Fram...
TCCTGGTGATTACTATATGGAAAAAGCGGCTGAACAGGCACCTAACATATTTGGAGATTGGGATAGTGGATTATAGTCCAGACAGTTGGGTAGTATTAAAGGTTAAAGAAGGTAAAGGCACATTCCCCTTTTACAAAGTATTGGCTGGCTGGAGTGGTAGTTATCTATACGGTGACAGTTGGAGAATGAATAGTGGTATTACATTGGTTTTTGAGAGAGAGAATACTGTAGACTTTTATGGTGAAAGTGGTTCGATGTATCACTGTCATAAAGTTGGATATGGGTTGTCAATGGCCACTGTTGGTATCTACAACCAACTGAAAGAGAACGAGAAATTCAAAGGTCAGATTCAACTGATGCCAGAAGATACCGACTGGATGGAGTTGATATGAAAATTAAAATAGGCCCATATCCAACACATAGATGGTATCACAACTTTCTATATGAAAAGTTTGGTATCGGTAATGAGCCTAAAGTATCTGTGCATATAGATGACTTTGATACGTGGAGTATGGATCATACCCTAGCATATATTATTGAACCGATGTTAAAGCAACTCAAACTTACCAAGCATGGTGCTCCTAATGTTGATAATAAAGATGTTCCAAAAGAACTAAGGTCTGAACTAGTAGATGATAATATATGTCCTACTCACTTTGACAAGTGGGATTGGGTATTAGATGAAATGATTTTTGCCTTTGAGAGTAAACATAATGATTGGGAAGAACAGTTCCATTCAGGTGAAGTTGATAGAGTATTTAAAGACCTAGAGAACGGCTATACCGAATGGCTAGAAGGGCCCAACCACACCTTTAAAATAGATATGAAAGGCCGTAAAGCATATCAGAAAAGAATATCAAATGGTTTTAGATTATTTGGTAAATATTATGAAAATCTTTGGGACTAAGGAAGTATAAATAGATACATGAGAAATACATACTGGAGAATTTGGGCTAAAAGCCTAGGCGAGAAGGCAGGTTCCTCCAACAAAGAGGCAGATGTAATTGCGGCGGTAAGAACCATAATAGTTTTGGTTAATTTTATCACATGCTTTTTCATAATGAGTGGAGTAATACACAATTGGTAACAAAGAATGATGTGACTGGAGATTCCATCCAGAGCAAGGGATCAAGTAAAGCATACTTAGATAACTATGATGCTATATTTGGTAGTAAGAATCAGAAGACTAAACAGAAGTCTGTTACAGAATTAAATTGGGACGGTAATGAAGACCGAGGCAGATACGGTGAAGATGAAAGCAATAAAGACGAGATACCATCGAATTCTTTTCGGCCAGGATAGCCCGTATAAGCGGCATAATGTTGTGCCCGACAAAAAGAAGACCATTCCACGAAAGCGAAAGAATGGCAATATAAATAGTATAGAGGGTTAAATATGGCAGATCTATTAGACTTTGATTTCGGTTTCACGGCCGTAGACGAGAATGAATTAGAAGCAGTACAGAAGGTGACTTCTCAAGCTTCTTCAGCTTCGGCTAATGCTCATGAAGCAGAAGAGAAATTAAATAAGTTATATAATGCTATACTACCTCTGTTATCAAATTTAAAGAAAAATCCAGAGAAGGAATATATCCTTTGGCCAAACCGTGTCGAGAAGATCGAGCAGTTTGAGGATTTAATTACGGGAATTATAAAATAATGGCGATTTCATATCCTATTTCTCTTCTAGCTATCTCAGCCGAAAATACTGCAACTACAAGTAATTCGTTGACAACCTTATCAACTACTGCAGTTGAAGGTTTAAGTACTCTGAATGAAGCACCATATGCTATGTCAGAGTTTAATGGTTATACTCACCTTATAGAATCTGCAGTTGCTATTAATGGCGTCAACAGATATTGGGGTAAAGGCGCGCGTCAAAGAATTGGATATACCTCAGGTAATGACTCTTATATAGGTGATGCTCAAGGTAGTATCTCTTCTGGCAGCCCATTGTCATCATCTGACGGATGGGGTTTATCAATGTCCGTGCAGGTAGCGGCATGGATAGAAAAAGCTAATGGCGTGCACCACTTCGCTTTTGAAGCTACCACATCTTCCTCGACCGGTGCAGACCTGACATGGTGGAATAAAGTGACAATATCCAGATCTGGACAAACAGATGTAGTACTTACCAGGGCCAATACCTCTAAGAATGAACATGCTAACTATAGAATGAACATTTGGTGGAATGCTAGCACAGCCAACTACATAGGCAATGGTCTCGCAACTTGGACATTCTCAAGCTCTTAGGAGAAAACATGAAAATAATTCTTATAGCATATCCAACAACTCTCGAATATTTGGTTCCTCTTTTAGAGGCTGATAATCACGAGGTATTACTGCTCACAGGAAATGATACTATAAATTTAAGTAGAAGAGACGTTGACAACGTAAATTACATAGTTACTTCTATTAATGCGTTTAATCCAGATTTAGTTATTAACGCAGTTACACATATATTTTTACTCGATTCTTCTGATTATATCTACATAGGTAATACAGAGTTAAGTGCTCAACTAGAGACTCATAAATGGACATCAAGAACAAAGGCGGGCGAATTAGGTTGGTCTTTACCTACTCTTTTAGAAGAGTGTAAAATGAATGCAATATCGGACTATGATGATACCGTGTATGTAAAACCTAAAGGGCCGACTTCAATGCATCAAATTTATAAATTGACTACTGATTTAGCTCGTAGCGATGAGCATCATAATAAAAGTGCTAGTACTATATTTAATGAGATAATGGCTAACGAAGGATTAAGTGATATTGATGCATATGTTGAAGATTCTGTAGACTATGAGATTGAAGCTTGGTGCTTCTTTACAGTATCTAATGGTAATTATTCTATTATAAGAACATTAGGTTGTACTGGATATGGAGACGATAAATTAGTAAATGCAACAGGTAACTGGAGAGATGGAGATATAACTCTTGTAGACTTAACAGAGACTCAAAGAGCCGCATTTATTACTAAATGTGAAGCATGGTTAGACTATGCTGTAACTCTTGGCGGCAACTACGAAGGGACATTAGGTGGAGCAATTACTGCTGATAATTCGGTGTATTGGTTTGAACAAAACAGTAGACCTGGAACATATAATATTGGTATGTTACCTGGATCTGTACAAGATTGGATTGATGGTTTAACAACGGACTCAACAAAATCTATAAATCAAATATCTGCTGAAACTATACGAAATGAGAAAGGATTTGGCTAGATATGAGTATAAATTTTAAAAATACTTGGAGACCATTACCAAGTTGCGTAACTATAAAAGAAAGTATAATAGATGGTTTAGGCCTATTTGCTGTTGAGGATATACCCATAGACACTGACTTGGGTTTAATGAGATTTATGTATCATGATACATTGATAAGAACAGCGTTAGGATCTTTTCCTAATCACTGCGAAGATCCTAACTGTGTAAACATAAGCAGTATTAATGAGCATGGAGACGAAGAATATAATTTAGTTACTAGTCAAGATATTAAAATTGGAGATGAATTAACGCTTTGTTATCAAATGAAGCAGTATTATAAGTAAAGAATACTAGGAGAATAAAATGTTTTGGGATAAAGATACAGATATTGATGTAGATCAGTTAAGAGAGACACTAATCATTGACGAGGGTCAAGTAAATGAAATTTATGAAGACCATCTGGGCTACGCAACTTTCGGAATTGGACACTTGGTCCTTGAATCAGATCCGGAACACGGCCAAGCTGTTGGCACAGCCGTGTCAGAAGAAAGAACAATCGAATGCTTCGAGCACGATGTACAGTCAGTACTTAAAGACTGTAAGAAGTTGCATGAAGGGTGGGACGGATACCCACAAGAAGTAAAACAAGTTATTGCGAACATGATGTTCAATATGGGACTTACGCGCTTGAGTAAATTTAATAAGCACAATGCAGCGCTGCAGAGTGGTGATTGGAAAGGAGCTGCTGTAGAAGGCAGAGATAGTAGATGGCACAAACAAGTGACGAACAGAGCAGAAAGATTAATGGAACGATTAGAAAACCTTTAAAGGTTGAATCTAGCATTCCACAAGATAAACAGAAATATAAAGGTTGGTATTGGTGCAACGAAAAGAGAGGTCTTTTCAGATATTCAGACTGGCACAAAAGTTTAACCGAACTAAATATAATTAGTTCATAGGAGAAAGAAATGACGCAAGTAATAAATTTAAAAGGTGTTGAAGGTAATTTAGTCAGTGATAGTAATGTTGGTTTTGCCACATTAGTACGAGTGTTGAACAACAAAACAAGTGTTCAAGTTATCACTCAGAAGGCTGTAGGTGGAGCAGTACTAGCTAACGTAACCTTGGCCGCTGGTGAAGTACTATATATTAAGAAGGCACCATCAGATACTTTACTCGGTCTTGCAACTTCTTTGGCAGTAGCAGTAGCACAGTAATTACCTATCTTAGGTCATATATGTTATAAATAACTATATGGCCGAAATCTTTGAAATAATTGCACAGGTCGGGGCCCCCATTGCTGGGGCTTTCGCTATGGGTGCTTTTATCTTCCTAATAATACGACAAATTTTAGAAGGGCTAATCGACAAGATTAAGACCCTTACTATATTCTGTGAATCACTAGAAAACAGAGCTCGTACCATGGCCAACGAAATGATTAAGATTGATATGTTAGTCAGTAGCGCTTTAGAATTAAGACCAGATATAGAAAGAATTGCTCGAGCAGAGAACTTTGTTGAAGATGGCAAAGTAGATGTACGGAGAGATTAATGGAAGAAGCTAATATATTAATAGATGGTATACAAAAATATGGTTTTCCCATAGTTGCATGTATTGGTTTTGGATATTTTCTCTTCTATATTTGGAAATTCATTAGTGATAGAATAGAACCAGAATTGGATAAAATGCACTTTGCTTTAATAAGAGTAATTGATCGAACTAGAATGCTCGATCAGGACTTAATTAGATTACAGCAGAAAGTGAATGTGGTGTTAGAGTATAAAGAAAATGAGAAAATGAAAAATGAAAAATAGAATAACAGGAACCCATTTAGGAATATTAGTAATAGCACTATACTTTATAGCTCAGGGAGTTATGGCAGACTCTATAGTATTTAAGTTTAAGAGTCCGTCATTTAGCGGCCAGGGAACTTCTGCACATTACTTAACTATTGAGAACCAAGAGAAGTCCAGAAAAGAAAAGATACAAGAAGACGTGCAAGCTGCTATAGAGAAAGCAGAAAGAGATGCTAATAATACCACCCAAGCTAAGTTTTTAAGAAACTTGGAGAGTAGAATATATGCACAGATTGCTAAACAGTTAGTAGATAATATGTTTGGTAACACCGAATCAGCTACATCTGGTTTCTTTGAGATTGAAGGTAACTCCATTACTTATGAAACTATTATTGGTGGTGGTCCAGATGGAACCGATATCATACGAATAACAGTTCTAAGTGAAGATGGAACTACTACGACACTCGATGTTCCTATCGGTGCAGGTTCGTTCTAATGAGGTTGTGGTGTGCACTATTTCTGTTAACACTGACAGGATGCGCTGGGATACCAAGTATAACAGATTCGTGCAGCACTGCATTCATGGCAGAGTTTGGTGAATGTAGAGAAGAGGCAGTAGTTGTTACTTTACCAGCATCAGAGAGACTTGCTAATTTACCTCCGGCTTCAGAACGGCCGGTAGTCGCCGTATATAGTTTTAAAGATTTAACAGGTCAGAGAAAGAGTAGAGATAACCTTGCAGACTTCTCTACAGCAGTAACCCAAGGTGGTGAAGCATTTGTCATTGATGCCTTAAAGACTGCGGGAAAGGGTAAGTGGTTCAGAGTAGTAGAAAGAACTGGATTAGAAAATTTAATTAAAGAAAGACAAATAATTAGATCAGCAAGAGAAGAGTTTGAAAAGAAAGACGAGGATAAGAAGTTACAACCTTTACTCTTTGCTGGTATTATAGTTGATGGTGGTATTATAGGATATGATTCCAACATTGAAAGTGGAGGACGGGGAGCTAGATACTTAGGTATTGGTTCATCTGTTCAGTATAAGAGGGATTCGGTAATCGTGAGTTTAAGGGCAACCTCAACTCTCACGGGTGAGATTTTGTTGAACGTACAGACTAAAAAATCTATCTTGTCTGTAGGTGGTGGTTATGATGTGTTTAGGTTTGTCGATATGGACACTAAACTGGTAGAAATTGAAGATGGTAATAGTTTCAACGAGAGTGTGACTTACGCAACGCGGGCCGCAATCGAAGAAGCGATACTAGAGTTAATATACCAAGGGCACGATAGAGGCTACTGGGTAATAAAGGATGGCCATCGTCACCCCCATCAACACGATGGAATAAACGAGAAACATCCGATAAAAGGAGAAGAAGATGAACATGAATAAAAGTTACATTTTTGTGATGTTTGGTCTTATATCAATGTCTAATGCAATTGCAGGAGACGCGAATGATAATGAAATATTTATTGAACAGACTGGTAACAATGTTGAGCTTACTATTCAACAAATTGGTGCTGGTAACAAGTATGGCGGTGATAACTTTAGTGGAACTTCTATTGATATGACAATGACTGTTTCAGATTCATACTTGGATATATTACTTGATGGAGATTATAATAAAATGTTTGGTACTATTGCCACTACTGGTTCTACTATCAACAACTTTATTACTGGCGATTATAACTTGTGGAACCAAAAGATAGGTGTTGCCAATACGGCTGACACAATCACAATCGATTCTGCAATAACCGGTAGTACAAACAGCGTAGTATTTAGAGCAGGTAATGCTGACGATTCATATAATGTGGACACGCCGTTATGGAATAACACTGCAGCAGAATCTTTTTGGACTGTTTCAGGTAGTGTTTGGTCAAGAACTGCCACAGGCCAAACTGCATATTGGGGTTCATGGACACCAACTGCTGGATCGGCTGATAGTTTAGATATGGATTTGGATGTAAATGGTTCAGATAACACCTTGAATGTATTTGTTAACTCTACGAATGCTACATTTGATTGGGACATAACTGGTTCAGATAACTGGATTCAAACTACAATGGAAGATGGTGCTGATAACAGTCAAACTGTAGCAGTAACCGGAGATTATAATTTCATCTTTGTAGGCCAGAATACTGGGTCAACAGTCGGAGTAACAAACAATGCGATACTTGATGCAACATTTACTACAACACATTCGGATATCAATATTATACAGTCTGACGCTAACTAGTATATTTCTTATGGGTTCGGCCTCGGCCGAATCTATAGGAGGTATTACTGAACAGAAAGGTGTTGCTTCACTTGTCAGAAATGGGGGTGAAGAGATTACAGTATCGGGCACTTCGGTACCCGGTATTGAATTAAAGGATACTGCCGTTACTGGTAATGGTAGAATGCTGATTGAGTTCTTGGATGAAGAAGAACTGTCTATAATAGAACACACTCGGATCTATATAGATGAAGCATATTATGATCCAGACCCATCTAAATCTAAGATGGCAATTCGTATGGTACAGGGAACTGCTAGGTTCACTTCAGGCCGTGGAAAAAGAATTAATAAATCCAATGTACAATTATCAACACCCACAGCTGAGATAGCTATACTAGGTACGGACTTTACTACAACCATTGACGAGATAGGGCAATCGCTCATTATATTATTGCCGGATGAAAAGACTGGATTGTCTTCAGGTAAGATTATAATAAGCAATGCTGGTGGTACTGTAACCCTAGAAGAAGCATATCAAGCGTCTACTATATCATCATACGATAAGAGTCCAAGTGCACCCGTAAAATTGTCCGGTATAGATCCTAGTATGATTAGTAATATCTTTATCGTTTCGGAACCCCAAGAAATTAAAGAAGTTAAACAACAAGAGGGTCTTCTATCAGAGAATGATAATGTTAATATACTAGACGTTGACTTCCTTGAATTTAATGAATTAGAGAAAGACTACTTAGAGTATGATGAACTAGAATTTAGTGAACTTGACATTGATTACTTAGCTGTAGATTTTCTGCAAGACGTATTAGATGTTCTTCAAGCATTAGATAAGGGTACTTCCTTAGATAGGAGTGCTTTAAGTTCAGGCATAGACCTTCAAGGTACTATAGTTGGGTTTGATTCAGATACGCAATACAATAGTATAGTAGATAAAGGTGCAGATACCATTAAATTCTTTAGGGATGTTGATGGAGTTATAAGTATAAGTATGTTACTTTCACAATCGGCCACGATTAGAACAGTTTCAGATCAGAAAGAATCTGAAATAATATTAGGAGACGGACAGGGTATTATAATTAATATCACGCAGGTACAATAATGAATAAGTTTTTAAATTACACAGCACTATCCATTTGGGTACTATATCTGGTATTTGCATGTCAGCCCGCAAAGGCCGATAATGAAATCTATGTTACACAAACAGGTGATAACCTCAGATTAGAATACGAGCAACTAGGAGATAACAATAAGATAGATACAGTATTATCTGGTTATCAACTGGATACTGCAATACTTCAAGAAGGAAATAGAAACCAGGTATTAAATAAGTCCCAAGGAATTACTGGCGACTATAATCAAGTAGTAGTAGAACAATGGAACAATACTAATAGTACTGATATTAATAAAATATGGATTGATATTGATGGTGATAGTAATGCGGTAGATGTAGGCCAAGGATGTAAATTTATATATTCAAACAGCACATCTTGCGATAGAGATACTCACGAAGATGCCGGCCACGAAATGGAAATAAATATTACTGGAGATTATAATTGGGTACGTGGCGGCCAGAAATCAGGTACTGCAGATCCGGATCACACTTTAGTCATGGATATTAATAGTGATAATAATAGTGTATGGTTTACACAAGCAGGTTCTGGTGATAAAAATTTAGATTTAACTATTAACAACGATGGCAATTCGGTAAGTATACATCAACACTATGGCGCACATACTGCGACAGTTACCCTAGATGGAACATCACCGACTGACTTAAACTTAATTCAAGCCGGCGGCCCAAGTCAGACATACAATCTTATGCAGAACTGTCTAACCATAGGCGGTTGCTCTGTCTCGGTAGTGCAGCAGTGAGTGTTAGAAACTACGGATATTATATATTCCGTAAATACGGATACAGAAACTCCAGAATAGGAACTAGAGTAGACATATATGTATAACTGGAAAGTAGTATTACTGACCATTATCTTACTTGTTACGGTAAGAGTGCAAGACCCCAAATTAGTAGAACAGTTTCGTTTAAACTATTTTGATTCGTTACAGTCGTATCAAGAACCGATCAAGGCAGATAATATAGTCATAGTAGATATAGATGAATCTGCTTTAAATAGGTATGGCCAGTTTCCCTTTAGTAGAGACCTATATGCAAACTGGTTAAATTCTAGCCCAGAAAATAATGCATATGTATTTAATATGGGATTCACGGAGAAAGATAGGTTCGGTAAAGACTCTGATCTTGCTGCAGCTATGGGAACTAGAGATGTAATACTATCATCCTTTGTGAGTAATAAATCCCAGGGTGATAAGCCGCCTAGAGGCTTTGGTAAGCTTGGAAAGGGTGACCCGTCAGATTGGTTGTATTCATATAAGGGTATGCGTACTTCGGTCGTGGCTCAATATGCAGAAGGCGTAGGAGCTGTTACAGTTGCACCTTCGGTAGATGGTATAGTCAGAGAGTCACCCTTAGCTATCCTAGCTAATCAACACCTTTGGCCGGCCATAGCATTAGAGATATTACGAGTGTGGGAGTTTCAGCCTAACCTAGCAATTAAGATTAAAGACGCTGGAGTAGAGTGGGTGAGAATGGGTACTTTACCTCCGATGTATACTACCCCGAATTCTAATGTTCAAATAGCATACTGGAACGAATACGAGCGTATATCATTTGGAGACCCACTACCCGATGAAAAGATAATCATACTAGGATTGAGTGCAGGTGGATTAGTCAACCCAGTACCGACTCCGACTGGTGCTATGTTACCACACGACATTCAAGCACATCTAATATCTACTGTAGTAAATGGTATCCAAATTCAAAGACCGTGGTATGCCGATCAGCTTGAACTTCTACTGATTATCGGACTATCATTAATGATATTACTTATTGTATATCAAACTCCAACTTATATGTCGGCTTGTATATCACTATGTACTCTGTTAGGTACAATGTGGGCCGGCTATCATGTTTGGATGACAGAACTTTTACTGATAGATGTTTTGTTCCCTACAGTGGCTGCCTTTATCGTATTCACTCATGCTACATTCAATAGGTTCTATGTCACATATAAGTTAAAAGAACTGATTAAAGGTCAATTCGGTACTTACCTATCTCCAGATATGGTCTATATGTTACAGAAAGATCCGTCACTATTAGCACTAGGAGGCGAAAGAAAAGAGATGTCCTTCTTGTTTATGGACATTTGTGGGTTCACCCCCATATCAGAGTACTACAAGAACAAAGACGACCCCGAAGGATTAGTGGTATTGGTCAATGAATTCCTAGATGCCATGACCAAAATCATACTAGCCAATGGTGGTACTATAGACAAATATATGGGCGACTGTATTATGGCGTTCTGGAATGCTCCAATAGCATGTGAGAACCATGCAGAGATGGCAGTTAAATCATCAATAGAGATAGAGGCAAAGACTAATGAACTTAAAGCAGTATACAAAGAGAGAGGACTTCCAGATATTAATGTTGGTACTGGTGTCAATACCGGTGATTGCATTGTTGGGAATATGGGCAGTGAGTCGAGATTTGATTACTCTGTTATCGGAGACGCAGTCAACCTCGCAGCAAGATTGGAGGCTACCGCTGCTAGGGGTGATTACCTAGAGTACAAGACAATCATATCATCTTTCACTAGAGACCAACTTCCAGAGAGCTATATCTGTGAGGAGATTGGTAATATCAAGGTGAAAGGCAAAGACGAACTTATAACCATATATTCTCCTAAGTTATAACGTTATTCCAAAATGTTCTAAGAAATCGTAAAATAAGTGTTGACAAAGGGCGTATATGGTAGTATAATATACACTTATTCATCGGAACAGAGACACCTTCATGGCATACTATACTCATACAGAATCACCCATCGGAAACTTCATTGAGAAGGACTTCGGTAACAACTTTGAATACAGCGTTAACGAGACTGGTATGTTCCCAGAATACCCCCACATTGTATGGGTCGGAAGTGCGGCTACTGACCAAGGGTTTCGGTTTGCCAAAGTCAAGAAGACTGTAGCGTATATTCTTACTGGAGAAGACACTCTGGAAAGATGGTTCTTAAAATCAAATCAGGAGTATGTAGTATGATGTCAGTAAGTGATCAAATATCTATCCTCTGGAACGACCTAGTTATGCTCATAGAGGCTCAAGAGGCGTATAATGAAACGTACTATAACAGTGAATATAAGCGTATCTCAGAACGGCTTGAAGCCTTAGAGTGTCTATAGTACGACCAATCATAGATCGGTTAGTTATATGCATATTCCAAAATGTTCTAAAAAATGTACGTTTTAATGCAACTATTTCGCGCCGAGGTGTTGACACATTGGCTATAACAAAGTATAATATACACATATTCAAAGATAAAGAAGAGAACATATGATACAATTAATTGAGAACATCCATACATACGAAGGTACTTATCCGACTGGCTACGACCTAGTAGAATATGAGAAAGGGACTTGTCCGATAGATGATGGATATGTTCTATATGGATTTGATGAAATTGGACTCATGGTTGAGACTAACGCTCAACACGCATTTGTAAAGATATAAGGAAAAGACTATGCCAATGGTATTATTAAACGGCCAGATTAAAGGTAAGAAAAGCGGCATCATAGACTTATATGTGTTTAACCTATGTAAAGAACTCGGCATAGGCCGTATGCATAGAAAACTCATTGAAATAGATTTTGTTACAGACCAAGAAGGCCAGTTAGGTAATGCTTGGGGTGATGAAAAAGAAGGGTATGCTCACATCAACATTGCCCGTAAATGCGAAGGTACAAAGGTAGAGTATGCTGATATGATGCAGACCCTAGCTCATGAAATGGTTCATGTGAAACAGTACTTCCGAAAAGAACTTGATGGATCCAATTGTAGATTCAAATGGAAGGGCCGCAACGCAGACGGTTACAAGTACGAGAACCAACCATGGGAACGAGAGGCATTCCGTAGAGAGGCTGAATTATACCAGAAATGTTGGCCCTTTGAAATTGCAGGACTGGTATAAAGCTCAGTTATAGTCATTATAATGAAAATAAATGAAGAAAGGTGTTGACAAAAGGTATGAGCTGTAGTATAATATACCTATATTAAGAATTAATGATAAGGAATAAAATTATGAAAATCATCGCCCAAAGAACATCACCGGTAACAGGTAAAGATAACCACATGGTAATATTTGCCACTAATGAGCAATTTATGGCTTGGCACGATGGCATGCTTATTCAGGACGCAATGCCTGATGCTACAGTGGATCAGAGAGAGTTTCTGATCTCTGGCTGTACGCCAGCGTGCTGGGAGTCAATGTTCGGTGCGGAGGATGCAGCATGAAGATTAATATGAATGCAGTAAAGGGTATCACCATGGGAACTATCGCAGGAGTTGCATTAGGTACTGCAATATCATTTGCAACCGATATTCCAGAAGTTCAGACAAGTCATTCATCCGGACAGTGTGTTAAGGTTATTAACTTCACAGAGTCGGACACATTCACTTGCGAGAACTTACCAAGCCGTTACAGTCACGTATGGGTCAAATAGATGATTAGAATTCTTAAAGAGACAACCGATTGGGGTGCAGAGAAGATTTCAAACGGCACCTACTATGTTAACGAACATGGACACTTAGTTGCTTATATGCCTCATCTCGGCGCGTATAAAGAATTCACCAAACCAATGAAACAGTTTTCTACATCACGTAGGAAGTTCAAAGAGCTAGGAGTCATTGATAATGGAGACTCCGGCACCCCAGTAAAAGGTTCTAAGGGTAACACCTACTATGTCAAAGACGGTAAGTGTTCTTGCCCTGGGTTTAAATTCAGACAGAAATGCAAACACTTATTAGAGGTAGCAGCATGAACAACAGTTTATCTTATTGCGATTATATCGCGCATACAGTAGTGAAACCCGCACTAGACGTTGATGTAAAAGACACTGGCGGCACTTTATCTGCAGTAAGTAAAATACACATGGATCTAGCTAAAGAAGGTTGGATGCAGACTACTAAGCGCTCTATTGAAGTGACTGATGTGAATGGTAGAGAGTATAAAATTACCATTGAAGACATCACAAAATAATTGCAGAAAAGTGTTGACAAAGGTGTTCAGCCGTAGTATAATATACCTATATTAAATGATAAGGATTTAAATTATGAATAGAATTGAGATGATCAAAGCGGCCGCAGAGAAAGGTCAAATTAAGAAAGCAATCGGAAACGTTGCTATTAGAAAGAAGTCGATCAAAGAAGAAATGAAGCTTCACAAGAAATTGACTAAGTCAATGAAAAAAGCAGGCCATCAAGCTCCATCAAGTTTGGAGGCATTTACGCCAGAGAATATGTACTACACCGACAAAGAGACCCAAGAGTATTTGGCAGGTAGTTCCATAATGGAAACATATGAATCTATGAGAAGTCAAGATGACTACTAAAATAAAAGACACACCTCCCAAGATGCAGATTATTGTAAGATTAAATGCATTAAAACGTGCTGAGAAAGCAGCAAAGAATCCTGAATTTAAGAAGCTTTGGAAAGAGAAAAGGATTGCTCTTATAGCTAAAGATGTGGAGACACTAAGATGGTAATGGATATATTGCAGATATTGGCAGCAGTAGGTTTTATAACTGCTATGTTCTTGTTTGTTTATATTGGTCAACACATACAAGAAGAGAAACATCAAGGCAAAGGCCTTCCCATGATGTGGGAACCAGATGGACTTTGGTCTAGGTGTTTTAAAAAAACAAGAAAGACATTTGACAAATCGGATATTAAATACCGAGATGGGGACAACACATGAAAACTAATTATATGGAACGGGTAACCTATCAAGGCCGTGAAGGTAGAAAGGCCACGGTGGTACGAACATCAGGCCTTGAGGATAACAGCTTCGGTTGTAAATTCTATATCGGAGACGACTATCTCGGCATTGAATGGTATGAAGATAAGACAGAACTTTATGCCGAGAATGCTGCAGAGAATTTCATAAAGGGTATTAAAGAATACGCCCAATAAGTTTTGTCAACCCTCTGATGACGCAGTTCTACTCCTTATCAGAATGTCGTCAGGGGGTTGACATATTAATAAAAATGTGTTATAATATACATATATCACATAAGGAGTAAAGTATGGTAAGTAAAACATTAGAGAAGGCCCGAGTAAAGGGCCGCAAAAACAGAGTCACTATTGACGACAAGTACATGGGCCCAGAACCATGGTGGGATGAAAATACACCACCACCGACAGATGAATCTGCTCGTAAATCAGCATGGGCACAAGGCGCTCAATGGTACAATTACTATTCAAAACCAAAAGACTATAGTGCGACTACTTTAAAGTATGCCAAAGAAGCATTGAACTTTGATAAAGAACAGATCAGTGCTCTCAAGGCAGTAAGTGATTGGGAACTAAACTATGGTGTAGGTGCCATGACCCGATTACACTACCGTGGTTGGAATCATGAAGATGTCTACCTAGAAAGAGTTTCTAAACATTTAAATGCAATGGTCATTAAGGGTAGAGAAGTAACCGTAGAGAAGAAAGAAGTTGCAGCTGTTGCAGCACCCCTTATAAGTCCAGCACAAAGGTCCTACAATAACATGATGGATACTATTCATGCTGACTGGGATGATGTTGTAATTAATGCTTGGATGGAAGGTAACTTCAAACCAGAATTTAATGTGTATGACCTATGGAAAAAGCATGGTCTTAAAAGTAACGTAGTGAATGCATTCAAAGCCAAGGTTCAATTTGAATATGACTTAGTGTCAGATGCTTACAATAAGAACTGTGAGCAAGCGGTTGAAGCATACTCTCATATATCACCAAGGCGGCAGAAGAAGATGCTGAACTTAATGGATGTTATCTTTGCTGACCTAGAGAAGTTAAAGACCAGTTTCAAAGCTGTTAAGATACCTAGAGCTAAGAAACCTAAATCAACCGATGCCCAAGTTGCTAAGTTACAGTACTTGCAGGAACACATCGAGTCCAAAGTCACTTCTATTAACCCAGTACTAATACCGACTAAAGAGATGTTATGGGTCTACAACACTAAGCAGAAGGTGTTGACACAGTATGTAACTACGTCTACTAAGGGCTTTGAGGTAAGTGGAACTTCCATTAAGAACTTTGATGATAACCTATCCAAAACATCTAGGTTACGAAAGCCTCAGGATGTATTACCAGAAGTATTAAAACTCACCCCCAAACAGATGGACAAGAGAGTCTGGGATAAACTCACCACTAAGATAAGTGTGCCAAACGGTCGGATCAATAAAGACTGTGTACTACTTAGGGTAATATAAGGAATATATGATTGAACAAAAGATTATGACGAGGAAGAGGTTCTCTACTGCGGTAGAAGGACTTGTTGCAAAGAGTAGGGATCTGTCTTATATAGAGGCAGCTGCTTACATCATAGAAGAACGAGGGATGGATTTTAAAAGTTTAAACAGACTTTTATCTGACTCCCTTAAACAAAAGATCGAGGCAGAAGCTACCGATTTAAACTTGCTTAGAGTTAAGCAAACTAATAAACTACCAATATAGGAAAATATTATGAGTAATGTGATTATACCTTCATCTCCCGAAGACAAGAAGCGCATCAAGGATTGTGTTATTGAGATCAGTAATGCAAAAACCCTAATGGAAGCACAGCGTGACTTCATTAAAGAAGCCATTAATTCTTGTGCAGAGGATGTTGAAGTTGATAAGAAGCATCTTAAAAAGATGGCAGATATCTACCACAAACAAAACTTACTAGAAGTAGTAGGTGCGGTAGAAGATGTTGAAGCCTTATATGAGAGTGTAATGGCGTAATGATAGACCCTTTTGATTCTTATAAGTTATATAACGCACTCAAGCTTCACTTTGAAACTGATGGGTACGATGCAATCAAATATAATTATAAATCAAATGTGTCTGCTCAATCCTTTTTTAAGAGAAGGGATAAGTACTTCTTTGCTAAAGTGGCAAAGAACTATGAGAAGGATTTGTTAACATACTTTGTATCCAACTTCAAAAATGGAGTTGGTTATGTAGGTGATATGATTAATGAAGACGGACAAAAGAATTATTTAGATCATAAGAGAATACAAGAATCAATACATCGTGTGTTTTCAATTGATATAAATATAATTAATGAACAGGGTTTAATGTTTGATCAGAACTTTAAGAGTGAAGACGGACAGCTACCCTTGGTCATTAAGTTATGGATGCAGGAAGAAATTAGTTTAGAGACTGTTGTTATTCTGAATTCCATATTTGGGTTTATTGGAAAGGAATCTGTGAAGATAACAGACACCATTGTGTGGCCTGATACTAAACGGAAGATTGAAAAGTACACCCCATTTGTAAATTATAACAGAGATAAATGCATGAAGTTGTTGACAAATGTGTTTGTTTGATGTATAATATACTTATAATTATGAATAAAGTGAAATACAATAGAAACGGCAATACTGCCGTAATACAATGCATATACAACGGAGAAAATATACAATGTCATTTGCAAACCTAAAGAGCTCACGAGGCTCGTCAATCGACAAACTCGTAAAAGCTGCGGAAGCAGTATCTACTAAAACAGATTCAAAATCCGGTTACGGTGATGATAGGTTTTGGAAACCAACCAGAGATAAAGCAGGAAACGGTTATGCCGTAGTCCGATTATTGCCCTGTCAAGAAGGCGAAGACCTTCCTTGGGTAAGATATTGGGATCACGGATTTAAAGGTCCTACTGGTCTTTGGTATATTGAAAACTCTTTAACTTCAATTGGTCAAGATGATCCTGTAAGTGAATCTAACGGTTTACTTTGGAACTCTGGACGTGATGAAGATAAGAACATTGCTAGAGATAGAAAGCGTAGGTTACACTATGTAAGTAATATCCTAGTTGTTTCAGATCCTAGTAATCCAGCGAATGAAGGTAAAGTATTCCTTTATAAGTTCGGTAAGAAAATCTTTGATAAGATTATGGAATCAATGCAGCCTGCATTTGAGGACGAGACTCCTATCAATCCTTACGACTTCTGGGAAGGTGCTGAGTTTAAAATTAAGATCCGTAAAGTAGAAGGATGGGTAAACTATGATAAGTCAGAGTTTGCTAAACAGTCCGCACTATATGATGGTGATGAAGAACGATTAGAAGAGGTATACGGTAAACTGTATTCTCTACAAGATTTCCTCAAGCCTGAGAACTACAAAACTTATGATGAACTTAAAGCTAAAATGAATAAAGTTCTAGGTGTTGATGCCGGTGCTCCTTCAATGGATATGCCAGCAATGAATGTGGTTAATGAAACTCCAATGGCACAGACGGCAACAGCTGCTCCTGTCATGGAATCATCAGCCTCAAGTGATGATGAAGATGATACTTTATCCTACTTTGCTAAGTTGGCTAAAGAGAACTAAAGAATCCTTGCCTTAGGATAAACCTGTTATAGGTTATAGGGGACTCTTCGGAGTCCCTTTTTTTTATCTACTGGCTAATGCTTCTCTACTTCTATTAGGTTTCTGTGGTACTATATTATATGTATCCCCACCCCTAGTACTAGAGTTATCTGATGATACAGCATTTACTGTTGAACCACCAGATTGATTTGCTGCACTTCTGAGCTCTACATTCTGTGCTGATACCGTCATTAACTCAACACCTACAGATTGTTTATCCGCAGCTACATCATTACCTCCAGCACTCATATTTAAAGAACCTTGTAGTTTAGTAATACTAGCAACGGCCGCATCTATATCGGATTCCATGTTCTTTAGGCCGACGTATTCTATCTTGGATCCAAATATTCCATTATCATCTGTTCCACCAACTATAGCATATTCCATTGCTTTTGTTGCCATAGTTAATTCTTCAGCAAACTTTTGAGCATTGAAATCTACAGATCCTATACTACCGAATCTTTCTAGTACATCGGCAAATCTTCCAAATGCTTCAGTACCTTTATCAATATCAGCAGATCTTTCTCCTACCTTTAGTGCTGCCTCTATAGGTGAATCATCGCCGCTAAAGAACCCTACAATAGCAGATGCTCCTGCACCTAAAGCTCCTATGAATTGGCCAGCACCAAATGCCGCCAGGCCAGCACCAAGACTTGCCAGTGTAGCTACTGTTGCATCCATTTGATCTAGGTTACCCAAACCACCAATGTCTAGTAGAGAGGCGACTTCATTTTTAACGGATTCACCTGACATTACTGCATCACCAGTACCGGCAAAGAATGAACCTATACCAAATGCACCAAGGCCGGCGCCAAGAGCTGCAAGAGTACCTACTGCGGTCTTAACACCATCACCAGTAGCATTTGGATCTTCTGCTATAGAAAGTAAATGTCCTACGGTGTCTAGTATTGCTTCACCCTGTCCTTCATGTGAACCTTTAGCAAAGAAAGAACCAACACCAAATGCACCAAGACCTAAACCTAAATCAACTAAATCATCCTTAACTGCTTTACCCGAACCTATGTTTGGATCTTGGCCGATAGATAGTAGAGTTGACACCGAAGCCTTAACACTAGCAGCATTCTCGGCCGAAGAAGCCTTAGAGAAGAACTCACCAACACCAAATGCAAGAAGTCCAGCACCTAAAACACCTAGTGTTCCTCCAACCCTAAGCGCATCACCCTCTTCGCCTGGTATTTGAGCTATACTTAGATATGTAGCTACTGCAGCTTTAACTTCTTTAGCAGTATCATCAGACGCGGCCTTGGCAAAGAATGCCCCGACTCCGAATGCCCCAAGGCCGATACCTATAGCAGTTAATGTACCAAACACTTGTGCTGCCGCAAATTCATCTGCTTCTAAATCTGCAATTCCTAATAGGTCTTCAACATTCTGGACTATTTTCTTACCGTCCATATTCTCTATGGTCTTAATTAAGAATGCACTAGACGCAAATACAGCAGCGACACCTACAGCTGCAGCACCTACACCTAATCCAGCACCACCTAGCATTTTACCTATGCCGCCCATGGTTCCACCCGCAGATGAACCACTACTACTACCACTTGAATTTGGGATACCAGATGAACGCATTTCTTTTAATTCATCTCGGATTTCTTCAAAGATACTCGATCTTTCTTTTGATTCCTCTTGGTCACCTAGTTTATTGGCGTTCATTACTTCAAAGAAATTTTCAAAACCGGTATTAACACTATCACTCATATCCAAAGAAGCTTGTTGGATCTTTTTCATCTCCAATAAGTGTCTTCTAGTATTTCTACCATCACGTTCAATCTCTGCGGTAGAGGCGTTATTGGCCGTCATCAGTTCAACTAGTTGTTCTAAACTGGCGCCTTTCTCTGGTGGTGTAGGGTTATCTTTCATCGGTCATTCCTATTTTTTAGTAAAGGCCTGTGCACCAAAGAAGGCTGCTACAATACCTGCTACGGCTACAAAGTATGTTGGTGCCATAGAACCCAGAGTTGACTGAGCTTCATTCAATCCAGCAAATGATGCAAGAACGACTGCAAAGGGATATAACAATAGACCCCATAGGGCGAACCAAGTCATGTTCCTCTGCGCATCTCGCATAGCATCTTGGTCATCAAGTTCTTTACGCTTGAATTCCAAGTACATATCATGCTCTTCTTTAGATACTTTACCATCGCCATTAGTGTCTGCTGGATGAGTTTTATTTTCTTCTGTCATTACGTTCCTCTGTATCCACTAAAGTTTGGATTTCTGTTTTTGTTTTAAATTTTCGTCTTCTATATACTGCTTCAATAGAGCAACATATATCTGCCTCTCCCATGGTATCATATCTTCCAGTTCAGTTAAACTATAATGATGATGTTGCATTAAAGCAAAGTTGGTTTGATAAAAGTTTTCTAAACTTTCATGTGAGAGGCCTATGAAAAAAAACTATTAAGTCCTTTTAATTCAACCTCATTATCCAACTTACATTTCATACATACAAAATTAGTAGTATATGATACACTCGGAGTGTCCTGGAAAAATGCTTGAACCAGTTTAAACTGTTCCGAGTTTAAACCTTCAATGAACTCTACCAAGTCTACTCTTTTCTCTGTCTTCGCACTATACACATTATCGTTATCAAATATACTTTCTATACAATCAACTACGAGATCCATAATACCTTCAACTGAATTAAAGTGTTCTGGATTAATTTTAGCTATAACATCAACAGATGGATAGCGCATCTTAACTCCAACACCATTCTCGTCACCGAATAGAATAACTCCATCTGAATCCGTTGGTTTAGTAACCTTAATATCATCTATATTAATAGATAAAGGATTCATTGTAGTACACTCATCGCCTTTACATTTAATTTGTATTTTCATCTCTTCGCCGACAGATTTTGCTCTGAGCTGTAAGAATAAAAATTCAATATCAAATATAGTTAATTCATCAAGTGATTCAAGTTCATAGCAAGACCGTATAATACTTCTTACTGCTTCAGTGATTTGCTCTGGGTCATTCGACTCCAATGCTATCATTAAAACTTTTTCTTCTTTGACCAAATAAGGTCTCATGTTTAGCCTTTCTCCACTACTCGGTAATTCAACCGTATATCGTGGAACGCTCATCTTTGGTAATGCCATTATAATCTCCTAAATTATATAAGTCCGGAAGGTATCGCACTCCTGAATGCAGACATTGTCGAGGACAGCGGCCCTTCTGGTACATAGTTATCGTAACTAAATGTTACATTAATTTTCTGGACAGCACTCTCACTATTATTGTCCAGAGTAATTCCGGTAACTGTGGTGGGAAAGGCATTTTCTAACCTAATACCATATACTGGAATATTTTTTTCATTCAACTGCTGTATAACAACATCCGAAGTAAAATCTTTTTTGAATTTTGCACGATATGATTCAGAATCAAATACTTGTTCTAACCATCCATCAAACATGGTTTTCATATAGTAATCATTGGTGAGTAAAAAGGAACACGTAACATCTTCATTTATAAAACCATATGGTATCTTTACTGATTGTTTATCTGCTATATAATCTAGTGTTGTTATCTGTCGGCCGGGAATAGTCACATTCTCACATAAGAGAGAAATATCCCTAGGGTCATTAATCATAGATTTAAGACCACCTCCAGATGTGAGTGCTCCTAGGAGCCCTTTGGCACTTAATAGAGAACCTTGGGGTGGTGTAAAAAAAACTTGGAATCTATTTGTCTTTGCAAGTCCACCTCGTTTACCGATTGTGCTCTTTAAATTATCAATGGACATTATTTACCCCCTTGGTAAACTTTTCTGGAATCAGCCCAGGCAGATCTGGCACTCTTCTTCTTAAATTGTTGTATGGGTAGATATATTGCTGTCTCCCAATCTGTCATAGGTACTCTTGACATCTGAGACTTGACGTGTGATACCAAATATCTTTTAAAGCATGGTTCAAACTCTTTGTACTTCTTAACACCATTTAATAAATCATATGTTAATCTTGCTAAACGAGTATCTGGTTTTAAATCTTTAGGTGCAAGTTTAAATAATTCATTTAATAATCTTGCTCTAGCAACAGGGTTTACATAATGGAGATTTAATCCATAGAATCCGCCTGGTGCAGGCCCTACGATAATAGTTAATGGAAATTTATCATAGTACGGTAGTGTTTCTTTTGTCTTAGGGTCATAGAAATACATTATCATATCACCCACACGAATTTTAGTCTGTTTCTCTAGTGCATCATCCTTAAGAATTTTACCTCTTGCAGGAATAGCAAGCTCCTTTACCTTACTGGTAAACCATTCTTCTGATTTAGGAGTCCTTGATTGGATTCCTGCTCGGAAAGCAGCTGCACTTAATTTATCGAATATAGACATATATGTATTTATACTATCCCTTTATTAGTTTAATACCAAGATTAGTTAAAGTGTCTTCTGTCCACACTTGAAACTTCCAACCCTTATGGTCTGCGTATTGTTGTGCAGCTTCCCACTTAGAGGTGTTCTTAATGTATGATGTAACCTCATTAATATATCTTTTGGTTTTACGAGCACCTTTCTTGGGTGGCATAGTTTGACTCTTTGGTTTAATCTCAATTAATATAATCTCTCTGTTATCAAGTTCGATTAATAAGTCTACATAGTACCTATGAAGTTTATTGTCTGTTTTACACTTATATGGAACGACAACCTCTTCACTATTCCATTTCTTAACTCTGGGGTTTGATTCACACCACCGAAATGCCTGTCTTTCCCATAACGAACGATAAACGACTTTACTGGCATCACCCATATACTTTCGTTTGTCTTTAATTGTGTATTTCCCTTTGTAAGCCATTATAAATACCTTTATAGTAAATTATTATTTATAAGGGTAATATATATGGCTGAAGATAAAGAAAACAGTGATGGCGATAAAGACGCAGAAGTTCCATTAGTATTTCCAGCATCTCTTAGAGCACAAGCAGACAAGGGCACTTCTCATGTTAGATTTAAAGTTCTTGGACCAGATGATACTGGTGGTTCTTGTCATCTATTTATCCCTCAAGGGTTCTCTGTACCGGACTCTGCTTCATATACTAGCATTGAGTTAGGTATGGTAGGTGGTGCCGAAAGTGCTATGAAAGGTGAGGGTGTTGGGGCAATTACAATGGCCGACGTAACGGCCGCCGCAGCAAATGCAGGGGCTATTGTGGGTCAGCAACTGGGTTCTGCTGGCATCGGTGGTTCTCTAGGTAGTATATCTAACCTAAGAAAGGGACTTGCTTCAAACCCATACACCGAGACACAATATACTGGAAGTGGTATCAGGTCTTTCGGTTTTACATTTAAACTTGTAGCTGAGAGTAGTTCAGAGGCTGATACTGCATTAGCTATTGAAGAATTCTTTAGAGATAATATGTACCCAGAAGAACAAGGAGCATTTACTTTAAAATATCCAAATAGATTTAAGATTGAATTTTATAACGGTGCCGATAAAAATAAATACATGCCTCTAATAAAAGAGTGTTATCTATTAACCTTGCAAACAACATATAACTCTACTACTAATGCCTTTCATGATAAAGGACAACCAGTAGAGATTGATATAGCACTTACCTTCCAAGAAGTTAAAGCGTTGACACGTAATGACTTGCACGAAGAAGAAGAAATTTCGGAAGAAAAGGGAGCTGATGAATAATGGCATTTTTTAAATTATTTCCAAAAGTAGGATACGACCTTAATAATACAGGTGTTTTACAAAACGTTGTTAATATATACAGATCGGTTAGGCCGCTTAGAGAATTTATTGATGATGTATCTGCATATACATTTTACGAAATAAAAAATGGAGAACGGCCTGATATTATTTCTCAAAGATTGTACGGGACTCCTGATTACTATTGGACATTTTTTATTATTAATGAATATCTACACGATGGCCTTGCATCCTGGCCTATGTCACAAGAAGATTTACAAGAGTATATGCGAACCGAATATAACGGGTTTGCCATTACAACCAAGCCTGTTATAAGAAGAAACACTGACCAATTAATTATCGACCACGAAAATTCTTTATCGGGTAGATTTAAATTAGGAGAAACACTTACAGGTTCTAGCAACTCTGCTACGGGAACTCTTACTAAAAAGAGCTCAGATTTAAACCAATTGATTGTACAAAACTGTACTGGTTCTTTTATTGGAGATCCCGATGCTGTTCCAAATACAACAGAAGTTGTTACTGGTGGTACAAGTGAAGATTCAGTGGATACATATAGAGTATATAAGTACATAGACGCTCCATATCATTACTTTGTAGAAGATGATATAGAACAGAGAGTAGCAGATAATGGAATATTCATAAAAGGTGCAACGGCAGAAAGTAATTTAAGTTTTATTACTAACCGAGCTCATCTTGAAGCTTCTAATGACGAGAGGTCTCAAATGAGAGTTATCTCGCCAGAATACATAAGCCAATTCGTAGACAAATTTGAAGAACTATTAAACAATGAGTAGAAACACTACAAGACTAATAGGAACAGCAGGAGTAACACCCGGCTCATATATACTATCTTCCTGCGCGCTGACTGCTAGTGATGGTGCTGAGTTTGATATTAAAGCTCTAGTTACCGAAATTACCATTACCGAAAGTATATACTCTTCATGTATTGATGCGGAGATTGTTATTATGGATGGTGTTAATTTATTTGAATCGGCTAAACTCAATGGAGATGAAAAGATCGAGCTTCTCATTAAAAGAAAAGAGCTTGATACAAAAGATACGGAAAAACATCAACACACATTCTATATTTCAGAGATACTTAATTTTGCTAGGAAAAAGAATGGGTCGTCTAGTTATGTTTTTAGATGTGTTTCTAAACATGCATATGTTAATAATAGTAAGACGGTAGATCAGTTTAAAGAGGGCACTATTGGTTCTATTATTGAGGGTATATGCACATCAGACTTGAGAATACCACTCAAGGAATTAGATGTTAATACATCCACCTATAAGAATATCAAATGTATTATACCTAAGTTGAGACCTCTTGCCGCTATTAAATGGTTAAATAGTAATTCATTCACTACTACCGGCGCTCCATTTTATTTTTATGAAACTTTAAAAGGTAAAGTAAAGTATAAATCATATGAAGATTTTGCAGATAGTGATGTAGTAGCAACATATATTCACTCTCCTGTTTTAAAATCTACTATCGGTAGTAAAGAATACTTTGCAGAAACTTCAAGGAGAATAAACAAACTATCTTCTGATCTTAATTTATCTAAGTATGTTGCGAGTGGAGAAGGTGCGTTTGCTTCTACTACTAGATCAATTGATATTGCGACTAAGACTTATAATGTAAAGGGCCAGCAATATAATTATAAGGGAGTTAAGAAATTAAATGGTTTTGATCCATTCCCTAAGAGAAATAATAATGATCAGTATGGTGGACAACCAATAGATAAAATAGCGGCAGGTAAGAATTATTTTATTTCTAGTAACTCCTTAGCATATGGAGACAAACAATTTAATTTCCAAGACCCATCTATTGACAGTATGGGAAAGTGTCAAGCATATCTATCGACAGAAGATACTATTGTTCATGATATTGTGATTGCCGGAAATTTTAATTTAGAATCAGGCCAGTTAATAAAAATACAGGTGAATAAAACATCCGCCTCGGATAATGAATCTGACCCTATAGATAAAATGCAGTCTGGTAAATATTTAGTTGCATCTATTATACATAAATTTGCAGACGAATATACATTACAAGTAGAAATAAAATCTAATTCATTCAATGCTGATTTAAATGATATTCTAACACTAGAAGGAACAAAGGGTTCGACAGAGGTAATAGAGACATGAAGGCTGATGAATTTATGGGTGGCCAGTTTGAATGGTTTACTGGTATAGTAAAAGAGATTAATGACCCACTTAACTTAAACAGAGTAAAGGTACATTGTCTTGGGTTCTATGACGGTGTCACTGATACAGCTAAACTGCCTTGGGCAACAGTGGTCATGCCAGTTACCAATGCATCGATAAAAGGTAACGGTAGTAACCATCACTTGGAGATCGGATCCTGGGTTGTAGGGTTCTTTAGAGATGGTCCTTCTGCTCAAGATCCAATGGTGTTGGGTTCAGTCGCTACACAAACCGATGGTGAACAAGATATTCCTACAGAATCATCCGTAGAGAATAAAGTATATAAGTCCAAAGCGGGACACTTAATTGAAATTGATAATACTGATGGGGCCGAAACTTTAAGAGTCACTCATGCTAAGGGTGCTGTTATAACTATTGATAAAGATAATAACTTGTCTATTACAAATAGTGGTACTACTTCTATTAATTCAGCAGGTGCCATAACAATAACATCTGCCATTAAGACTACGATTGTATAATGGCTGCCCCGGCCTTAACATTACCTCCGTTTGAATGTGAAGCTACTTTATTACCGAAGCCAGCAAATCTTTCTAACTTTTTTGGTGGACTTGCAGCATACCCAGAAAAATTAAAAGCATTAGCAGTTACTACAGCGAAGGACGAAGCTGCAGAATATATTAAAATAGCAGAAGATATACAAGCGCAGTTGGATAGTATAAGACCATTACTTGATAAGTATGACCCGAAGAATGTAAAGTTTAGGTCACCAGAGAAAGAATGGGATATTATGATGAATCGGTTAACTACCGAATATCCGATGTATGTACAGACTGAAATTCTAGCATTGATTAAAACTTTAGTACCGATTGATTTTAATATCACTGTTATGGGTATTACTTTTGATATAGTAGCAGTATTTACAGACCCGTCATCAATAAAAGAAACAATAAAAGAAGAAGCAGATAGACTATATGAAATGTTACCAGATGCATATAAGAATTATGAGAAGTTTGAAACAAAAGAATTAAAAGCTGATGCAGTATGGAACTATATTAGAACAGAAATGAAAAAGAAAATGAATTTATTAATGCATGGTGGATTCGGTGCTCTTATTAGTGCCTTTCAGGAGATATGGGATACATTAGGATTACCTGCTCTACCAGCTCTACAAGTAATTGATGTAGAAGCATTAGTAAAAGATAAGACTGCTGCAGAACTTAAAGCAGTATCAGTCTTTGGGTTTACTTTAGAAGATTTATTAGGGGGTGAAATAACTAATAATCTACAGATAGATGACTACGATAAAGAAAGATTAAAAGAAAAGGCCAGACAATTTGCAGAAGAGTGGCAAACATATTTACTTAAAGAGTGGATGCAGACTGTAACTAAATTCTTTTCAGCTATAGGACTAGGTGCATTAACACAGTGGACTTCATTTAATTTTTGTCAATTCTTAACACTAATAGGGTTTAACCCAATAACAATAACTCTACCAACGGCTGTATCTACAGTAGCTGCTAGTGCAGGAGTAACTTTACCAACACTAGAGGTAGTAAGTAACGATACTTCTGGTTTATATGAATTTACTACAGTATTAAATCAGAATAATATATTTACACCAGCAAGAGATTTTCCAGTTACTGGTGACCCAACTGTAATTTTGGATAATGTTGTACTTACAGAGACCACTGACTATCAATGGGCAGGTGTTGGTTTATCATTAATTGCTCAACCTTTACCTAGTAAGAAATTACTAATCATACAATAAAAAGGTATAAATACTACTATGGCCAGTTCACCCACAATACTATCCGATAGAAGTATAATCGGAGATTTAAAGAAAGCGAGAGTCACCTCCCGAGTAAAGGGCTGGAGAGATTTAGACTTGTCTTTAACCTTACATCCAATTAGAAAGGATATAATGCCACTAAAGGATGATAACGCTATTAAGAATTCAGTAAAGAATTTGCTGATTAGCAACTTTTATGAAAGGCCCTTTAGTAGAGATGTGGGTGCAAATTTAAGAGCACTACTCTTTGAACCAGCAGATTCAATTACTAAAATTGCACTGAAAGATAATATAAGAAGAGTTATACGAAAATATGAGCCAAGAGTGGTGTTAAGAGGTATACAAATTAATTATCAAGACGACTCGAACGCATACAACATTACGGTAATATTTAAAATAAAAGAATTCGATACCAACGAATCAGTTGAAATCGTATTAAGAAGGTTGAGGTAACCCATGGCGAGTAACTTAAATGTAACGGAATTAGATTTTGACCAGATAAAACAGAATCTTAAAAATTATTTAAAAACCCAATCTGAGTTTAATGATTATAACTTTGAAGGGTCTGGTCTTAGTACTCTACTTGATGTATTGGCATATAATACACATTATAATGCAATGGCTGCTCACTTCTCATTGAATGAAGCATTCTTGGACTCAGCACAGATTCGTGGTAACGTAGTCACAAGAGCTAAACTTCTGGGTTATGTACCACGTTCTATTCTTGCACCAAGAGCCAAAGTAAATATTGTTATTGATGTTACTTCGGAAGTTGGAACTTTAACTGACAATTTAACTATGAATCGTGGTACTAAGTTGAGTACGACAGTGGCCCAGCAACAATACCAGTATGTTACCCTACAAACCCAAACTGCTAGTTTAGTAGTGAATACCTCAGTTACACCTAACACTAAAACATATACTTTTGAAAATGTAGATATTGCTCAAGGGTATTATAAGTCACTTAAATATAGAGTAGACAATGATATTGAGAATCAGAAATTCCAGTTGTCTGATAACGATGCAGACACAAGTACATTAAGAGTAAGAGTACAAGAGAACGAAGAGTCTACAGCATTCGATATTTATACTAGATTTGAAACTCTACTTGGAGTTGATTCTACTTCTAAGGTATATTACTTACAGGAAAATTCAGCTGAGTATTATGAAATTTATTTTGGAGATGGTGTTACTGGTAGAAAACCAAATAATAATAATATCGTTACATTAGATTATGTCTATACCGAGGGTGTAGAGTCTAATGGCGCTAATGCATTTACCATGTCAGATTCTGTCGGTGGTTTTGGAGATTCAACAGTAACTACTGTCACTGCATCAGGTGGTGGAGCCGAACAAGAAACTGCTGAATCAATACGGTTCAATGCTCCTCTGACATTTACATCACAGAATAGAGCTGTTACATCAGATGATTATCGGTCTATTATCCAAAGAGAATTTACAAACATTGCATCTATCTCTTGTTGGGGTGGTGAAGACAATGATCCACCAGATTATGGTAAAGCATATATCTCTATTAAACCTATTCTTGCAGAAACTTTAACTCAGGCAGAAAAGGATGATATTACTGGTACCATTCTTAAAGGTAAAAGTGTAGTATCTATTACACCTATAATTGTAGATCCGAATTATACTTACTTGGAACTGGATGTGTTCTTTAAGTATAATCCTAATCTTACAGATAGAACCTCAGTGGAATTAACTTCTGTTGTGCGAGATACTATTTCGGATTATAACTTTAATAACCTTAATAAGTTTGATGGTGTGTTTAGACACTCACAGCTTACTACTCTTATTGATGCAGCAGATCCGGCAATTCAGAACTCTACAGTAAGACCGTATATGTTTATGAATATTACACCATCTACCACTGAAGGTTCTAATAACTTTTCATTGAAATTTACATCTGCGTTTTATAAGTCTGGTGCATCTACTGATTTTATTCTTGCATCAACTGCTTTTAAACTTGCATATTCGGGAACTATTGACCACTACTTTGGTGATATTCCTGTCGCAGCTTCGGTTAATAGGCAAGTAATTATTTATAAAATTGTAGATGGTAAGAATGTAACAGTAGTAAACGATGCAGGCTTAATAGATCCAGATAAAGGCACTATTACACTTAACAACTTTACTGGTTATGATACTAATAATATTCGTGTTACTATAACACCCAATTCATTAGACTTGGCTCCTAAAAGAGACCAGTTAATTGCTATTGATGCCCTAAGAGTTAATATTACTCCAAGTGTTGATACTATATCAGTATCCGGCTCTACAGGAACTATTAATTATAATACACCGTCGAGATTAAGATAATGGCTTCATCTACGATAGATAGACAGTTTTATTCAAACGATATATCCTCTCCCGGATATATTGAGTCTACTGCGTCATCTACTAGAAAGAGTAAAGAAAAACTCAGAGTAGATTCATTGATACCTTCAGAAATTTTAGAAAATTCTGCAGGCATGAAACAGCTGTTAGAAGCATACTACACATTTATGAACTTGGATGAGTTTATTTATGCAGAGAATGAAGACTTCCAAGATGTTGTACTAGATGGTAAAGCAGTATTTAGAATATCTGATCCTAGAAATGAGAACGATGCATTCTTTACTGATGAGCAAGGTGCGGATTCTACAATGAGTGTGACAGATGCCGCAGGTACTGTTACTATTATACCACTGAATGATATAAATGTCAACATATCTAATGGTAATGAACTACCAGGTTCTCTTGCATTAGAAACATCTGAGATTGGTAAAACCTTTCAGGTTGATGGTTTAAGTGCTCATAATGCTTCTACTGCCAAATTAAATACACCCATTAAAAATTGGGTAGGGCCCGGGCCTTCTCATGTTCTGAATAACATTGAACGTGCAATGGATATTGATAATAATTCGGTTCAATTCTTGGAGTTAATGCAGAAAGAAATTGCATCAGTAATACCAAGAAACATTACAGTTAATAAAAGAAACCTTTATAAGAACATTGTTGATTACTATAAAGTAAGAGGTTCTGCAGATTCTATTGAAATCTTTTTCAGACTCTTATTTAATGATGAAGTGGAAGTACAGTATCCATGGGATAAAACTTTAATTCCTTCTTCAGGTAACTGGGATGTTAATCCTTCTCTACCTAAAGGCGGCCAGTATCTTGATAATAAAGGCCAGTTATCTAACACAATTAAAATACAAGATTCTTTAAGATACCAAAAATTCTCATACCTAATTAGAACAGGCCAGAACGTATCTACTTGGGAGAATGTATTTAACAGACTAGTACACCCGGCTGGATTTAAGTTCTTCGGCGAAATTCTTCTTATCATGGAATTAACTAAGGCTGTTCTGGGTGAAGATGTTTCTGATGGCGATACTTTATATCGTAAAGTGTTATCCGCTATGCCAGAGAGACAACCTGGCGCCATCGGTATTGAAGATTTGCCTCTATTGGTAGAGATGTTTGCTTCTACATTCTTGCCTGCTATTAAGTCAAGAATACACAGAGGCGGAACGATTAGTATACCTAACTCTAAACTAAAAAATGGAGTTATTAGTACTGTCACTGTAACCAATGCCGGTTCAGGGTATTTAACTCCTCCTGCGGTTACTACCGTTGATACAGGAACTCCTTCTGGACATACTGCAGGCACATTCACTCCTGTTATAACAGCCGGTGCCCTAGGATCAGTAACTATAGTAGATGGCGGCAAAGATTATAATATACCCGGAATTTCCTTTGCACCACCAACGGCATTAACCTTTGATGGTAGCGATGATGAATCTGTCGGCGTGGGCATTATTAACCTAGTAGATAATACGATTAAATTAACTGCAGCACAAGCAGCAGTACTACCAGTAGGAGCGCCTGTTACATATAGTTCAGGTGGTGGTACTTCTATCGGAGGGTTGACAAGTGGCGCTAGTTACTTTATAATGACAAATGTAGCTAATGAAGTAACACTACAAAGTGTTCTTAATGGTACACAGACTGATATTACTAGTGTTGGTTCTGGTACTACTCATTCATTAACTGGCCAAACAGCAGCTGCTACAGCTACTAAGTCCGATGGAATATTAACTGGATTAGAAATAAGTGATCCCGGATTTGGATACACATCGGCACCTAGTATTACATTCAATGGTATTGCAGTGTCCGGACAGAGTTTAGTATCACCAGTAGTTACTATAGGCATTGATGCTCTTGGAAGATTGGACGTTGATAATATCACGATCACTAGTGGTGGTAGCGGATATCAATCTATGTTCGGTTTTGTTGCAGCCAATCCTAACCATGGTAAACTTGCATATATTGATCTGGTAGGTACTGGTAATAAAAATTATACTTCGCCCCCATCCATTGTAATACCAGAACCTACTGCAAAAGATGCTCTTGGTGTATTACTGTCTACTAACGTGCGAGCAACGGCAGAGTTTATTTTCTCGGCTTCTACTTTAAAGACTTTAGAGTTAACAAATGGTGGTTCGGGATATACTTCTAGCCCTACTGTAACAATTAGTGGAAACGCTACTGCTTTTGCCACAGTACAAGATGGCAGAATTGATAAAGTGAAGTTGATAAGTAAGGGCTCAGGTTATACTACAGTCCCTACTGTGACAATATCAGGTGGTGGAGGTAGTGGTGCCACCGCAAGAGCAAAAATAACTGAGGGTGAAATCTCAGGGTATAATATCACTAACCCAGGGTCAGGCTATACTCGTGATCCTATATTAAGAATTGATTCAGGCGGCCATAATGAAATTAGAGGCAAAGACATTAATCAAATTCTTATACTACTACTGAACCATGTATCTGATGCTACTAGAACTCAACCGGCGAATAATTACTTTAATTTAAAAGGCGATACGTATTTAAACAGCAGTAAGAAGTTTGATTTCAATGAGAGAATAGAAGAATTTGGTACCGTACAAATACAAAGTACTTCTACAACCAATATAAATAACTATAATGTGAATTCGTTTATTCATACCAATTAATAGGAAATAAGAAAATGACAGCAATCGTAACATCAAATTTTAGGGTAGTAAATGCCGAAAATTTTAAAGAAGATGTAGCTGATGCCGCAACTAGTGTATATGTAGGAATCGGAAAATCAGATGTATGGTCTTTAACCACATCAGATACTACCGACACTACGCCTTTTACTCCAGTCGATGCATTAGACTCATTGGGTGAGGCGTACCAAAACATGATTGGTATGAAATTAATAGGAGCGGCAGATATCTCTCATGTTGTACCAAGAAATACTTGGGCATCAGATACTAGCTATTATGCTTGGGATTCGGATGACGGCGCGATCTTTGATAAAGCGTTCTACATTGTGACATCAGAATTTAAGGTATATAAGTGTATTAAAGCAGGTGGTTCAGTTTCTACTGTACAGCCTACACAAACACTTACCGATCCAACTGCAGAATCAGATGGTTACATTTGGAAATATATGTATACTATTTCAGTAGCAGATGCAGAGAAATTCTTAACCATATCATATATGCCAGTCAAGACTGTTTCCCTTGCATATGGTAGTGATGCGGCGGCAGAAGCTGCACTCTCTGAAGCAGACTATGCACAATATCTTAACCAAAAGGCTTCGATAAATTCTGCTACCGCTGCAGGTATTGAAAGAATTGAAGTGACTACTGGCGGAACACACTCAAGTACTCCAACTGTAGTTGTATCAGGAGATGGTACTGGTGCTACGGCTACTGCAGTTATGAGTGGTTCTGGTTCTAATCAAACTGTTGCTAGTATTACTGTAAATAATAAGGGTACCAACTACACTGTTGCTGATATTACTTTTAGTTCTGGTGATGCCGCTGCACGTGCAGTTATCGCTCCAGAACTTGGCCATGGTGTACAACCTATTAAAGAACTCGGTGCATTCTTCATCGGTTTAAACAGTCAACTTACTGGAAACGAAGGTGGTGACCTTACAGTTGGTAACGACTTTAGACAAGTCACACTAATTAGAAATCCTAAACTGTATGGGCCCGGCGCAGTTGCTACGGCAGCTACTCTTAAAGCTCTTAAAGCTCTGGACTTTACTTCTGCTGTGACAGTAACTGATTATTTAGCAGATGAACTTATTGTCGGCCAAACAAGTGGAGCACAGGCATATGTAGTTGAAATTGATGCCGCAACAGGTTATATCTACTATCATCAGAATACTAAGACTGGTTATAAACCATTCCAAAATGGTGAAAATATTACTGGCCAGACAAGTTCTACCAGTGGAGCACTTGAGGCTTCATCGGCATTACGTACTCCAGAAGTTCATCCGGGTACTGGTGATATTATGTTCTTAGAAAATAGAAACCCTATTAATAGAACAACTACGCAGATCGAAGACATTAAAGTTATCATCGAATTCTAATATACATAGTATATTAAATAAAAGAGAAGGGACATATGAGCACAACCACAATTAAAAATTATTCTATAGCACCATACTATGACGACTTTGATGAAACAAAGAACTATCATAGGATTCTGTATCGCCCTGGTTATGCAGTTCAAGCTAGAGAACTTACTCAGATGCAGACGACACTACAGGCACAGCTTGATAGGTTTGGTCAATATGCATTTAAACATGGATCAAGAGTTGTTGGTGGTAAAGTTACTCTAAATACTGAATATGATTTTATTAAGATTGATTCATCATTTGTTCATTCCGTTGGTGGTACTTTAAATTCGGATGGTTATCTTTCATCTTTTGTCGGGACTACTATTACAGGTTCTGCAAACTCTGGCACTAACCTTACAGCTAAAGTACTCGCAGTTATACCTTCAGACGGCTCTGATCCTAATACTCTTTATATTAAATATAATAATACTGGTGGTGCTGCTAGAACAACTTCAACCTTTGCTGCTGGTGAAGAATTTTCATCAAGTGGTGCTACTACTTTTTACGGCCAAGTTCAATCAACTGGAACACCTACTGGTGTAGGTTCTAGTGTTAATATTGAAGAAGGTGTTTACTTTGTATCTGGTACATTTATTTACGTGCCAAAAGCATCTCTTACTTTAGATAAGTACACAAACACACCATCATATGTTATTGGACTTAATGTAATCGAAGAGATTATTGATACCGATTCCGATAATACACTAAAAGATAACGCGCAGGGAACTCCAAACGAAGCAGCGCCTGGTGCAACAAGATATAAAGTTTCCACTACTCTTGTAAAAGAATCCCTCACAAACCTTAATAGTGCTAATGCAAACTATGTTACACTATTAAGAATCGACGCGGGTAAGGTTCAAGTAGATGAAACTGATAGTATTAATCAAGGTGCAGAATTATCTAAAAGACTTGCTAGAAGAACTTTTGAAGAATCTGGTAACTATTCAGTTAAACCATATCAGTTAGATATTAAAGAACATTTAGATGATACTACTAATAACGGTTACCTACTTGCAGGTTCTGGTGGAGATGCAGATAAACTTGCTATTGGTGTTGAACCTGGCACTTCTTATGTACAAGGATTTAGAAATGAAAACATTGCAACTAAATACCTTGTAATTGATAAACCTAGAGATGCTTCAAATTCAATTAACATTGATGCTAATGCAAACGTGGCCACACCGGTAGGTAACTATGTGAGAGTCACTGAAGGTACTATTAAAGGTGCTCCAGATTTAACCAACTTTGCTACTATGAACCTATACAACGCTACTGGACAAGGTGGTTCGGTAGTGGGTACTGCTCGAGCAA
>Ga0209092_10000639_pt1 | contig 35085 bp, 36 predicted proteins | sample FraStrMetagenome_FD_187446 | JGI IMG/M metagenome (GOLD analysis project Ga0209092, IMG submission 187446) | Marine eukaryotic phytoplankton communities from Arctic Ocean - Fram Strait ARC3M Metagenome (SPAdes) (version 2) | ecosystem: Environmental > Aquatic > Marine > Oceanic | place: Fram...
GATGTTCCGTTGATTGAAACTAAATATGATTCGGATTATTGGATTGTATTTGATACTCTACAATTTGATACCCCAATGTATAGTTACTTGGGATGGTTTAATGACCAAACTCTTAATAATCCTATCCCTATTGGGAACTACACATATACTATTAGAGAACTTAATGCTATGGGGAATCTATTTAACCTTGCTGGGTATGAAGTTACTAAACATACGTGTCTTGATTGTCCTTATAGTGAAACATTATTTGGAACCAAATCTAACTATAATTATCACCCTACCCAAAACATTTTTATTGATGATGAGATGGTAGGTGATACAGCTTCCATATTTATTCAGGTATTATTTAATAGTGATATGGGAATGAGTGAAACTCGTGATATAGAAATGAAAATTATTTTCGAATAGATTAGGTTGCCCGAAATATCTTTCGTATATTCACGGCATATTAATAAAATAAAGGTTATGAAGAATTTTAAAAATCTCTTAGAAGAAACAATCGCGGAAAATCAAATAGAATCGTTGCTACCTTCGCGGGAATACAGCGAGAATGAGCGCATATACATGCGAGGCTACAACGCAGCGCTAAGTGATATGCTCGATGATTTTAACAGCGAATTTAGCGAATTTATGGAAACCACATATACTCAATCTTTAAATTAAAAGTTATGAAACTAGTTAAAAAAATCAAATCAAACCTGCTTACTAAATTATTTGTGGAGTGGGTTCAAGAAGAAGTAGATATTGAATCGCTACAGATGACTAATAAGATGGTTTCTGATAGAATAGATGCAGTTGATAATAGAACACGAGTTATAGGATTTAAAAAATATTAAACTAAAAGTTATGAATTACCAAGAAATAGAACCAGAATTTACATCTTATGTTGAAATGGCATTTGAATCAGATGAAAGAGTAGGAATTATTTTTGATGCTCTTGCCAATATGAAAAAATACCCAGATGCTTCTCCGTTAGTTTGTTTACAAATTGCGATTGAAGATTTGGTTCGATAAAACATTTTTGTACCTTTAAATAAATAAAGAATCATGATAGCAGAAAAAGCAAATCTAATCAACGATTTAGGAAAAATCGAACAGGAAATACAACTATTATGGGAATATCACCCTGATAACCCAGAGGGAATAGATGTAGTAGAACGTTTTAATAAACTACAACAAGAAGCCTTAGCTTTGGATGCTCATATTCAAACCCTATGAACTATTGAATACCCTCAACACCAACACCTGAACTTTTAACTTAGATTGTCCGATGGTGTAATGGCAACACTTCTCGTTTTGGACGAGACATTCAAGGTTCGAGTCCTTGTCGGATAACTAAAAAGTAAGTTGGAGTGTAGGTATTTTTATATTATATTTATGTTGAATGGAGAGATGGCAGAGCGGTCGAATGCGCTGGTTTTGAAAACCAGTGAACCTTAACAGGTTCCGTGAGTTCGAATCTCACTCTCTCCACCATCGCGAAAGTAGCTCAGCTGGTAGAGCATGACTTTACCAAGGTCAGGGTCGCCGGTTCGAATCCGGTCTTTCGCTCTGTTGCCTTTGTAGCTCAGTTGGTAGAGCCACTGATTTGTAATCAGTAGGTCGTCGGTTCAAGTCCGGCCAAAGGCTCAGTTCGCAGTCGAGTATACTCATAGGCGTAAAATTAGGAGGATAACTTGGTTATTCTCCTTTTTTTATGTACCTTACCCCCTAATACAAGGGGTTCTTTGACATAATACTATAAAACTATGGAAATTACATCATTTATTTTAGGTGTATGTGCAGTTATCATTTTAATGATGGTTGTAGGTACGTTTGTGAATCATATGGCTATAAAAACTCTAAAGTTACAGTTTGATAACTTAGATAAGTATGCTAACCGCATAGAACAAAAAACAAACCAAAGGATTAATACCGAAATACAGGATTTATCCCAAAGTGCTAATAATGACGATAAGGAAATTGTTAAGTACATCGATTCCCGAGTTGATAAACTCGAAGACAAGATCTATACTGATTTTGATGTTAAAAAGAAACAGACGAAAAAATATTAATCAAATAACCGTCGAAGAACCCCACTTATTTCCATATATAACGCGATATTATGCAATACTATATAACCACCACCACAGATAGCGACGTGGAAATTACATATATTTATACACGTGAAGACAGAAACTAAGATAAAAGAATACGCTACTATAGCTCATTTATATTATGTGGAAGGAACTTTTTCTAAGGAAGACGTTCATACCTGGATGGATGAATACGGGCTTGAGGTTGTTAAGCTTCTTAAAGGGAGAATAGAATTTACTTATACTGATGATTGGTATAAAACCAAGATGACTATTTGGAAAAATGGTAAAGTAGAAGTTGAAGCCAATATCTAATGATAGATCCAGAAAAACTGTTTAGTAATTTTGAACTTCCCAAACATGAGGATGGGGATATCTTTAACGAACTACAAAAAACTCAAACATTTAAATTGGGTATGTTCAAAAAGATTATTTGGAATCAAAAAAGCATGGAAGATAAAATGGACAAATTCATAGAGATGATGCCCGAGTTAGCCGAAGCCATTGATTTTGATGGTGATGCCGGTGAATTTGTTACTCATACCAGAGCTTGGACATATCTTAAAGATTTCAATCCAGATTTAGAACAAGCCCAAGATGCTGCTAAAATTTTCTCCGATACTTACACTATTACCGCATGTGATTTAGCAATCCACTTTTGGGAGGAAAAAGAATCCTATGAAAAATGTGCACATATCAAAAAAGTTCAAGATTTATTAAAACTAAACGTGATTCCCTAAGATACTTATTGTAGATTTGGGGTACAGAGGAAAGGAAGATGAGGAGATAGGGAGAGAGGGAATGGGATGTGATGTTTCGTGACGTCTCCCGAGACGCAATAAAAAAACAAATATTATGAAAAACAGAGAATTATTCAAAGACAAAATTAGACGTATTGATGGGAAACTCAAGACAATTCGTGTAATGGCTACTCGCCAAGGAACTACTATTCAAGATCTCGATGCACTCATTGATGATATTACTACTCAATTGGGTGATATGTCTACTATGATTGAGAGAGAAAGTAAAGACTCTTACGGGAGATAATAAACTAAACTAAAATAAAAGTTATGAATTTAACAGCAGATCAAATCCAAGGAAATTGGGACACCTTTATTTCCAACATCGAAACCCACATCACGGGGGATAGAAGACAATCACTTCTTGATTTTTATAATAAATACCAAGAACGTGTCATATTAATGCCTGCCGCTCATAAAAAAGAATACCATAACTCCTTTCCTGGAGGGTATGTTGAACATGTAAATCGTGTTGTGAGATGTGCTATTAAACAATCCCAGCTATGGGAGGATGAAGGAGCAGATATGTCTACCTTCACTATGGAAGAACTTGTATTTTCTGCTATTAATCATGATTTAGGAAAAATGGGTGATGAAGATAATGAATCATATATCCCCCAGACAGATAAGTGGAGACGTGATAAGTTAGGTGAGGATTATACATTTAACAAAAAAGTACCATTCTCATCTGTTCCAGATCGTGGTTTATTTATGCTTCAGTCACATGGTGTAATATATACCTTCAACGAAATGCTCGCGATACAAACGCATGATGGTTTATACGACGCAGCTAATGAGAAATATCTTAAAGCATATATGCCCGAACAAAAACCACGTACTTCGCTGCCATTTATACTGCACCAGGCCGACTTAATGGCTGCACGTATTGAGTTCGAAAGAGAGTGGTTACCTAAATTAAATGGTAGCGTGGAGACGCCAAAGAAGAATTTTACATTGGATGCCAAGCCGAAAAGTCAATCACAACAACAGAAAGCTTTAGGTTCAATAAAAAGTGAAGGTTTAAAAAATTTATTAGATAACTTATGATTATTACTATTATTATATTATCCGTTTTTGTAGTTGCCTTAGGGTTTTCTACATTTAACCTTCTCCGTAAATTCGAAAAGCAAGAAGATATCCTCGCAGGTTATTTAGAATATTTAGATAAACTATCGCGAGTAATAGAGGTTTCAGATGAAAAGATGAAAAATATTGATGCACGCGGTACTTTTAGTAGCGATGATGAGGTAGGTTTTTTCTTTCAACAAATAAAAGGGTTACAAGATATCTTAAACGACTTCCAGTTAAAGAAACTTTGATAACCAACTATGCCTAGAAAAAGAAATCCTAAGAGTAAAAACTACTTTACCCAAGAAACAGAAGATGCTATTGTATTATACAATGGCACTTCTGATACGGACGTAAAAAGTAGAATTTATCAAAATGAAATCCATTATCCGTTTTTTAAATTAACGGAAAATATAATCCATACCTTTAAATTTTATTATACGGAGGTAAATGAGATTGAACATCTACAACACGAAGTAATCTGTTTCTTATTATCTAAGATTCATTTATTTGATCCTACAAGAGGTGCTAAAGCATATTCTTATTTTGGTACTATAGCTAAACGTTATTTAATCCTCCAGAATCAAAAGAATTACAAGAAACGTGTCCATAAAGCTCCAATCGATGAGTTATTTAAGGATGATACTCATACCTATAGTATGGATGAAGTAGGAGTAGCTAATGATCCCTTAAATATGTACATTAACTTATATGTGGACTACTGCTCAGAAAGATTATTTGAATTATTCCCTAAAAAACACGATGCTGCTGTTGCAGATGCTATTTTAGAGTTGTTCCGTAAAAGAGAATATATTGACGTTTTTAACAAAAAAGCACTTTATATCTATATTAGAGAAATGATAGATGTGAAAACTCCTAAAATCACAAAAATAGCTAACCAATTGTATGTTATATTTAAGGATAACTATATTTTCTATCTTGAAAACGGATATGTAGAATTCGAATAAGGTTATATTTATACATGAACAAACACTATAAATATGAGCCAACAATTCGAAAAAACAGTATTTGGTACTAAAAAATTCTCCGATTTACTCGAGGAAATTTATAATAACCAAAAGCGCCGCGAAACACAAGTTACCGCGCTTATATCCGAATTAAAACCGATGGTTACTGACATTGGTGACGCCACACTTATTGTACCTCTTATTAAAGAATACATGGAAATTGGTGTTAAAAACGATGATGCACTAATCAAGATGGCTACGTTAGTACAACGTGCTTTAAATTCTTCTAATGAAGAAGGTGGTTTAGGTATTTCTGATGATGAAAAACAACAGCTACTTGAGGAAATGGAAAAACTCCAAACTAAATAACAATGGCTGGAGTTCTAAAATCAGGACAAACCCTATATAAAAGTTTAGGGAAAATTGTTAATAATTCTACTCGTGATGATTTAAAGAATCTTACGGGTAAATTATTGTCTGGAAGAATATTAGAAATCGATCAAAGTGGTACTCCAACTAATGGGTACGCTCAAGTGCAAGTTTTAGATGAAATACAATTGGGTGGTGCTAATATTTTAGTTAATGTATTACCTTTATTTCCTAATTTAAAAAATTATCCGTTAACTAATGAAACTGTATTAGTTATAGCTTTAGCCAATCGGGAATATAAAAATAATTTTAATACTTTAACTTTTTATTATCTATCACCATTAAATTTATGGAATAGTAATCAATCTAACCCCATACCTTACCCAACAGAAACTGTTACTCCTGTAAGTCAAAATAAAGGAATTTTAGAGGTAGAGGCTGTTGGTAATCCAAACAAACCAACCTCATCATCTAATACAACATTTACCCCAGGTACTTATTTTAATGAAGATAATATTCCAAACCCTACATTTCCATATGAGGGTGATTATATTGTAGATGGTAGATTTGGTAATTCACTTAGATTTGGTAATACTGTTTCTAATAGTAATACATCTATAGAAAATAATTGGTCTATTACAGGATCAATAGGCGATCCTATTACCATTTTAACTAATAAAAAACATACAGAACAGCCTTTATTTAATTCTATTACAGAAGATATTAATTTAGATGGTTCATCTGCTTATTTTACATCAACACAACAAATCCCAATTGAAGTATCATCTCAAAACGATTATTTATCGTATGATACTCCCCCTACAACACCTACCCAATATAATGGGGAACAAATTATTTTAAATTCCGGTAGATTATTATTTAATTCTACTTCAAATCACATATTACTATCATCAGCTAAATCAATTAATTTAAATACAGTAGAATCTGTTAATATAGACGCTCGTACTAAAACAGTAATACAAACACCAGAATTATATTTAGGTGGTGTTGAAACATCTCAACCTGTAGTTTTAGGTAATGATTTGGTAGATCTATTAACTAAGATATTAAATGATTTAAGTTTTTTAACTGGGGCTCTTCAAAACCAATTAGGTGTTCCAGTTGGTACACCAATAGGACCTACAAATTTAGTAGCACAAGCTATAAATGATAAAATAGGAGGATATAAAGCAGAATTATCTAATATATTATCTAACACAACTAAAACAGTATAATGGCTTTAGATTTACTTACATTACAATCTCTTGAACGCACCAATGCTGCTGTAATAAATGATGCTCAGAATACTATCATAAGGGTTTCGGTTATAGACAGAGAAGAAATTAGATTAGGTAATGAAATTATCTTCGAAACCCTTTATGTAGTAGCAGCAAATAAAAATGGAAAACGTTATTCTTATGTAGTTCTTGTAACTGGTCCTAATTTAAGACAAAAAGAAGAATATGGTGCAACTGAAGCTATTAATAGAGTCCAACAATCTGCTTTTTCTTCTTTTGATAGAGAATATCTACAAATAGCAGAGGATATATATTATGATGAAGAAGATAATGAATTAATAACTTTTGATGTTGAAATATATGATATAGAATCTAAATTTAGAGCTTCCCTTAATATTCTACCCTCAATTGAAGTTTCAACCCCACCCCCACCACCTCCACCACCTCCCAAGCCTAAGGTTGTAGTAGAACAAAGAAAGCAAAAAGAACAACTCAAACAGGATAGAATTGAACAAGCTGAACTAACTTCTACTGATATAGAAGGTATTAATAATGCTGTAGCTGAAGACCAAAAACCTACAGGATTACAAAGATTAGGTTCATTAATCCTAAAACAAAGTCAAAAATTATCTAAATTTGTTATACCACTAGCGTTTAATCTTATTAAAGAATATGGTATAGATAAACTAGAGGCAGCTTTAGAAGAGGAAAGTGATAGTATAGATGAATTAAGAGAACAACTTAAAGAAGAATTTTGTAATGTTCAATTACCTCAAATTATAGCAAAACGAAATAATGCTGTAGACTATCTAAACAACACAGGTAGAATATTAGATACATTAACTGTTAGTGTTAATTTTGGAGCTTCATTTGCTGAGATTTTAGAAACACTAATTAAAATATTAAGGGGAGCTAGCTTTACAATTAATCAAGCTGCAAAAGCAATCCCATTAATCCCAGGTGCTATTGTTGCCTCTGTTAACGATTTAAGTACTATCGCAGATACTATAACTTTTAAACAAGATGGTACTCCAAACATTCCACCTCTTAAAATTACAGCAGCTCAAGTATCTCCTGCATTTGCTACAGTGCAATCAACTATTGTAAGGTGTGTGGACTTGTTAGATAGATTAGATATTTTAATTACATTATGTGACCCAAATGCTAATTTAACAGGTATATCAGACTCAATTAACACTGTATATGATAATGAATTAATAGCTGCAGCAACAGAAAATGATGGTACGTATAAAGGATTTATATTAGAAATAGAATCCATTCCATTTACAGATACAGTAAATAAAAATAGAGCAGTAGGTAAAAATAGATCGGGTATTATATTAATATCAACAGAATCTTCATTTACCTCCAACCCTCAAGTATTAATCGACGAACTTAAATTTATTATTGACAGGGATGATTTGAAGTCCTACTAAATTTACATATTTATAATCATGAAAGCGACAGAATTTAAAAAACTCATTAAAGAATCAGTACGAGAAGTTATCCAAGAGGAATTAAAAGAAATTCTTCTAGAAGCTGTCCGTTCACCTAAAACTGTAGTAACAGGAACAACCCCAGTTCCATCAACCTCTCATGCTTTACCTGACGATGATAAAGTAAAATTAAGAGAAAATATGATGGGAGTTTTAGATGGAATGAAGCGTGGTGAAGATACCATGTCCTTTACTTCAGCTAATGCTCAAGGTATAGGAAATTCTTTACAAGTACAACCAGGAATGGATACAACAAACGGCCCACTTCCAGCAGGTAATGTTGGTTTAGATCAAATCATGGGTTTAATGAAAGGTAAATAATGGCATTTAATCCACTCGTAATACCAACTACTGATTTTCAACCCAATATTGGTGTTGGAGTGAATTTACCATTTTCAACACCCCAATGTTTTGTAAGTAATTATACAAGTAAAGATGCTATTAAAAACAACTTAATTAATTATTTCTTAACAGAACCTGGGGAAAGATTAGATAATCCCGAATTTGGGGGTGGTTTAAGAAGTTTTATTTTTGAACAAATTACAAATGGTACTTTATCTGGCATTGAAGACGATATAAGCTCTAAAATATCAACTAATTTTCCTTCAGTATCTATAAGTGCTATTAACGTTGGTGCTGTTGAAGATACTAATACTATTAATGTAGTTATAAAATATACAATACCTCAACAAGGGGTATCTGACGAAATCGAAATTAACTTTGGATAATGGCACAAGCGAGAGACATAAAATACTTAAATAGAGACTTTGCTGATCTAAGATCATCATTAATTAATTACTCTAAAACATACTTCCCAACAACATATACGGACTTCACAGAAGCTTCTCCGGGTATGATGTTTATGGAAATGTCATCTTATATTGGTGATGTTCTTTCATTTTACCAAGATAACCAAATACAAGAAACATATACTCAGTTTGCTCGTAAATTTGAAAATTTATTTGATTTAGCATATGTAATGGGATATAAACCCCAAGTTACAGGAGTTGCTACTGTTGGTGTAGATTTTTACCAAACAGTCCCATCTATAATATCAGGACCTTCCATTTACCAACCAGATTATAATTATGCCTTATTAATAGGAGAAAATGCACAAGTTGGTTCTTCAGCAAATGCACAGATTAATTTCTTAACAGAAGATCCTATTGACTTTACGGATTCTAGCTCTTTAAACCCTACAGAAGTAACAGTTTATACTGTAGATGCTAGTAATAATCCAACAACATACTTACTTAAAAAGACAAGAAACGCTATTTCATCAACAATCAACACTACAATTATTAGTGCTGGTTCCACTCCACAAGAGTTTTTTACAACTACTATAAATGCTCCTAATATTGTAGGTATTTTAGACATAGTAGATTCTGATGGTAATGTATGGTATGAAGTACCTTATTTAGCTGAGGAAATGGTATATGACTCGATTCGTAATACCAATCCAAACGATCCTAATAATTATACTAATGAAGGTTTATCACCTTATTTACTACAATTAAAGCAAACACAACGTAGATTTGCTGCTCGTTTCATTAATAGTGGTTCTTTAGAAATCCAATTTGGTGCTGGTACGTCTCAAGATGTAGAAGAAGAAATTACACCTAATAGTGATAATGTAGGTTTAGGTTTACCATTTGAAAAAAATAAACTTACAACAGCATATTCACCTACAAACTTTATATTTACTCCTACCTATGGTATAGCACCAACAGGGAACTTAACTGTAAGATATTTAACTGGAGGTGGGGTTGCTGCTAACGTTAATGCTAATACGTTAACTAATATAAAACAAATAAACAAAACATTTGTTAATTTTTCTTCAACTGATAGTAGTGGTTTATACCAACAATCATTTAATTCATTGATAACAAACAATCCTGATGCTGCTTCCGGAGGTAGAGGTGGAGATTCTATAGAAGAACTAAGACAGAATATTATTTCTAACTTTAGTACTCAGTATAGAACAGTAACACCTGATGATTATACTGTAAGAGCGTTATCTATGACTCCTAAATATGGAAGGATAGCTAAAGTTTATACTGAAAAATCCAAAGCATCATCTAATACAGGTACTAATATTGATTTATATACTTTAGCTTTTAATAACAATAATAACTTAACAACAGCATCATCAACATTAAAACAGAATCTATCAACGTACCTATCTCAATTTAGAGTTATTGGTGATTCGGTAGCTATTAAAGATGCTTTTGTTATTAACATAGGAATAACTTTTGAGATTATTACTTTACCTAACTTTAATAATAATGAAGTTTTAAGGAAATGTATTATATCACTTCAAAATTTCTTCAATATTACAAATTGGCAAATTAACGAACCTATAATTTTAAGAGATATTACAAATCTTTTAGATAATATTGAAGGTGTCCAAACTGTTAAAAACGTATTAGTTAGCAACAAAACTAGCGGAGATTATTCCACATATTCATATGATGTAGAGGGTGCAACAATTAATCAAGTAGTTTACCCATCAATTGATCCAATGATATTTGAAGTTAAATTCCCAAATAGTGATATTAAGGGTAAAATTGTAAACATATAATTATGGGACTAAAACAAAGATATAATAAGGATGTTGCAAATCGTGTTTCTCCTATTATTAGAAACCCTAATACCCCTATTGAAGCACCAACTTCAAACCCTACATTAATTAATACTTTTAATTCAACTAGCCTGGATTTAGAAGCCCCATCCCCATTAGGAGGTGCTATTAATGTTGCTTATAATTCCCAAGTAGGTAGCGAATACAAAAGTTTTACAACAACTCAACCTTTCACTCCTAAAAATACTTATATAGATAACCTCCAGAATGGTGATTTAATAAGAAGGGCCAGCAAGCCCCTTAAATAAAATATTATGGCAATATATAAACTTTTTCCCTATAAAGACACATCCCTATATTCAATGTACCCTACAATGAATACAGGTATTGATCCAATAAATCAAGTCTCAAATTTAAATTTTGCAGTTAACACTTCACCTTCAGTTGCACGTTCACTTATAAATTTTGATACTACTGAATTAAGAGATGTATTAAATAATAAAGTAACAGGAATCTGGGATGCTGATTTAAAATCTTTTATTGCAACCGCTCAAGGTATAGTAGAAGATTCTGTTTTAGAAATATTTCCTATATATAATTCTTGGAACCAAGGTACAGGTACATATTTAGACCAACCAATAACTACAGATGGTTCTTGTTGGGATTCACCTCAATTTGGAGATGGGAATGCTTGGGATATAGGAGGTTCTTTATTAGGATATACTAGTTCTTATGATGCTACTTACGCCCCACAAGGTGGGGGTTCATGGTATATTAGTTCATCAGATGGTTCTACTACATACCCTACAACACAATCATTTGGTCCAAGAACAGATAAAGACTTAAATGTTACTATTACATCTATGGTTGAAGATTGGTTTAGTGGTTCTTTACCTAATAATGGTGTTATCATTAAGTGGGAAAATAATGCTGAATTCAATACTAATAGACAAGTACAACCAGTAATGCAATATTACACAGTTGATACAAATACTATTTACCCTCCAGAATTAGATATTAAATGGGATGATTCTACGTGGGATACGGGTTCGTCAGCAATAACAATCTTAAATCAACCTAACGCATTTATAGATTTAGCAGAGAACCCAGGAGTATTTTTCTCAGAAAGTATAAATAGATTTAGAGTAAATTGTAGACCTAAATATCCTGCCCGTGTTTGGGCAACTTCTTCTTTGTATACTAAACAATATTACCTCCCATCTGGTTCAGCTTGGTATGCTATTAAAGATTTAGATACAGATGAGTACGTAGTGGATTTTGATTCAAATTATACTAGAATTAGTGCTGATGCATCTTCAAGTTATTTTGATATCTATATGAATGGTTTAGAACCTGAAAGGTATTATAAAGTACTTATTCAAGTAAATAATGGAAGCAGTACAACAGTATATGATAATGATTACTATTTTAAAGTAGTTAACGGATAATGGGAGAACAAGTAAATTTAACAAGAAATTCATTCAGTAAAACTCAATACCCTAAGGTTATTGATACTGAATTCTCTCAGTTAACACCACAGAATACTGAGCCTGTTGCGGTACAAAATGTATCCGTTGACGAATTTTTTGTTTTATATAATAAATTGTTTTTTGATATTCCTCAAAGAGGTAATAACTCACATGAAACTTTAATTACAACTAGTACAGAATATATTGGGTATAACCCACTAACAACAGAATTAGAGGCTCTTCAACAAGAAATTACTCAATTAAGAAGACAATTACTTGATGAAAGAGGTGGAGCATTAAATACTATTGCTGATGTTTTAGATACAGCAGGTTTGGATTTACCAGAACTCCCAACACTACCAGATTTAGAAATTCCATCAGAATTTAGTGTAAATGTAAATGTAGGCGTTGACCAAGGGGAAGAACAAACACGTAGAGAAAAAAGAAAAGAACGTAGAGCAAAACGTAAGGAAGAACGACAAGAAAGAAGAAATAATTAATTATGGCTGAAGCTAAAATTACACAAGTAAATCCTACTTCATTTGAACTAGAAGAATATTCAGTTGCAGATGAAAATCTTATTTCTTCCATAGAAATAGAGACTTTATTTGCTCCTCAAACAGATTATATAGAATACTTTGTATATAACCCTAATAATGGGGGCCAAGTATATCCACCATTTGATTCACCTGCTAATTCTAATGATTATACTTTAGAAGATAACATATTAGTTATTAATCCTGAGAATGATTTATTTGTAAATGGGTTCGAAGAAGGAACATATAATACATTTTACAATTTCTTATCAGTTAGGTTATCATCTAATTTTTCTCAAAGATATTTTATATCAGAAATTTCACCTGATAGAACTGAGGTTAGATTAACTTCTAACGATATATCTACAGAAGAAATTATTGCTTCTACTACAGAATATATCCAAGAAAGAAACTCTGATGAATTCTTCCCAGACTTTTATTTAAATTTTGGTAACAATCAACTAGTAATTGCTAATAATATTTTACTAGATGTAGATAGTGTTCTTATAAAACTATATGAGCCTTTACCTCCACAATATCAATTAAAATCAACATTGTGGGTAGTAGAACAGATAGCGGATCCTATAGCTTATTTAGTTGAATTACCTTTTGAGCCAATAATAGTAGATAATACCATTAGACTTAAAGGTCCTAACACTAATCTTCCAATTAAAGGCCAAGTTAATAATTCTACAGAGGAAGTAGATTTTACTAGTCTAATATCAACTTCAGTAACATCTTCACTACAGCAAATTAATAGTTTTTATGCTGATCCTAGTGTAAAAATAAATGTTGATTATACAGAATACTCAAATTTCATTAAATTTTCTTCAGCAGAAAAACGTACTAGCAACTTTTTCTACAAAATAGGACAAATAGAAAATTGGACTGACATAGCTTCATCAGGTTCAAATTCCACAGTTACTTCAGTTTCAGGCTCAACAGCATTTTATGAAAATAAAATTAATGAAACTATTGATGGGTTTGACAATTTTGAATACTTCTTATATTACACTTCAGGTTCTAGTTCTTACCCAAAAACAAATACAGGAGAACCTTACAACCAGGCATCATCAACTAGTGTATTAGCCCAAAATTGGATTACATCTAGTTTAACGAGTGCTGAATCATACGATGACAATAACAAAGATTGGATATATAATTCAATCCCAGAGTATATAAGGGAAGACTCCGCTAATCAATCATATGTAGATTTTTCTAATATGGTAGGTCATTTTTATGACGAAAATCTGTGGATATACATCAAAGATATCACGAACAAATGGGATAACGATAATCGCATTGATTCAGGAATCTCACGCGATTTAATCGCACAACAATTACGGGATTTAGGATTTAACTTATACGAAAACCAATTTAGTTCATTTAATCTATTTTCAGCGACATTGGGTCTAACACCATCAGGTAGTTATTTCCCTTTCCCTGATATGACAGGTTCATTACCTACACCAAGCGGGTTTGAATATGTAAATGCTTCTATAACTGGTTCAAATGAAATTTTACCTCAAGATGATGTAAAAAAACGTTTATACAAACGTATTTACAATAACTTATCTTATTTATATAAGAAAAAAGGTACAGTTGATGGTATTAGAACATTAGCTACAATATATGGTATCCCAAATACATTACTTAGAATTGATGAATTTGGTGGTAAAGATAAAGATAATACTAACGATTGGGATTACTGGTTTGAACAATTCAATTATGCTTATTCTACAGGAGATACGGGTATTATTAGTTCAGATTGGGGTGTAAATACAGATTGGAATGCTCCTGATGATGTACCTGAATCTTTACAATTTAGATTTCAACTACCTCCTTCATCCTCTAACTCACCTGCTTCACAGTCTTTATGGACTTTAGATGCGGGTAGAGATGTAAGATTAGTTTTAGAATATGATACTACACTTTTAGATTCTGGATCATTTAGTGGTTCAATTGCTGATCCTAATAACCAATATGCCAATTTAAAGTTTTATCCTAACTTTACTGGAGATGCTACAGAATTTGCTAACGTATCTTTACCATTTTTAAATGGTGGATGGTGGTCTGTTATGGTTAATCGTGATGCAGGAGATTTTGAATTAATAGCAGCTAATAAAATATATTCTGGGAGTAATGGTTCCTCTTTAGGATTTATAGCTTCTTCCTCTATAAATTCAGATGATAGTGCCTGGTTTAGTTCAACTAATTCCCATTTCCCAACAGTAGGTGGTATTACAGGATATACTGATTTTAGTGGTTCATATCAAGAAATTAAATATTATAATACACAAATTTCACATAGTGTATTTAAAGATTACGTAATGAATCCTCAATCTATTGAGGGTAATACTATTAATAGTGCTCCTGATGAATTAATATTTAGAGCAGCATTAGGGGGTGAGCTCTATACAGGCTCAGTTTCAATACATCCTAAAGTAACAGGTTCTTGGGATACAGTAAATTCATTCGCTGCTAATTCAAACTTTACAATTACTGACGGTAATTTTGCTGTAAATAGAGAATATGTGTTTATGGACCAACCAGCAGTTGGTATTAAAAATCGCATTACAGATAAAATAAGACAAGTAGCTTTAAATCTACCTGAAGGCGCTCAGCAATTATCCAACATCAGATCTATACAACAAGATACTGAAATAGATGATGCTTACACTAATACAGTAAATCAAGTAGAAGTAGTATTATCCCCAACAAACCAGATTAATGATGATATTATTAACTCAATTGGTTATTTAAATATTGGGGAATACATAGGTGATCCTAGACAAGCAATATCAGGATCTACTACTTACCCAGATTTAGATGCTTTGAGAGATGATTATTTCCTCAAATATACAGGTAATTACGATTGGAACGATTTTATTAGATTAATTAAATTCTTTGATAATTCACTTTGGAAAACAATCAAAGATTTTATCCCATCTAAAGTATCAGCAGCTACAGGTATTTCTATTAAACAACACTTATTAGAAAGACAAAAATACCCTGAACCACAAACCTCATATTCTGAACCTTACTACACAGGTAGTATAGGTCAAATTGCTGGGTTATTAGATGGTCAGAGAATATTCACAGCTTCAAGTGATTTTGAATCATTCCCAATTGTTGTTCCATCTGGTTCAGATGGTGGTACTTTACCTAATTTTGTATTAGGTACTAACTATACAGAATTTATATACCCAGGAGCTATTAATGTAACTCAAAGTTGGAATGGTGCTAATGTTACACCATTTGGATTTGAAACATTTACTCAAGATGATGCTCGTGAATTTGTAGATGGTGAATTTAGTGGTTCAGAATTTATTGTTACCAATGGAGAGTTAAACCCAGGCTGTGATGATATTAAAGTAGCAGATTCTACAAATATTACTTTTGATATAGTTCACTCTACGTTTAATGGTGATGGTCAAACCCAATCCCCAGCTATAATTCAAACCCCATTTTCAGGTCCTGCTCCTAGTTTCATAGCCGGAGCCAAAATTTTATCTACAGGAGATTTAAATATGTGGTGGAGTTCTACAAGAGCTATAGTAAATAATGGAGCATCTGGAAAAATCTACACTGATACTTATAAAGCAGAATACATAGCTATTAGTAAAACCTCTAAAAATGGGTTAGATTTAACTACTATTATTCCTAATGTTAAAGAATTTACAATATTAACATCAGCACTAGCCCCAACTCAAACCGGTGCTACTAGTGTATCAACTTCAACAACAACTCTAACTCTTACAGCTCTACTTACAAATGAGTATCCCGATAGTTATTTATTTAAAGTATCATCAGATGCTAGTATTGCTTTAGTTAGTAATATCCCACCAGGAGATCCAGCACCCGTACCTAATCCCGTAGTAATACCTACACAAAATGATATTTTATCTGTATTAGATCCATATTTTAATGGTGATTTTAGTAATAGTGATTGTAATGCTATTATCAATAATGTTTTAATTCCAAGACAAAGTGAAATTTTCTGGGAGTTAGATTATTCTACTAATGCTATACAAGCGGTAAACCAACAAGCAATAATTACTGCATCGCAACAAGGTGGTGATTTACCAAAAGCATTTATTCAAGATTATAATTACTATTCAACACCAATTCTAAGACGTAATTATTTAGGAGCTAAATCAACATCTCCTGATTTTAATGAACTGTCAACAGCAGGTGGATTCGGTCAGTTACCTGTAGTACAAAGTGAAGGATACTATTTTGCATTCTTTAACTGGGTAGGAGGTACTTCTCCTGAATGGGGTAATAATTTAGAAGATAGAAGTGCTGTAAACGTTAGATATTATATAGGTGAAGATGGAAACGTAATTGAACCTATTAATGATTCTGATGGTATTAATCTTAGTATTGTACAACAAAATTTTGAACAAGATTCAAATGCTATTTTAAGTTTTAACGATAAAGAAGGTGCAACATCTAAATTTACAAACCTAGAAGGTACCAGTAAGATATTTAAAAGTGGTCAGATACCACAACCTATCATATATACCCAAACTTCTAGTATAGGTAGTGATTCTGCATTATCTAATCTAGGGGGTGGATCTACAGGTTCAATAGAATTTGTTCAAGGTGATCAAGCAGGACAAGTTATTAATGATTATACTATAAAAGCTTATGCTGATAATCCTGCTGCTTGGAGTAATGCTATCCAACCCAATTTTCCAAGTATAGTAAATAATGGAAGTTCTATTACATTCCCAAGTGATAATTTATATACTATAGGTGTTAATAACCCAACATCTGATGGAGTTACCTTAAATTTTGAAGTTGAGGTACATAGAGAGTTTCTCCAAAATAAAGGTGTAGAATTTCAATGGTATAAAGATGGTAACCCAATTGTAGGTACAATAAATGTATGGGATGTAGCAAACACTCCGATATTTACTATAAAACTTTCTAATGTTAGTGATGCTATAAATGGTAAGACTTACCAACTTAAAATAAATAGTATAGGAGCCTCACCAAGTACAGGAATAACAGACCCTGGACCCCTTCAAGTAACAGCAGATTCATTCTTTTGGGTATATCAAGTACCTAGCCCAAATGTAGGACCAGCACAAAGACATTGGACAACCAATTCTTCTTTAGTAACAGGTACTTTAGCTGCTAACCAAATTGCAGCAATGCCAAGTGATCTTACTCAAGTTGGTTTACGAGATGTATATGGTCAACGCCAAACAGACATCTCAGGTAGTGGATTTAATCCTATAACTAATGCATTTATAGTTCAAATAGGAGATGAGATTAGATTTGGAGGAACCGAATCACAAACCTTTTATATAAAAAATGTATCTACTGCAAATGGGGATGTTATATTAACTTTAGATAGAAATTTACCATCTAATTTAACTAGCAATGGTGCATTAAGCTATTATTTACTTAGAAGGTATGTAACAGATCCTTCATACTTAATATTAGAGGTAGATAAACCAGCTGGTGGTACTTCAACTGGGGTTATTACACCAGAATATTTTTATGGAGAAACCGAGGAAAAAGTAGATAGCATCCTCCAATTACTTACAAGAGACAATTTAATTTAAAATATAACTTGGCATAAAGCTAAAACAATCATATATTTATAACAAAATACGTATTAAACAATGGGATATTTAAATAATTCAGTAGTAACAGTAGATGCTATCCTTACAACAAAGGGTAGAGAATTACTTGCTAAAAACGATGGTACATTCCGTATCACACAGTTTGCATTAGCAGATGATGAAATAGATTATACACTTTATAATCCAACTCACCCTTCAGGTTCAGCTTACTACGGTCAAGCTATTGAAAACATGCCTCTTTTAGAAGCATTCCCTGATGAAACTCAAATCATGAAATATAAACTTACTACTTTACCACGTGGTACTGCTAAGATGCCAATCTTGGATGTAGGTTATACTTCAATTGTAATCAGACAAGGCGCTTCATTAGCAATTACTCCTCAAACACTAAATTATTTAGGTGGTAACCAGAACGAAGCTTCAGGTTATACTGCTACCATTTCAGATGTTAGATTATTATCTACTTTTGAAGGTGTTGGTATTGATACACCCTCAACAGATGCATTAAATGTTAATTCAACTACTACATTAGGTACTAACGTATCAGCAACAGTAGTAGGTACAACAATTAACCTTAGAGCAACTACAGTTAATACATTATTTGGTACTAACACTGCGTTATATGCTACAATGACAGTTGTAGGTAGAGATAGTGGTGCAAGATTACAAGTACCAATCACCATAACTAAAGTATCCTAATTATGTCATTTAATAGATTAGAAGCAGACGATTTTGTAGTATCCGCTGACAGCATTACAGCTGGTTTGTGGACTAATAGTCAAGTCCCTGCTATTACAACATTTTTCTCCTCATCTACCCAAGCTGCTGGTAACTCAGGTGATTACTATTTAAACGTATTTTCAAACGCTGCAACTTCATCTTTAGAATTTGCTGTTAACTATGGTAATGAATTAGGAAGTGGTAGTATGGCTTATAATTTGGATGTAGATGGTAAATCACCATCTTCAACAATTTATGGACAATATCGTACTTTAGTATTAGGTGATGAAAATGCATCATTTACTTTTGGTAGTGTCACATCTTCAGATTTCTGGTCTATATCAGTTGAAAGAAGTAGATATAAAGAATCAATAATGCCTGGTTCAACTGCATTAGAAATTACAGGTCCTAATGGTGTTATTCAATTAACAGATAATAGCCAAGTAGCATCCTCAGTAGTATTTAACGATGCAGGTAGAGTATTTCAGTTAGTATCAGGTTCAGCAGGAGTTCCATTCACTACTTTACAAGCAGATGGTTATAGTATTGATTCAGGTTCATATGGTTTATTCCTACCTGATATTGCTACTTATATTTTAAACCCAAGAGCATTAAGTAATGATCAAGCAGATGGTGGTATTGGATTAGATGCTACAACAACTTCTGCATTAACTATTGCTTCAAACCCAAATCCTAATATTATATACGCTGCTATTACATCTAGTTTTACAGCAAACTCAGAAGAAACAATTACTTCAGATTTTGTATTTGTAAGACCAAGAAGTTCACAGTTTAACTATTCTGAAAACCCATCATTTATCTCGGGTTCAACGGGTGAGGTATTATTCCCATTATTTATTAACTCACCTACAACATATATTACAACTGTAGGTTTGTATAATGATACTAATGAGTTATTAGCAGTAGCTAAATTATCTAAACCACTAGAAAAAGATTTCACAAAAGAATCTCTTGTTAGAGTTAAGCTGGACTTTTAAAATAAATGAATGAGTGCATTCAAACAATTTTTATCACAGGATTTAATAGTAGAACCCTTTCAAGTAAATAAGGGGTTCTCCTTCCCTGCTTCTGAATTTACAGATTTCAATGTTCAAATAGGTAAATTCCTAGGTAAAAACATTCAATCAACAGTATTTATCTCAGGGTCTAATACTCCTACTGGTAATTCATCTGTAGGTACTCAAGATCCTGAGTTAATATATAATTCTATTAAGGAACTATATTATTCTAACTTTGTAACTTCATCTTATGGTTCTCCAGTTCAAACACAAAGTTTGTTTCCTGGAGAAAATGAGATGGGTGATGTATTTGTAGGTAGCCCAGATTCTTCTGGTAGATATGAAAACTACTTACAATCTACAGTCCCACATCGTTTTATTCCTACAGGTTCAGGTGCGGAAATTGCAGTTTTATCTATCCCATCACGTTTATATGGAGATAATCTTCAACCAAACTCAATCAATCTAATATTTAGTGGAAGTGCTTACAATATAACCGATGATGGTAATGGTAATCTAATATCAGGAAGTACAGTAGTGGGTAATGTTATTTACTCACATGGTATTATAACATTTACCTCACCAGCCTTGGAAGGTTATTATTACGGTAGTTCTTATTACGGTAGTTCTTATTATGGGGGTGAGGGAGTTGCTACTGGGATTGTAGATGATTTTTTAACAACAACTGACATAACATGTTCGTTCTCCAGCTCATTTGATATTTACGAGACACAATACAAAGCTACTATAAACGAATTTGAATTTAATTTCTCCCAAAATCCATCAATAATCTCAGGATCTACAGATGGTACAGTTTATGATTTTGCAACCGGTTCTTTTTTCTCTCCTTACGTTAGTACCGTAGGATTATATGATGATAATCAAAATCTACTTGCGGTAGGAAAGTTATCTCAACCACTACCAACATCAAGAACAACAGATACTACTATATTTATAAACATAGATAGATAATACCAAAACTAAAAAAAAACAATATACAGTGGCAGTAACGTTAAATCAAATAGATCAAGTATTAGATGGCCAAGTCATCAAAGCGGGTCACATTTCTCAATCACTTGTAGCATTCTCAGGAAGAGCTGCCTATAATATAAACCTTAGTGGTAGTTTTGCTGTAACGGGTTCTATGTATCATAGTGAAGTTAGCGATGCCGCTGGTGTTGCATCTAGCGTTTTAGTTAGAGATAATACCACAGGTGAATATTATACTACTGGTTCCTATGGAGATGGTGGTGGTGAAGGAGCTGCAGGATCATCAGGTTCATCAGGAACTTCAGGCGCAGACGGCTCAAGTGGTTCATCTGGTACTTCAGGTTCAAGCGGTTCATCTGGTACTTCAGGTGCAGATGGTAGCTCAGGTAGTTCAGGTACATCAGGTGTAGGAGGTGTTACAACAGCAGGTTCAAATGTAGCAGTAACGGGTACTGGTACTGCAATAGATCCTTACGTAATATCATCAAACATATCAGGAAGTGGTACTTTAATCTTTAGTCAAACTGATGTTATAGACGCTCAGAGAGATGCTACTGACACTACTGTACTGTTTAGCAATGGTGACATTTTTGCTGTTAATTCACTACATGCTTCTGCAATGGCGAATGGTACTATTAAAATATCCACTGTTCGTGGGGGTAAAGATATATATACTCATATAAGATACTACAACGTAAGTGTTCTTAATGGAGGGGTTACCGGATTCAACACTATAGAGGCAGCGGTAGATAGACTTAACGAAGTGTTAGGTGGAACTACAGTTGGTTCGGACACAGGTTCCCCATCACCTACCATAACAACTACATCTAACTCTTCTGATTTTACCGTATACGGAGAAAGAATAACAGAGACAGGTTCAGGAACTACCTTAGGATATACCTCTACTGCAGATGCAGATAACTTTGATACTAGTAATGGGATATACTCTAATCAGACTATATCCAAGAATGGTGAATATTTTGAGTTCGAGCAAGCATTAGGTGATTGGACTAACTCTAGCGATGTTTATATTGGTTTATTTGACGAGACTACTTATAATGTAGAAGATTTAAATGTCAATAGTGCAGGTGATGCTGTTAAGGGTTTATTATACCTTAAATTATACCCAACTCCAGTTACTTATGCTGACGCTACAAACGGAGCGGGTAAGATTAACGAGATAGGTTTTTCAAATAGTCCCCAAACCAAAGCCAAGTTTAGACTAGGTAGAGATAATGATGGTAGAGTATACATTGCTCACGAGACTTCCCCGAATGTGTTTGAAGTAATCTGTCGTAGCGAAAGTGTTATTGCTATCGATACAGAATTAAGATTCTTCTCTATTATGCCTTTGGCTAACGAGCTAAACGGTGTTCGCAATATGACAGTTAATGAAGTTGTCTTAGGCGCTTCTTTGACTTGGTACTATGTTGAGTCTCCTGATACTGAGTTCTATTACCCGTTGTTTAACAACGAGGCAGATGCTATTTTAATTGACGAACTTTACGGTACTGCCGCTTCAGGAGCAGGTACGGCTCACACTCACACATTTATTGATGAGCAGCCTACCTCTCAGACTTGGTATATGCCTGACACTTATATGACTCACTCAGGTGCTGCAGCTCCAACTACACCTGCAGGAATTTCTTGGAACGAAATACGAACAGGAGACGATGTTAACTACGTACCTTCTCCGTTCAATCAAAGCATAACTGTAGTAGAGGGCGATAACATTAACCTTCAGATTAAACCTGCGGGTGACGCTAACACTTACGCAATAAGTAACATACCTGTTGGATTGGCTTACAATTCTATTTCAGGGCACTTACAAGGTACAGCTCCTGAAGTAACAGGAGACAATGTAGCTAACCCTAGCGACTTATACAGTATTACTGTAACTATAGCAAACTCTTATGGTAGTAGTGTAGGTTCATTAGAGCTTACGATAACGAATGAAGATGCACCAGTTAATACAATTGTCACACCTTGGACTAAGGCTGTAGACTTCAGTAGTGGTGGTAACGAACACTTAAGACATAATTCAGGATATGCTGCTGTTAATTCCAATAATGGGAATCCTTTAGCGATTAGCTCAGGTACTTATATTACAAAGAACGCAAATCATTTGTATACAGCTACTTCTCCTGATTCTAGACCTTGGGCAAGTACGGTAGTATTTAAAGCTGATGGTCATAATTCACTTCAAACTATATGGAATAATGGTGAAGGCTTTTTTAGTGGAGGAGATAACTTTGGACTAGAGATAGACGGTAACAACACATTGTGGTTTTATTGGGGTCATGGTTCTTTAACATATTCTTCTTATAATAGATGTTCTGTAGCTATCAATATTGATACTTCTAAATGGCATGGAGTTTATATCGCTCATAAAGGTGGTAGACAATCAAGTGCTAATGCTACTCCAGATAAACTAGGAGCATGTTTTGATATTAGAGTTATGAGTAGTGCAGATAACTTTACTACTCTATCTCCAAATATGTCAGGTATAAGCGGCGGTGGGAATTGGCAGGGACATGGTAGACGTATGGATAAGATAGTAAACGGATACTATACAATAGGAGCTAGTGCTACAGGTACTAAACCATTTTATGGTAAGGTTGCTTCTAGTGTTATAACAACTCTTAAGAATAATAGTTTAGCTCCAGTAGCTGCAGAGATTAAGCTAATGATAACAGATCCTAAAAAATGGGAGACTGATTATAAGCAGGGAACTACATATAGATTATCAGATTCTTCAACTACAGCTTCTGTGCCTGTTAATCCTTCTACTAACTATAACTATGCTACTCAGATTCACTTAATGGGAGATTCAGTAGGTATATATCCTTATGGTGCTTATGATGCTTATCCTGATATCTTCAATAATCTAAGATGGTATTCAACTACGAAGATGGTAATGCAGAATATGCAAGCAAACGACATAGAAACAGTAAACATCCCAGGATTGACATAATAAACTAGAATAATATGAACAATTGGTTATATAAAGGGGAAGAAATGATTTCTTTGGAGTCATTTCCCCCATCAACATTCGGTTTTATATATAGAGTAATCCACATTCCAAGTGGTAAAGCCTATATAGGTAAAAAATACGTTAAATTTACTCGTAAAGCTAAACTAACTAAAAAAGATTTAGCACTATATGAGGGTACTAAAGGTAGAAAACCATCATACAAACAAGTAGTTAAAGAAAGCGATTGGCAAACATATTGGGGTTCAAACAAAACTCTATCTAACTTATTAGAGAACGAACCAATAGAGAACTTTAAACGTGAAATTTTAACTTTGGCTACCTCAAAGAAATTATTAACTTACGAGGAAACAAAAGCACAGTTTATCTACGAGGTACTAGAAAATCCAAACGATTTCTTCAACGATAACATTCTCGGCAAGTTCTACACAAAAGACTTTGAGTCCCAAAAATAGGGTCGTATATTCACCCCTATATGGTAAATCATTTATTAGTAAACATAGTTAACTCCGTTTTAGGAGCAGGTAAATCTACAGCTAGAGGCAATCAAGCCTACCACTGTCCGTTTTGCCACCACTCTAAACCAAAATTAGAGGTTAACTTTACTGATGGACAGAAAAATCCTTGGCACTGTTGGGTATGTAATAAAAAAGGTACAAATCTAGTTACCTTACTCAAACAAGCTAAAGCCCCTGACGATAAGATTGCTGAAATCAAAAAGCATGTCTCCTATAAAGATTATAGAGACAATATCAAACCAGCTGAGGCAGTTAAATTACCTAAAGAATTTAAACCATTTGTAGACATATCTAAAGGCGATATGACTGGTAGACAAGCACTAGCTTATCTAAAACGTCGTAACGTAAGTAAAGCGGATATACTGCGCTACAATATTGGTTATTGCGATGGCGGTGTCTATGATAAGATGATTATAATACCGTCGTATTCCCACGAGGGAACGCTAAATTACTTCGTGGCTCGTAACTTCAATGAGCACAGCCCTGTCAAATATAAAAACCCACCAATGAGTAAGGATACAGTTCCATTTGAATTGTTTATAAATTGGTCTTCTCCACTAGTTTTAGTTGAGGGTATGTTTGATGCATTGGCTATAAAACGGAATGCTATACCATTATTAGGTAAGCATATTCAGAGAGAATTAATGAAAAAGATTGTTACCTCACAGGTGCAAAAAATATATATAGCTTTAGATAAGGACGCGCAACAGGATGCCGTTAAGTTTTGTGAACAGTTGATGGATGAAGGTAAAGAAATATATTTAGTAAATTTAGAAGATAAAGACCCATCAGAAATGGGATTCAAAGCTATTACTACCCTAATCCAGAAAACAACCCCATTAAGTCAATATGATTTAATGGCTAAAAAATTACAATTTGTATGAGTAAGAAAATTGTTTTAAAGAGTTCTTACAAGCGTATTTTGGAAGTATCAGATGATGCTAAACAAATTACCATGCCTGATTCTCGTTACTATCAACGTAATGGGGAGTATTATCCATCTATCACCTATGTTTTAGGTACTTACCCAAAAGGTAAATACTTTGAAGATTGGTTGAAAAAAACAGGATATGCTTCGGAACATATTGCTCGTAAAGCAGCCGAACAGGGTACCCAAACACACGAAATGATTGAAGATTACCTAAATGGTAAAGCAATGAATTTCCTAAACCCAGCAGGTTACCCACAATACGAACCTCTAGTTTGGCAAATGTTCTTACGTTTTGTTGAGTTTTGGGAGGAGTATAATCCTAAATTAATTGAAGCTGAAGTACATTTATTTTCAGATGAATTAAGAGTAGCAGGTACCTGTGATATGGTGTGTGAAATTGAAATCGACGGTAAAACTGAACTTTGGATTATTGATTTTAAAACATCTAATAACCTTCAGACAACTTACGACTTACAAACAGCTATTTACGCTAAATGTTACGAAGAGTGTTTTGGTATTAAAGCCGATCGTTATGGGGTTTTATGGTTAAAGTCAAAAAGGCATAAAGCTGCTGAAGGTAAGATTCAAGGTAAAGGATGGGAAATGTATGAATCAAAACGTACCCAAGAAGAAAATCTTGAAATCTTTAAAACAGTTAAAACTTTGTTTGATTTAGAGAACCCAAACCACAAACCCGGTTTCACAACTTTTAGAACAACAGCGCAGCGAGTACTTGGAAATTAAAAGGAGTTTTCGTATATTTATGGTAAACGCGCGTTTATGATATCATTAGTAAGACTTTTAAATGAAGTAGAGGGAAAACCTAAGGCTATTATATTAGCTGGTGCTCCTGGTGCTGGTAAAGGAACTATTTTAAAAGGTTTAGACTTAGGTGGTTTAAAGATAATGAATATCGATAACACGTTTGTTGATAAACTTAAACAAGCTAACGTATCTCTGGATTTAAAGAATGCTACTCCTGAAGAAAGGAGTGAGCAAGCTAAATCAATGGCTGCAGCTAACAAGGAATTTAAAGGTGAAGTACAAGCTACTATTGAAGGTAGAGAATCATTTATATTAGATGGTACAGCAGCTTCTTATAAACAAACAGCTTTACTTAAAGAGCAGTTAGAGGAAGCAGGGTATAGTGTACTGATGCTTTACGTTTATACTGATTTAGAACGTTCATTAAAACAAAACCAAGATAGATTTGAAAAATCAGGTGGTGAAGATAGAAGTTTAGCACCTGCTATTGTATTACGTACTTGGAAAGGCGTAACAGATAATCTAAAACCATATGCTGATTTATTTGGTAATAATTTTACAGCAGTAGCTAATACGTTAGAAGGTAATAAAATAAAAGATATTGAAGGGATTCTTCAAACATATCTAGAACCATTTGCTCCTAAAAACACCAAACCAAAAACACCAGCCCAACAGGAAAAATCTGATAAACAAAAAGCAGAATTAAATACTGAAATTCAAGCTATGTTAAATGATGAATTTTTAGAGGATATACTTTCTTACACGGTATCTAAAGATGAAGCTCAAAGTAAATTACAGAATTTTCTACGTTCATGAATCAACTAACAAAACATTTAGTAGACGGTATCCTTAATGAGGATAAAAATGAAGTAATAGCTTTATATGCTGGTGGTTTCAAACCACCTACATCAGGACACTTTTCAGTTATAGAAGAAGCATTAAAACAATACCCAGAAATAGATAAACTAATAGTACTAGTAGGCAGTGGTGTTAGAGATGGTATTGAACAAGCTGAATCAATTATAACTTGGGAAATCTATCAAAACTATCTACCTATGAAGGTAGAAATACAAGCAGCAACTAAACCCCCAATCGGAGCAGTTTATAGTTATGCTAAAGATAATCCTGAAGATACAATATATTGGATTTTAGGTGCTAGAGATGGTAAAGATGAAGACTTAGCAGATATAGCTTCACGTACTAAAACTCTTGATACAGCAGTAGATAAGTATAATAACGTTGAAGTTAAAGTAATTACAACTTCTAATGCTGGTATGAGCGGTACTAATGCTCGTAAAGCATTACTATCAGGAGATAAAGAAGCATTTTTTAAATTCTTACCATCTCAAGTAGAGGAAAAAGAAGAAATATTTAATATCTTAAGACCAGCCGTCAAAGAAACAGAAGACCCAGATGATGGAAAAGCTGCTCCTTATGGTTCAGGCTATGGTGAAGTAAACGAAAACGCTTCGTATTCTAAAGATATAGATATTCAAGGTAAAATCGATCAGTTAACCCAACATATGATCGATAAAGGATATAATATTGAACCACTACCCGGACTTGAATTTGTAGATGGCGATACTGAAAACGCTCGGGATTTCTTCGGAAAGACGGCGTACTATGATCCAATCAACAAGGTTATTGTCCTATATACTGAAGGGCGTCATCCCAAGGATATAGCGCGTAGTTATGCGCATGAAATGATTCACCATATCCAAAATCTAGAAGGTAGATTAGAAGGTATTGCAACTACAAATACTCAGGAAGATGATTATCTAAACGATATTGAAGCCGAAGCAAACCTAAAAGGTACAATGACGTTTAGAAATTGGACTGATAGCTTAAATGAAATACAAACCCCCGCTAAAGAAGAAGATGTCAATCCTAAAGAATTAAAAATAGGTATTGAAGTTGAAATGGAGCATACCGACTCACAAGCTAAAGCAAAGGTCATTGCGTTACAACATTTAGCAGAAGATCCTAAATACTATACTAAATTGAAATCACTAGGGTTAGAAGAAAAGAAAGAAAAAGATCCATTTGGTTTAAATCAATTCGCTCGCGAGTTAATGACTGAAGGAGCTTATGATGCTTTAACTACTAAACTAACTAAAGCTACAATCAATAAATGGGTTGAGGATTCTAAAAAGAAACCGATGCCTAAAAAATCATTTGTTGATATTGATGTTGACGATGTAGATGGTAAAGGTAGAGAAATTGAATTCAATTACGTTGGTATGATTGAATTTGATAAAAAAGTAGACGGATATGAAGTAGATGGAACCTCCAATTCAGGCGAAGATGAAGGTAAAATGACATTCATAGCTACATTATTCAAAGTAAATCCTAAAGTATTACCACAAGCGTGGTCTAAAATCTCAGCTGATGTTTCCGATGTTATACGACACGAAATTGAGCACCAAACACAAGCCGGAGACAATACACGTTCTTCTAAACAAATGGAAGACGATATTGATATTCGTGATTTAATTAATAAAGCAAAAATACTCCCTCAGAAAAACTATTATATGTTAGAGAAGGAGATAGATGCTATGCTCCAAGGTTTATATTTAAAAGCTAAGAAAACTAAAAAACCATTTAAGGATGTGATTAGTAATTATTTAGATATAGCCCCAGGTCTTGAAAAAAAAGAAGATAAAGAACTTGTGCTAAACCTTTGGAGAAGCAGAAGAGGGGCATTATCTTTACCGGTATTTGAAAATAAAAATGAGGTTATGGACTATAAAATTTACCTAGATATGGATGGGGTGTTGGTTGATTTTGATCAACAATTTAAAGATTTAACAGGTATGGCACCTAGAGATTTTGAAGCTAAACATGGCTCTAAAGGTTTTTGGGAAGCAATTGAAACAGCAGGTGTTGGTTTCTGGCGAGGTATGAAATGGATGCCTGGTGGTGAAGCACTTTATAATCGTGTTGCTAAATACGATCATGCTTTATTATCATCCCCTTCACGTAGTGAAACATCTAAAATAGGAAAACGTTTATGGAGACGAGATAAAACTCCAAGCACTAAACTAATCTTATCCAGATCATATTTAAAGAAAAATTACGCTTCCCCTCTTAGTATATTAATCGATGATAGAGAAAGTAATATTAAACAGTGGGAAGATGCTGGTGGTATAGGTATTTTATACATATCACCTAATCAAGTTAACAAAGCATTAGAAAAATTAGGTTTATAGTTATGAAAGACAACATTCTAAAAAAAGAATTTGGCAAAAAAGATGTTCAACGTTTACGTAACGTTCTAGGAGGTAAATCCAGCGAACGTTCTACCGATGGCATTGGTTATACTAAAGCAAAAGAATTTTATGAGGAAGGTGATGTTTGGACTGAACATGGTCGTGAATGGACTATTAAAGATGGTTTAAGACAAAATATTACAAAAATGGGAAAAGCTAAAGAGTTAGCTATGCCTATGTTTTGCCCTTCTTGTAAAAAAATCATGAAAGGTAAAAATGACAAAAGTTTTTGGTCTAATTATAGACGTTGCTTTAATTGTCAAGTTGATTTCGAACATGAATTAAAAATGAATGGTTTGTGGGAAGAATATAAAGAGCAAATCCGCGTTGATGGTATAGATAATTTTATTAATAGTTATAAAGATTGGGCTCAAGAAATGCTCGACACATCAAACCAAGGATTTGTTTCCGAAGCAGGTGATGTGGAAAATTGGAAAGGTGGGATTAATACAGAATTAGCCCAAAAATCTATTAACGATACTATTGAATATTTAACATCTTTGAAAGAACAATAATTCTTCCATATTTATAATCATGAGATTTAACCCGGGACAAAATAGGAAAGTAGTAAAAGGTAAAACTTATATTAAAGATTTACCACAAATCCAATTAACACCGGTTAAAGAGATTAAAGAAGAAATTAAAGAAAAATCTAATGAGTCAATTCAACACGAGCAAGTGGTTCAAAACCCAATACCTAAAGGAAGCCAACCTGTACGAAGAAAAGTCAGATCTAGCAGCAAAAGCAATAGATCAGGCAATAGCGGGAGTTGACGAATCTCTTAGTTATTCTGATTTTGCTAAAGCTGTAGCTACTATACTTAAAGATGAGTATGGTGCTCATAATTTTAACCCATTTATGGAGGTATTACATGCTGAATTAGGTATAAATGAAGAAATCTCTGATTACGAGATGGTAGTATATAAAGTAGAAGGTATTACAGCCGATACAGATGAAGGTGGCCCAGACGAGCCATTTGAAATGGAAGTTAAATTAGAGGCTTCACTCTCGGATGCTGAAGTAAAAAGTGCTATTAGAGATGCTGCTCGTAGAGAACAAGGTAAGTTGTATAAACTTGATTACAAGAAAGCATAATGGAAGATATTAAACAAATACAAGAATTCTTTTCTAAACCAGTAAAAGAAAATTCAAGACGCTCTCCTGATTTTATTCTAACAGAACCAGCAGAGATAAAGTTCACAGAATCATATGGCTCCGGTATTAAAGCACCCGGTGTTTTACACCACGCAAATGAGGGGGCATTTTTGGGAGCAGAAGGTGCTTATATTTTCGATTTTCCTGGAGGTACTTTTTATGTAGATGAAGATAAAGAGGAAGCTATTCGAATTTATCCTCTTAAAGACCAATCTGAAGAACTTCAATTAGCACTTGATTATACTCCATTTGCTCCAAAATACGAGACATGGAAAAGTTGGGTTAAAGAGCCTAAAACATTAGAAGAAGCAAATGTTTCATGGTCTACAATACACTCATCACCCCCAGAATCTGATTTAATAGCTTCAGATATTCAAAAAGCAATGAATCAAAATAAAGGAGATGAAGCTATAATTCACCAACTTAAGATTGCTAGAAGAAAGATGAATGTTGGTGATTTAAAGAAAGCCAAAGAAATCGTTAGTAGATATTTAGCTGTTGGTTTAGAAGAACTAAAAGAAGCTGACCTAAACGACCCAGTTGCTATGAAAATGAGAGCAGCTAAAGATAAGCTAGCTAAAATGAGAAAAACAAATGCTGGTGATGATGGTAATGATAAATTCTTTAAAAATTCAACTAAACTTGCTACATTAAATAAAGCACGTAAACAATTAATGCGTGATATGGAGCAAGAAGCTGAACCAGAAGGTGGCTCAATTGCTGATGAATATGGAAGAAAACTAAATAAAATTGATGCTGCAATCGCTAAACTATCAGGTAGAAAAGAGATGGACTATGATACCGCTGTCGGTAAAGTAAACGAATACGATGTATACATGCCTTCACAAGAAGAGGTAGATAATTTCTTTAATAGCCATGATAGTTTAGGTTCACATTACTTAAATAACAAACCTGTTATGGGTCAAGAAGCTACATTTAATTTAATGCCTATTGAACCCTGGGATGAATATGATTACTCTAACTGGAAGGCTCTACAAGCAGATACATTAGAAGAAGTTACTCGTTATAGTGGTTTCACTAGAAACCCAGAAGATCCAGATTCCGAACCATTTAAACCAACAAAATCAGTATCGGAATTTACAGAAGATTTAAGAGCATTATTTGGTAAATTTAAAGGTGATTTAAAAAATCCTGAATTTATAAAAGGAGTAGCTCAAGTAATGGTTAATTGGAAACCACTTTTAAGAAGTCAATTAGACGAAGTTCAAAAAGGACACAACGAAAAAGTATCTAAATCATTAAAAGAAGAAGAGGGCTACTCTAAATTCTTAAAAACAGACGACAACCCAGAAGGTAAAACTAAAGGTTTAACTACAAAAGCCATGAATAAAATCCTTATGAATGTAATTAAGGATCTTAAAGAAGGAGAACCTGGTTTGTGGGACAATATTCGTGCTAAAAGAGCAAGAGGAGAAAAACCATCTAGTAAAAACTCAAAAGCTTACAAATCAGCTGTAGCTGCTGGAAAGCGCATCAATAAGGAAAAATAACATATTTATCACATATAAACATAATTAAATCCTATAATGAATAATTTCGACTTAACAAAATATTTAGCTGAAGGTAAGCTATACGAGAATGTATTAGCCCAAAAACTTAGAGACGAAGCAACCCAACCAGATTCAAAAGTAGGTGCTGCTATATTTAACAAATATGCTAAAAAAGTAGAAAAAGCTGACAAAGAAGATTATGTAAAACTTCTAAAAGCTATGGAAAATGAATTAATATCCAAACACCCTGATACATTTAGTGGTGAAGATGATATCCCAGGAAGTTTCCTATAAAACTAAAAATTAAAATAAAATGAATAATTTCGATTTAACAAAATTTTTAGCTGAAGGTAAATTACACGAGGGAACAATGGCTGAAGCCTTAAATAAGCCCCTAGTCCAATTAGGTCCTGCTCTAGAAAAAAGAATGAAATCTTCAAACTTTGAGGTTAAAATCATCCCAAACCAAATCTCAGTCCCAAGCGACGCAAAAGATGCTATTTCACAAAATTCCAAACTAGCAGCAATTGCTTTCGGTGAATCCGGAGGTCGGGAATTTATGGAAGTAGTAGTTAACAAAGACAGATTAAAAGATTTAACCAAAGTTAGAGACTATTTTAACATACCTTCAGGAGCATATGGTCCTGATAAGGATATGGGTTGGGTAGTAAAGAATGTCCGTAATGTTAATGCTGGCGATATTACAGCAAGCAAGGCAGAATCCGTAGGTAATGTAGGTATACTAACTTTCTTTAGAGCTGAAAAAGCTAATGATGATAGTACAGGGGTGTTCGGTACTCAAAGTATTAAAAGTACTAATAAGATGGCTGCTGAAGGTAAACTACACGAATTTACAGATGCAATCTCCCCAGAAGAAGTTAGGGATATGGCTCAAATGGTAGCTGATGCTTTTACTGCAGAAGATGCTGAAGGTGATAGATTCTCAACTTACATGGTTTACAAAGTAGGTAATGTAGATGGAATGTCATTCGAACTAGATACAGAAGCAACAGAACAAACACCAGAAGACGATGCTAAATATGGTACTGGTGAAGGCTGGGGTGGTATGTTTAGAGTTAAACCAACAGATAACGGGTATGAAATTAGAAACAGCGAAAAAGGTGGCTTAGTAGCTACTATGGATGGTTCAGGTTTTACAATGTTAGATGCTGAACAATCAAAAGCTGAAATGGGTGGAGATACCGACTACATGGAACGTAGAAGAGAAACAGACGATTACATAGAAGAAGGTGAAGAAGAAGTTAAAGAAATTAAATCAAATAAAATGAAAAAATCAGAACTTAAAGAAATGATCAAAGCCGCAATGATGGCTGACACAGCAGTTTACGAGGCAGAAGACGTTGAAGTAACAGATGATGAAGATATTGATGTTGATATCGAAAAAGATGTTAAAGTTGATGACGAAGAGTCAGAAGTAGACATCGATATAAATGCTGAACTTCCAGGCGAAGATGGTGATGTAACTGAAGTTTTAGCTTTACTTATGAAATCACAACAAGCTGCTGAGGACATAGGAGATGAAAAACTTATGGATCAAATAGGTAATACAATTACTTACTTTACTCGTTCTCACGTTGCTAATGTAAACGAAGCTGATTTAGATATGGACTTAGATAGCGCTGCTGGTAGAGCTAAAGAAGCTACAATCGGATTGGACGAAACAGAAGAACTAGACGAAAAGAAACAAGGATATAACGACGAGTTAGATGATTCTGAAGGTGCTAAGCATGGTAAGAAGAAACAAGACATGGCTCAACGTCGTGCTGATTCTGAAAACATGGAAAAAGCAGATGGTAAGAGAAAATATTCAGGAGATAAGTCAAAAGATCTAAATGAATCAGTAACTTTCCCAATGTGGAATAAAATTAAATAAAAATAAAGGTTAACAAATTAATAAAATTTATAAAACAAAAATTATGAACACTCAAGAATTAAAAGAACAACTAGACGCATTGTACGAATCATTTACTATGGAGCACGCAGGTACTTCAAAAGCAGCACACGGACGTGCTCGTAAAGCATTAGGTGGAATCAAAAGTTTGATTTCTGATTATCGTAAAGCATCTGTTGCTCAAGATAAAAAGTAAAACATGAACGAACGTAAACTTACCAAATCTGAACTAGCTAAACGCGAAGATATCATCATGAAAATGAAGGATAACAAGCGTGCGTTAGTTCAGAAATATGGTAAGGATGCGGAAGCAGTAATGTATGGTCGCGCTACCAATTTAGCAAAAACAAAAGCAGAAGCAATGGATCAAGATAAACTAAGAGAAATGATTAAGGATGCTTTACAGAATCCTAAAAAAGCAGATTTAAATAAAGACGGTAAACTATCTGACTACGAAGAAAAACGTGGTGCTGCTATTGAAAAATCAATGGTTGATGAAATTGATTTAGATCTTAAAGGTGGAACTCAATCTAATACAGATGATGCTGAAGCCGGTATTTTAGGTGCTGAAGACGTTTTAGGTTTAGAAGAAGGTTCTTCAAGTGAAGAAAAACGCATCGCAATGTCTGCTATCAAAAGATTAGCTAAATACAGAGGAGTTAGTGATTCAGAAGCTAGACAAGATTTAATTAGAGCTGCTAAAGAAGTAGGTGATCTAAAAGAAAATTTTAATCAAGTAGATAGCCAATTCGAAGATTTATCTCAAGTAGTAAAAAATATTGCTCATGTAGGTGAAATGTCTATTGAAGACGCAGCTATGGGAGCAATTGATCATATTGGTGAAGAATTTAATGTTGACCTTGATTTTGGTCGTATGAATGAAGACCTAGATTTAGGTCACGAAGACAACGAACCAGGCATGTTAAAATCTGATCTATATCGTATTGGAAAATATGCTATGGATTTATACCAAATGATGGATGAATTTGAAGCAGGATCTGAAGAAGTAGATTTCCCACATTGGTGGCAAGCTAAAATCATCAGAGCTAAAGATTCATTAGTAGGTGCTAAACATTATTTAGACTTTGAAGTTAAAGAACCA
>Ga0209092_10000640_pt1 | contig 35070 bp, 23 predicted proteins | sample FraStrMetagenome_FD_187446 | JGI IMG/M metagenome (GOLD analysis project Ga0209092, IMG submission 187446) | Marine eukaryotic phytoplankton communities from Arctic Ocean - Fram Strait ARC3M Metagenome (SPAdes) (version 2) | ecosystem: Environmental > Aquatic > Marine > Oceanic | place: Fram...
TGGAATATCCATTTAAACAAACGAAAGACTCATATGAACGCCCTAAATAGATGAAGATACAATCTAATTGATTTAATTTAATTTAATTTTGGAATCGTATACGTAGGTATTTCTCTTGATAACAATAGGAACACAACCTGGAAAATAGATGAAAACATGAAGATATCTTTTGACACTCTTATGAATGACGGAACGAACATGATTCAATAACTCTACATCTCAAATGATGACACCTGCAGATTCAAATGACTTGATCTTTCTCCAGAAGTTTTGGAAGATGATTCCATGAAGTTGTTAGAACTTAAACTATAATGAGTGCTGACTGCTGTGGATCTCGAACTAGAGTCTTCATATTCTGATATCGAATCATTGAATTGTAAGCTAGAACTAGAGCGAGAACTGCAGCTAGAACTCGAACTCGAACTACTACTAATGGAACTTCGACTTGTAGTACTGTCCCGTGTAGATCTTGAACCAGAATCCCCATTTTCACTCACTGAATCTGAGTCTTCCACATGTCCAGTTTCTTCATTAATTTTCATAATTCTTCTGGACGCTTCTTCCCAGTCCGAAAGTAATACAAAGACTGCTAAACTTGTACAAGATGCTGTATACCCAAATACAACCGAAGGCACCAAGCATTTGATATTATAATCAAAGACATATACCATAAGAGCTGCCGATGGGATCATGATTGCCCAACTTGTGAAAAAGGCTACCGTCGTTGATAGACGATATCTTCCCTGTGCAAAAGAAATGTAAGAGCAAATCATACCATAGGTCATTGTGACATTTCCTATACTCAGATAAGGAATAGAATCTTTGATAATATGTTGAATCATAATATCATCGGTGAGCCAAACCGCCAAACTACCCCCCATGAAACAAAGCAAAGTTGTCATACAAAACCCAAAACAAGTTCCAATAAAGAGAGTTTTATTCGCAGATATTCTTGCCATATCCGAATTTCCTCTTCCCAAATGATATCCCACCCGCACTTCCGCACTTTCTCCAATTGCTTCCGTTGCTGCTTCAAAAATCTCCCATAAAAATCCTAGTAATGCCCATGCAGCCACTTCTGCAGGACCCAAATGAGCAGCAAATATTGTAAGGACTTCCCATTCACCATAACTTAGGATGGAAGCCAAAGACAACGGTGCAGCAATTTTGATGAGGTTCCTGACAGCAAATGTATTTCGAATAGCTATGTTGTAAAACATGCCTTCCACATATTCATCAATCCATCCCATTGCTAATGGAATGATGAAAAATAAAGCACCAAAGAAAATGGTAAGACCGAGATCAATATAGGCCGCAATGACTAGGTTCATATTTTCTACACACATGAACACTGTCACATAAATACCAGTTTCGATGAAGGAAGTAATAATAGTGAACACGGCACTGTAAACTTCAAATCCTGCAACATCTAAAAATTCACCAAAGGTGCTGGCCACTCCTTGTATGAGCATGGACACTAAGTTAATTCTTGTGTAGGATTCAGCCATTCCTGCTACTCTCTCATCGAATCCAAACCAAATAATAATGTCAAACATGAAAAAACTCCAAAATATAGCTGCAGGTATAGATCCCATCACATATAAAAACGATGATATCTGGACGTATTGACCAGCTTGATAATTGTTCCCTTTTCCAATACAATTGGGTATTAAGGTCATGGCGGCGTCCACAATTCCACCATTGAAATCATCTGAGAGATCCAGCATTAATTCCACCACGGCATACGCAGATAATGCTCTCACTCCAATATAATTCCCTATCAATATGTACGTCACACCACCTAATGCTGAGTCGATCAAAGCTGTAGTTGTGTACGGCAAAGCGAGCTTTATAATCTGTTTCGTTTCTCGATCATACTGTGCAATTTCTTTTACATCATTCCACAACTTGGAAAGAACATGCTTTCGCCATACTGCATTTTTTCCACAGCAAATCTGAATGTCATATTCTTCTTGGCTCTCCAACAGATATTCGTCATCTTGCATTCTATGATACTCAAATCGTTCATCCACTGACCTTTTGTAAGACGGTTTCTTTACTTCTGAAAAAGATGGAGAGTTCGACATTGAGGATGGAGGTTGAGGTGCTTTGCAGTCAAGTTCCTGCAAAAGTGGTCGTGCTAGTTCATCTCGTTGTCCCGACAATAATGCAGTGTCAGGTATTCTTGCACTTTCCGTTAATGGTATTAAAGAATCCATATCTGCTTTTCTTTCCTTAACGTTCTTATCTCTCCAACGTTTGCCATATCGTTTGTAAAGGTTCACAATTATAGGAATAGAAAACAAACACACCACACAATAAAGCGCAGTTGCAATGAATAATGTACTTCCAGGATCAACACTTCTTTCTATATAGTCCCAAACATCATCATTCACACCCTCCACTTCATTATTGATGGGGTTGGATGATAAGATCAGTTTGCTCATGCTTTGATTATTCGATGGTGTGTGGAGCTTGAAAGAATTATAATCGTACGGAGAAGTGATTTGACATTTGCTGGTTAATGAAGAAATCAAGATTAAGAAGTCTAGAATAATCTTGAGTCATACAGAAAATATGATATTACGTGTTCCTAACGAATTAATTATCATTCTGTATGATTCGGAAGTGATTTAGGCACACGTAAGGAAGTTCGATTCCATGTCACAATCTTTTCTACGTACCAACTTCCAGTATCGTGATTGCTCAGTCGTGTATGATTTAGAATCTGGAAGGAGTAGAAAAAAGTCCTTTGTTGAAGGAGTTCGCCTTCACTTATGTTCCTAGATTTCGAGTAATGTGGAGTACTTTGCACTTCCAATGAATTCAAATATCATGGAAAGTGTTTTAGTTCATTGAGAACGCTAATTCATTCCAATGGCTTTCAATAATACCGTTTCTCTCCTCGCTGCTGCTGGATGCCTATGTTTTGCAAAGTCAAACAAAATGACCAAATAAATGCATGAGTTTCATTTTTAAGACCACTTAACATTTTTAACATTACGAAGGAAGTTCCATAAATTCTAGAATCATTTGTATTCAACGTATTCATTGAAAGACCACATAAGATTTCTTGAGATAACCTGAGTGGCACTTCATTAAGGGTGCTATATACCAAGAACAGGCTGCTTTATTTATAGAAATGTTTTAAACTCAAAGTATGGTTTATACCTTATTTGCATGGGGGTAATTCATGCCGATATTTGGTTTATCAAGGACAAAATAATAAAAAATGCCTTTCAATCTATCATCAAACGAAAAAAATATGTCACTAATCTTACTAAAACATATGGAAACTGCCTACTGCATTCGATGGGTATGCTTCAGTTGATGGAAAGCCGATTTCCATTTTCAATATCGAATATCTTACACCAACAATCCCTCACGCATTTTTCCAAGAACGTGGGTGTTAGGATCATTCGCAAAATCTGCAAATTGTTTATTTGAAGAGTCTACGGTACAACGATATCAAAACTAAAAGCTCGTGTCAATAAGAGACGTTTACACATGAAGATAGCACATTCCGTCTCATTTAAAAACTGAATTTATCGTTTGTTCTCCAAGTCTATTCGCTACGTAGGATCCTTTACTTTTCTGTTGGTTGATCCGTATTTTTTCTATTCAACAGCTTTTTGATACGAAAAGACGTCACGATTCGTGATGTGCTGATCGTTAGATAGGGAATGATTTTTTGCCTCAATTAAATTAAACTCGAACTAAACTAATGATATTTCAACTATTGTTTACGTTGAGTAAAAATTATATAAAGGTTTGTATTCGTTTTTCTCCTATATAAATTTATCGTTGGAATAATTTTTAAAAGCTTCAACAAACAAGAATGATTTTTATGGAATTGAAACAGCTTATCCACTGGCGTGCAGGCTTCATATTTATATCCGTCACTTTTTTCGATTAAATTTTTTTTACAACAATGACTTCACCTAAAAAAACTGCCGATTCAGCTCTGGCTAAGGACCCAAGCAAGCTCTTTGGGGATGACGATTCAATCAACCTTAGCTTATGGGATGAGAATTCCAAGAGCCCCTCTTTGATTGAAACAGAACCAAGCTCTTCACTTTCTTTTTCACTAAGTTCTGATTCTGAATTCTCTTTCGATAACGACCAAAAAAATTCGGATGCTATACCAACTATACATGCAAACAACGATATCACATTTGTATTTGAGCCCTCCACACCTGTCTCCTTAAGAAATCGAGAGAGACTTCCCGGAAGTAAAAAACCATCTAGCTGGTATGATCAAATATTTAATTTTTTAGATGGCATTTGCACAACAAGTGGAAACACAAGGGAATCAAATTTATCTCCTCAAAAGAGTTGTAGGCGTAAATTCAAAAATCGAATTGGAATGGCCACTGAACAAATGAGGAGATACCATGACTTAACTGAAAATATTGGAAATGAACAATCAAGACAAAGAAGACCACACAATAGGAAACGAAGAAGTCAATCACATTGGAATAACGTTGGAATAACGGCCAGTAAATCGATGGATGAGGAATGTATTAAGATGTCTGTTAAATCTTCTCAAAGGACGTCGCATATACTTAGTTCTATGAACTGCATGGATCCAATACAACCTCTACTAGAAGACTTGAATGATGAAGAACATAAAGAACTCTGCTATGATAGTGATCCCGGTGATTTCACCTATCGTAAAAATATGAAACTAATGGAGAAAAGAAGAAACACATCATTTTCAGATGTAGAAGTTGAATTGATTTATTCTCCTTCTAAGAAAAATAGTGGTCGTTCAAGGCACGAAAGATACGCTGATATATCTAGTGAGACTGATTTTCATTTAATTAATGATGTTTTAGCTCCTAAAATTGTGAAGGTAAGTTTTGTCATTTTCTCTTGATTTTATTCTTGGAAACTTTATTAATATATTTTTTTCATTTGATGTTCCATAAACATAGGACGCCATGAATAAAATCGAGAATATGACGCTGCATGAGCCTCAAGAAAAAAATAAAGCCACAAAACCACCCGCAAGAGTTGAAATTTGGGTTGAACGAGGAACAATTCTTGGAAAAAAGGTACTTGAACCGAAACTTACTTGGAGCGTAAAGAATGGATCGATTGAAAAACCTTCAAGTATTCCACTGATGGATATTTACAGAATCTTTCCCGTTACAACGATAGATAGAAATAAATATCCATTTGCCAAAACAAAAAATTCTTTTTTTGTTAAATCTGCCTCCTATGGAGATATTCTGTTTGAGGCGCAAGATGAAAAGAAAAAGAATACTTTAATGAGAAACTTAAAGCTTGTTATTGCCAGGCTTGCTTCACAAGCATTTATGAATGATACAGTTATTTTGAAAGATTATTTTCGAGATACATTTATTGGTGAAGTCATCCAACATAAAAAAAAATCTCGTCATATGTTAATATAGATCATTATCGGTAATCAAGAATGCCTGAAAAGAGTTTGTTTAATTTGTAAAATATAAAGTGTTTTTCTATTCTTTTTGTGAGACCTTAAATTAGATTTCAGGCTTTTTCAACTTTCAATTGTTTACAGCTGAAGTGGTTTCCTTTTTCTTTTCAACTCGAATCTCCAGTTTTTTTTATTATATTCGTAATATTTGATGACATACAGCAGGCACGGTAGTACGTGGAACAAAAAATCTTTGGCCTCATCCTTTATTCATGTTACATCAAAGGGAAAACGATTACAAGTCAGAGACCGTCAAAATGATTTTACTTCAAAATTTTCGAAGCCGTCTTGTATGGTTCTTTGTGATCATTACAATATGCTCCAAGTATGCGAACGGATTTCAAATAAGATCTGCAAACCCATACAATCACAAAATGGACTTGAAGCAATCAACGAGTGAAAGTGAAACAGATTCTATTTCCTTTTCTCGAAGACACGTTTTGGCAACACCAAAAGTCGTTCTTCCTTCTATTTTTCTTGCAAATCTTGAACCCTTAGTGAGGGCCAGTTCATCTCAAGCATTTGAGGGCGGTGTAGGTGGGTTGGGAAAAACAAAACCTTCCACTGGAGTTGTGTTTCGTGATACAGATGCATCTCAGTCTGCTTTCTCAACTAACGAATCTGACTTTCGAAATGAGCTAGTCGCCCCTGATGGTTCCCCTGTCTTGGTCTCTTTTGAGGCGCCTTGGCCTTTGCTTAGGAGCAGTTCTAGTATTGAATCGAGGGCAATATCCACACCAGATTCCGCTTTTGTCTTAGTAGCACCTTTCACTAGTAAAAATACAAATACCAAAGGAGAGGAGACATTTTTCACGAAAACTTTCTTCTTGGAAAATATTTTCGGTTCATCTGGAAAATTTGGTGAGTTCAAGCAAAAATGTTTCTCGTTTGGTCTGATCCACTTTTTATATATGACTATCTCATAATAATTTCTTTTGCATTTATCAATCCCGAATCTTGTCTGCTGCAGGTGCTTATGGTGCTCCAACTGATGTAAAAATAAAAAATTTATTTCCAAATCTATACAGTGCATCATTTACCACTCTCACACCCAGCATGAGAGAAAGTGAGAGGAAAGCTTACATATCTACGAGTACTGTTGGTGATGGTGTATTCATGCTGGTGACAGGATCAACAGCGGTCCGATTTTCCAATTCAGAGAAAGTAATGAGGGGTGTTGCTGAAAGTTTTAAAGCTGTTCCTGCACCAAAATCAAGTTTGCGATGATACTAGAAAGTTTAATTCTTGCTTTATTTATACTTTTTGTAAAATTTAATTTTGCTGCACCTGATAAGGAAGGTATCAATCTATGTGTATGGTTTCTATTGTATACAAAATATTTAACTCGACAAAAAATACTTCAAACAGAATAAATTCAAGAGCATTATGTTTTCAATCACTTTCATTGAATGAGAATGATATTTCATTACACACAAACTTGTAATTCAATTTTAATAGACTGAGCTTTTATCCCTCTCCTGAATTGCTGCACATTAAGTGCAATATATACATTTCAATTACTAAGTATCCTGAATGTACAACAGCAACTCATATTGCAACTTTTATTTCTAACTATCAAAAGAATTTATCATGGAAGGCAATATTTTTCTCCGTAAGCATGCTTGGTTTCATATTATTACTTCAATGTGCCATTCCCATTTTTCATTAGTACCTTAAACACCTCTCCATGTTATCAATAATGATAAATATACCCAAACAAAAATGCTTCCGAGGATTTTTTTTTATCAATCGCATCTTTTTTCTACAACGTGATATTTTCATCAATTTAAGTTGGCAAGAAAAAGCATAATACCGGATTATATTTACGTTTAGATGCCCAAAAATTCGGAAGTCCTATTTATAAGTTTTAAAAAGGTTTTGCGATACATATTTATTAATTATTGTGAACCACTTCACTTGTTTTGTATATTTATATCCATTGATAAGGTTATCAAATGAAAAAGCTGGAGGAAGTTTAAGAAATATGCTACATTTCAGGATAGCATTTTTACGAAATTCTCCAGGGGCATAAGAATTTTGAATAATTAGAGAGTTACATATGAATGTGGGATCGATATAAAGTATTATTTTTATGGTTTTATTGACGTTGTATCGATTCTTAGATTTAAATAAACCATGTGTGAGCCGAATTTACTAGTTGAAAAAGATGTTTATGCGATCATATTTTTCAAGTTTTAGGGCAACTACACGAAATCATTCTTAAATCATTTTTTCTTTGTATGTAAGTAACATAATACATAAAATAAAAGCAATAAAAAGTTGCTTTGTCGGAAGTTACTTCATCCTTTTCATGAGACATTAAGGATTATGGTTTCATGTAATCAATCAAATGGAAGTCAAGCTTCTTGTACCACCGAAGGTTTGATCGAAAATCTCTCAAAGAATGCTGATGCACTTTATTACTCGACGGATATAGATATGTTAGAAATGGCAAACGATTTACTTGACGTTTTTGTGAGTAGATCTCACACGTGGGCACATGCAGGTGGTTGGTCTGAAACTGAAATGGAACTTTGTGGTAAGAAAGGTTTTGATAGAGGAGCTGCAGCTGTTCGCTTACGCACAGCTTTGTCTATCGGCAATTGTTTGCGTACTTTTATTCAGAATTTTGAGTATAAGATACAATCAAAATCAGATGGTGAAACAAAAAAACCAGCTCTTTTACAGCATGTAGAAGAATTTGGAGAAAGCATGATCTATGGACCAGTATCTGCTGGTATACTGGGAGGTCAGTTTGAAATTTGGTCCAGTTCGAAAGAAACTGAAGAAAATCCTGAATCAGCTCCAGGTGTAACACTTGTGCTTGGAGCTGGAAACCAAAGTATGGTAACTGCGCTAGACGCCCTTAACAGCATATTTATTGAAAGAAAAACGGTTCTTATCAAGCATCACCCTCTACGCCCATGGCTTATATTTCCATATTCAATTCTTTTCGAGCCACTTACCAGAAGAGGTTATCTTGCTCAGGCCCTTGATAAAGGCCTCAGTGAATCAAAAAAAATTCTATCAAATCCTCTTGTAGATCATGTTCATATAACTGGCTCATTAGCCTCCTTCAATGCAATCAAAAAAACTCTTGAAGCAACAAGAACAGACAAGACTAAAACAGATATTGAATCAATGCTCACAGGTGAGCTTGGAAATGTCTCGCCATGGATTATTAACCCAGGAAAATTTTCGAGACGAGAAATAGGACACATGGCATGCTCTATTATAGCATCGAAGAAAAATTTCGGTGGTTCAAATTGTGTGGCAGGACAAGTTTTGATAGTACCAAAGCATTGGGATCAGTTAGGACAATTTAAGATTGCTATTAAAAAGGAATTGTTACGGCAGCCTGACTCGGCAGCGTACTACCCAGGTTCTAAAAAGAGAAGGGCTGAAATAATATCTGCGTACAAGGCAGACCAGGTCAGTATTATTAGGTCAAATACTATACAGGGACAAAATGCCTTAAGTGATGAAGATTATATTGCCTTGATTGAATGTGGTAGTCCAGATGATGAGACATATAATGATACAGCATTGAAAACGGAAGCGTTTGGGCCAATTTTGGCGATAGTTGAGCTTAACTACGAAAAGGAAAGAGAAGACGAATATTTGCTGGATGTAGCAGTTCCATTTGTCAATGACAAATCAAATATCTTTGGTTGCTTATCATGCAATCTAGTTTCTCCTCCGTCATCACTTAGCTCGGAAAAGATCCGGACAGCTATTCAGAAATTAAAATATGGTATGATTGGTGTCAATGAATGGAGTGCATTAGCAATTCTTCCTGCATCTATAGGAGGAGTATGGGGTCCATGGGGCTTGGACACGACTGGTCATTCAGGTAGAGGATTCATAGGAAATCATTTTAATATTCCTCGGATAGAAAAGATGGTCATATCTAGGAATCTAAATCTTCCTCCAGCTTTTGACGAAGTTTCACAACCACCACTGATGATAATAAATGATCTTGGTTTTGAATGGTCCACTAGACCAGCCAATAAATTGCTCTTTTTTTCTCGAGTCATTCTTATTTTATTACAGGCTCTTTACATCTTGGTTTCTAGAAAATGTAATATCATACTGGTATTTGTGCTAGAGTGCATAGGGGCAGTCTCAGGAAAAGATCATAAACATCATTGAGACATGATTCTGACGAAAATAGTCTTGTGAAGGACTACAATTGTAGTATCGAAAAGGATATCAATTGAAATTTTATATAGATCTTGAGATGGAACCGGGGAAAAATTGAAATACCATATACATAAATATTTTGCGATTTTTAAATAGCTCTTTCTTAGAACACTTTAACATGAAATTGAAAATGAATTACCAAGTTGATAATATCGTGGATCCATTATTTGAATATTCTTCGATTCATTCGTTACAAACACTTTTATTGTGTTGTGTTTGGAGAACTGCTTTTCCTCCTGATTTCATGATATTTTCTTGTTGTTTAGCAGTTTCAATCCAGAGCTAAAAATTGGCGTAGACGTAATATGTCTATTTCGTAGGTTACTAATCATTTTTCTTTGTCATCACCATTATTTGTCGTCCATTCATAAAGTTGCTAAAAAATGGCGTCGGAAGGGCAATCCAATAACGAAGAAATAACAAAACAAATGCTTGAGGCATGTTCCTCAGGAAATAAAGAGGCAGTTCTGAATATGTTGTCAACGCATAAAACAAAAAGAGATCTAGATTTATCAAAATTTAATCCAGCAAGCCAGCAGGAAACAGCCACAGGTGCTAGTCCGCTAATAATGGCAGCCAAAGCTGGGCATATAGACATTTGTAAAATCCTTCTTGAGCATGGTTCTCCTTGGAATGCTTTAGATAAGCAGGGGAAATGTGCAGGAAATTATGCAAGCGATAATAGATATCAAAAAGTAGTAGATTTACTCGTAGATGCAGCTGTCAAGGCAGAATTTATTTTAGGTGCTTCACAACGGTTGATTAGGTCTCAAATGCAAACGAACTCAAGAAGTGCTCCTCAATCAAAATCACCCACTGAGACTCCTGTCGAATTTGAACCCTGTACTAAACCCGATTATCTTACAACTCACAATGTCCGATATAATCCCGACCAAACTTCGCTCTTGGATGATGATGGTGATGCAATCATGATGGAATGGGAACGTCCGCTAATGCAAGCACACGCTTCAATGATCACAAGTAATAGTACAGAAAACAAAAAAGTAATGAATGTTGGATTTGGTATGGGAATCATAGATACAATACTTCAAGACGAGATGAAACCATCTCTTCATATAATTATAGAAGCACATCCAAAAGTATATGAAAATATGATTGCAAATGGTTGGGACAAAAAACCAAATGTACGAATTTGTTTTGGAAAGTGGCAAGATGAAATACCTAAATTGATTAAGGAAGGGGTAACCCTAGATGGAATCTTTTTTGACACCTACGGCGAACACTTCCTAGATTTAGAAGATTTCCATGAAATTATGGTAAAATTGTTAAGCAAACCGTATGGCATATATTCTTTCTTTAATGGGTTAGCACCAGACAACATCTTTTTCCATGGAGTTGCATGCCAATGCGTCAAACTGCAACTATCCAAGTTAGGATTAGATACCGAGTTTGTTGCATGCGAAATAAAAGTAGATGAAAGCGCATGGAAAGGTGTGAGAAGAAAATATTGGCACGGGGATACTTATTATCTTCCGATTTGTACATGGAATAAGTCTTTTGTTAATGACGAAGAATGCAATTCAAAGAGGACAGGTGAAAGAGAGCAAAAGAAACTAAAAACTGACAAAGACTCGTAAATAATTCTCACAGTTCATTGAATAAGAATAAACTAAACCAATGAAAACAATGCTATTCCAGATTATTTCTAAATGTTTTAAAATGTCTCAATGAAATGCTTATGATCCCTCTGGACTATATCTAACATCAGATTCTGTCAAATTCTCTCCTGATACTATCCAAGGATGTCTCAATGCTTCAGCTGCTGTCGGCCTACTTTCAGGATCTATTGCTAGCATGCTCCGAACGAAATCAGTGAAAAGAGCTTTCTCTTCATCCTATGTATGGTAATTTCACCAAGTAAAAGGAACACGTCAGCAAGTAGTATAAAAAGATCTCGAATTATTGAAGTTAAAATGAAATAAACTCACCTCCAGGTTGTCTCTAGGTCTTTCCATTAAGTCAGCATCAAATCCTAATCTTTCAGCTAATGTTGTCATTTTCGGAGTGTATATTTTAAACCAATCTTCACCGGAACGTTCAATCTCTTCTTGAATGGAAGCATTAGTTTCTTCTTCGTCATAATCATCACTGAGCTCATCATCTTCCTCATCATTTGCTTTATTTTTTCCAATTCTTTCATATATCAAACCATTCGGAGTAAAATAATTTGAACTTTGCTTCCCGTTCATATAAATGTGTTTAGGGAAAGGTCCACAAATAGCCTCTATTCTTGATAGCATTGAAACAACCGAACGATTTTGAAACGTAACTTGTCCAGTGAACATTTCTGCAACTACACACCCCAATGACCACATATCAATTTTTCCATCGTAAGGCAGACCTAGAATTACCTCAGGTGCACGATAGCTTCTAGATTGAATGTATGACGATTGTCTATCGGTAAAGAAACAGCTGCTACCAAAATCTATTAATTTCACCCTTGCACGAGAATAGCTTGCAATGAGAATGTTTTCTGGTTTGATATCGCTATGTATCAGACCTAAATTATGAATGAAGTTGAGCGCAATCAGTGTCTGTCTTGTAATATAGCATAACCTTGTCATAGTAAAATATGGGACTTCGTCATTATCGGTAATAAATTTCCCAAATTCAAATAAATTCTGTCGTAATAACTCGGTTACGATTATAAGATGCTCCTTGTAATAGAAGAAAGACCTCATTTCGAGTATATTATTTTCCTCACATTCACCAGTTTGACGAAGTAATTCAAGAACTTTAATCTCATCTAGAGATTGATCAAAGAAATCTTTCGTATTCTTTATTACCTTTAGGCATACCTCACAGTAATACTAGGAAAGGAAAAAAAGGAATGAATCATTATAAATCTTTCATGTGAACAATATGAAATTTACAATTACTTACGTCGTCTGGATCAGCTGTCATGTCAACACATCTATACGCCGTCGAAAATGCAGCACTGCCTAGCTCACTTTCAACCAAGTATTGACCTGCTACAATAGTTCCAGGCTCTAAACCTAGGTTTTTTGTAGGTTCGAATCCGGTTTGGAACGAATTAAAAACAACAGGTAATGAAAATTTCTCCAAGTCACCCTCTTTTCCACGGCCAATCTTCTTTACATGTTGAAAAGTAACATGATTATTCCCTTGGATAGGTGTGTGAACTCCATCGCTATCCTCTGTTACTAAATTCGAATCATTGGAATGACCTGATTGATCATCATCTTCGACCTGCTCACTAGTATCAGATTTTCCCATTATTCTTGACAATATGCCTAGAGAGTGTGGAACATTTGGTTCACTAGCACTGCCACCGCCCATATCCTCAATCTTTCCGCCAAGAGCAACACCTTCAGCAACAGCCTTGGCCCGCCTCTCTTCATTCTCCAATAAATCCTCTGCAACCTTTAAATCCTGTTCGAATTGCTCTTCCTTACTGGGACTGTTTCTATCTTCTTCCTGAAGCAAATCCCCTTCAGTATCTTCAAGCTGGGCATGCACCATATTTTGAAAATCGCTTTCTAATTCAATGAGACGTGATTTTGTAATGGGATGAGTTGTGTAACCTTTGTCTTCTTCCTCTGGAGTATCTATCCATTGTACTTGAGTTTTGTTCGCTTCAAGATGTGGATGTGAAGAAAGAAGCATACCGTATGGAAGCAGGTGTGAATAAAGTTTATGAATTGAAGACTCATTGTCGGCACTAACATTATGGCTTGAAGCCCTTCTTAATGCTGTTGGTTTCACATTATTTGAAGTGTGTAACGACAAGGATGTGGCATTATCCGTATCAGGGATATTATTATATATTTTAGTTGGAGTTGAATCGTCAAGTTGCTTCTCCACATCATGTCTTTTTGGATAAACACTTTCTTTATCACCTTCCAATTGATCCATGTATCCATCTTTTTCTTCAGCGAGTTTTTTATCTTCATCTTCGTGGATGGCTTCAATTCCAAGCATACCTTCATTTTCTGAATACCTCAAATAATGATTATTTGATTGATGCTGGTTCTGCTCTAGATGTTGCTGATGTTCCTTTAAAATCGTCCTAGGATGTTTTTCTTTTTCTCGGTAGTCCCCGTAATCTTTCTCTTCCCTAATATGATCACCTTTGTCATTATAAGAACTATCCTCTTCTTCGTCGTCATGCTCCGAAATGTAATCCGAAAGCTGAGATTCAATGACGTGACCCACACGATGTTGTGACTTTAGTTCTTTTTTTCTAGAAGATGTGATATTTGCATTTGGATATTCATTTGTTGCTTCGGAATCAGCAGTTTCATTTTCACTGATGTTGAAATCCAACAAGGTATTGAGAACCTTTTCAATATTATTTGAGTCCTTCTCTAATCCTCTTGCAGAATATAAAATAGTCATGATTAGTTGCTCTAATCCTTGTTCGAAATGCTGCTGCATGATTTCCATGTCCAATAGTTGTTGTGGTATTTTAGATGCTTCTAATTCATTCAATGAAGATAAATCAATAGTAGTCCCAGTATCGTTCTCCACACATCCTTCTTTTTCACCGTTGCTCTCCTTCTGCAACTCATCAGGGATGGAAGATGAAGGATTAAGCTTTTGACTAGCTTCGACCAACAAGTTCTGAAAAATGGTATCTAATTCCATACCCCTTTTTTCTTTATGTACTTCTAATTTGTCAGCATATTTTTTCAAGCGTTCTTTTCGTGCCTGGTATTCCATTTCTTTGGCAGAAGAAAGACAAGTGCTTGCGATAGAACGAGAATTTGTCGCGCTAGAGGCATTAGACGTCGTCATTTGGTTTTGGGATGGGATTGTTTTGAATTGAGTAAGGCGAAGTTTCCGTTCTTGACTTCTATCTTGTAACAGTTGAAGCGTTTGCATCAGTGCTAATTCATGTGGATTCTTCGCATACTTTGCCATTTCCATCATCATCATTGTCGACTCGTTCTGAATTCTCGGTTCGTCAATGTTCATTCTAAAATCATTCTCATGTAGTCCATTTGAATTAAGCGGGGCCTGCGGACCAGGTTGCATGATTGAAACTCAAGAATTTTCTTTTGACCCTTCAATAATGAAATAAGCAAGAAGGAATGCTAAGTATGGGGATAGGACTTATTTTACTTGAGTGAAGGTATTTGTAATTTGATGTGGTGATATGAGAATATGAGATCAAAGACTGATGTTGAAAGCAGCACCTTCTATTTAAAAAATGATTCGTTGATAACTGGGAAATCAAACCCATACTCCTGCAATCATATTTAGGGCATAAAATCTTAGTATACCATTGTGCTGTAGTGCCATACGCAGAAACTTTACCGCCTGCCAGATTGGATTTTACATTTGATTTGGCCTATATTTGTATTACGGGACTTACAGTACGGCTTTCTAGATAAGAACTCCTGTTGCTTCAATTTGTTCATTCTTGCTACAAAAATACTTTTTTAAACGGATGAATGCACATGATAAAAAAAATTGCATTTTCAAAAACCTCCGGCGTAGGAAATTGAACGGAACTCCTGCTGCTGTTCCATAGAATCGTTGCAGGGAATGGCTTTCACTACGGTGCTCATGAATAACGAAAGCTGTAATGACGACATTCTCCATAGAAAAATAGTCAACCCTAAATGAAATATAATTTACACATGCAATACAATGATAATAGCTCCTTCATCTTTAATTTAAAATCATACTTACTATATCATTCATTAAGTAATATTGTCATTGTAAAAAGCGATAGCGAATCTTTTCAAAAGAAATACAAAAGTTTGTAGTTTTTCTATGGGGAGAAAGAAATACTTTCAACATGTGTATCATGATCATACAAAATTTAAGCTTTGGTCCTGGTCAAGTCTAGGACCAAGAATGACGAAACACAATTTCGTATCATTTTCACATACGCTGAAATTGTTTCCAATAGTTTCCAGATTTATGGGCTAGAATTGGTTGACAAAAGACCAAGTTTGCTTCCTTTGCACAAACATCCTTCCGCAAATCCACTAGCAAGCACCAGCAGACTTTTTCGTCTGTCACACAAAGCTCACAAATTCATTAGTGCTACAAAAATGGCACCTAAAACATGGGATGGAAATGCAATGTCTCAGGACGATATGATGGAAAAGGACACAGTCCTTGTCTTGGATCAAAATGACAATGTTATCGGCAGTGAGAGTAAAAAGGGAGCTCACATTTTTGATCAAAAGCAGCCCAGAGGGATTTTACATCGCGCTTTCTCTGTGTTTATGTTTGATCAATCTACTGGAGAATTGCTTTTACAAAAGCGGGCTTCCTCCAAGATTACATTCCCAAATGTAAGTTACACTTTCATTTTGTTCCTGTTTTTTCGGTTACAGGAAGTGCAAGAAAGACTTTTTTATGATATAATCAGGAATTGCTGTTGATTGGACACTTTTTCTATCATGTGACTTTCAATGCATGTTATGCATGTTATTTTTTAACAATTGCCACATTGAAATACCAAATACCATAATTCTCAATTATCTTTCAAAAAAATTCCACGTTAGGTCTGGACCAACACATGTTGCTCACATCCGCTTCATGGGATGTCTCCTCCAGAAGTAGATACACCCGCAGACGTTCAAAAAGGAACCGTAAATGGTGCTAAAAACGCAGCTGTACGAAAACTAGATCATGAACTAGGAATTCCTGCTGAATTTGTTCCAGTAGATAAGTTCAAATTTCTAACTCGTCTTCATTATTGGGCAGCCGATACGGTGACACATGGGAAAAAGAGTCCATGGGGAGAACATGAGATTGATTATGTTTTGTTCATTCTCGTGGATAAAAAAACGTTACCAGTAAAACCTCATCCGGAGGAAGTCGATGATGTCATGTGGGTAAGCAAAGAAAAGTTGATAGCTGAGATGAAAGTAGGATTGTGGTCTCCTTGGTTTCGATTGATTGTAAATCGTTGGTTGATACCTGATGGTGGATGGTGGGATAATTTGAAGACAACCATGGAGACTGACGAATTTTGTGATTACGACGTAATTCATCGTTTTGACCCACCTGAAGAACATATGGGTGGTGGTGGAGATGCTGGCCCTTATTTGGGTACATTGGAAGAGAATGCAGCTAAACACGCCGAATCTGACGCGAAGATGTGAGTGATGAAGGGTTTACGTGCATTTCTCCTTTGCAAATCACGCAAAAAATGATTGTTAAAATAAGGAAATGAATATATAAACTCCAATGAACAACTCACCAAATATCTTATCATCGTAATATGTTATCAATTTTTTCAGTAAGGAAAATAAATTTCAAGCTTCCACATATGCAAAAGGTTCTAATTTTGAGTTAGTATGCAACATTTTCTTTTGCGTTCTCGCAATAGTAATGGCGTCTACAAGTTTGATCGCTGAAATAGAGGAAATCGAATTAATTTTTCCAACTTTTTTATTGGAGTTACTTTCCACCTTTCAAGCTCTTCTACCCATGGAAGCATCTGTACAAATGGCCATTGGTTTTTGTCTACTTTCAATGATGGTTTCATGTTGTTCTATCTTTTCAGGGCATTCAAGAATGTTGAAAATAAAGATGAACATGCCTTTTGTACCTTCTCCTCTACCTTTTTTCGGTTCTGTCAAGGACTTTTTGTTGACAGTTCCATGGGACCTTATCACTGGTGAGTGGTGATGAATATTCTAGTTTGAATCGATTTTTCAAATCATGATTGACAAATATATTCCATGTGTTGCATTTGATTTCTTTAGAATGGCATCACCGATACGGATCAATTTTTTCTTTTACTCTTTTGGGAAGATCCTGCGTAGCCATATCTTCTCCTACTTATCTTCGCATCATGCTTCAATCTAAAATAAAAAACGTGAAAAAAGATGTAGCCTTTGCCTATAAACCTTTCCTTCCTATATTGGGAACAGGAATCGTGACATCTGAAGGAAAAAGTTGGATGCGTCAACGTCTAAATGTGAGTACTGCCCTTCGAATAGATGTTTTAGATGACATACCTCGAATTACATTGGAGAAGGTACAATACCTCTGTCGAACAGTACTGGATCCCGCTGTTGAAAGCGGATCGACTGTAGAACTAGGAGAGGAATTGAGACATTTGACCTTGCAAGTAATTTCAAATACATTCTTTTCTATATCGTCGGAAGAATCAAACACAACCTTTGGTCAAATGTTCCTTCCGATTGTGGAAGAATCGAACAAACGAGTTTGGCATCCCGAAAGGAGTTTTGCATTTTTCTTACCCTTCTTTTGGACCTATCGTAGAAATTGTGCACGTTTGGACAATTACGTCTCTGCATTGATTCAAGATCGATGGGAATTACGTCAAGAAGAAAAGAAGACGGGTATCAAAACAGATCGGCATCAAGATATTTTAGATCGAGTCATGACAAAATATGAAAATGATTCTTCTATTGAATGGACAAATGAAATCGTAAGACAATTACGAGATGAAATGAAGACATTTATGCTTGCTGGACATGAGACTAGTGCTGCTATGATGACTTGGGCTTTATATGAATTATTAAATGATGATGAGCTGACCAAGGAAGTAAGTAATAAAAACCCACATCTAGCACATATGGACCATGAGATCTATACTTACCTAATTTTATTGTTGTTTTATCATGAAATTATTAGGCTAGAGATGAAGGTATTTCAGTGTTTAGTGATAAATTTGACTGGTGTGCAAAAAGTGTAAATGAGAGTCATTTGCCGAAGCGAGAAGAATTATCAAAACTATCTTATTGCGAAGGATGTCTCAAGGTAAGTTACTTTTTTTTCTGGGGATGCATTTGGATATGTACTGATATGAAATCATTCGTGATAAAACTACAGGAAGCATTGAGAAAATATTCTGTTGTTCCAACTGTCAGTCGAACAGTGATAGAAGATACACATGTAGGACCACACATAGTCCCAAAAGGAACAACTTTATTTATCAGTATTCAAGCTGTTCATCAAAATCCAAAGATTTGGCCAGACCCAATGAAATTCGATCCAACACGTTTTTGTGATCCCAACCCCATCCCTGCACCATACACGTTCTTACCCTTCATTGAAGGACCACGAAACTGCCTCGGTCAATATCTGGCATTGTTGGAAAGTAAAATGGTATTAGGTATGCTTTTGCAACGTTATAACTTTTCATTAAAGAATCCCATTGAGGGGAATCCCAAACATGATTATATGGTACCTGTGATTCCAAAGGCAGGTGTTGATGTGACTGTTTCGAAGCGAATTTAGATTTTTGTGGGAGAATCAATAGGAAAGGAATTCCAGCACAATATATTAGAGTCTGAACTATAAGAATAGAATTGTTATATATCCTGAAGAATAAATGATTCCAAAGGCAGGTGTTGATGTGACTGTTTCGAAGCGAATTTAGATTTTTGTGGGATAATCAATAGGAAAAGAATTCCAGCGCAATATATTAGAGACTGAACTATAAGAATAGAATTGTTATATATCCTAAAGAATAAATGCAATATTTATTATCTTAATTATCTGCTCACATAATTCCAAAAATCTGGCCAGGATCAAACATATATTTGTCTCAGTTTGCGCAATCGCCACCATCGAATCCACATTCTCCAACATTCAATTGACCTCCATCACACCATCCATTTCCTATTCTGTGTAAATCCTCAAGTTTGTAGTCAAGATCATCAATATTACATTGGCGTAGGTTTGGTTAAATTCTAAACAATCTCAACCATTCCATCCACATTCAATTGCATAAAGTGTTTCCATAAACTAAGAAGTCATTTACCGACCACTATAAACAAAATGATAATTTTGTCATCTTTATCAATTTTCGTTATTGTCAGCGTGAATGGATTCACTCGTCCTCTTTCAATCTTGAGATTTCCTTGCGAATTCCAGCAAGAAACACAAACAAATATAGTTTCTATGCGCAATATGGCCAAGCAACGACGAAACAACTCTCATCAAAATAAGAAGAAGAAAAAATTAACGCCGTCTCCCAAGCAAAAAAATAAAAATAAAAACTCTCATGTTCCTTTACATCTAAATTCATTTGGTGAAATGATACGATGATATAGCAATGCTTAGGCGACTCATGAAAGTATGTCCTTTGGTGGAATGGACAACCAAATCGCGGAAAAAAATGACAGCCGTTTTGATCCACATAACAATTAATAATGATATTCACGAATGACAACATTTCTCTCGTATGTAAGAAATGTATTGTGCAGGAACAGATTTTGTATATGGTTACGTGGATTTGCGTGGATTGTGATACGTTTCTGCCAATTCTTCTCTCACTTTTTGAATTTCTCGAAATCCTCCCATAAATTACAAATTTGTCAACATACATGTGTCTACTTTACAAGGAGCGACAATGATGAAAGCTTTTCTTCGCCGCAATCAAGTGCATCCAGTGACAATCAACTCACATTGTGACACCATCCTCAGAGCAGATGTGGGTAGAGCTGCTACAGTACGAAGCAAATCCATAAATTAGGAAGTAGATGATGTTTAAATGTAAGTTAATCAATCGTCACTGACCTGCTGCATCATTTTTATTGTAGATCACTTGCTACAGCTATATTTGGAACTTTAGCGGGGTGTCAGAATTGCATAGATGATTGATATAGTTTTTCTAATGACATTCTTTGCTTCTATTCTCTTTTGTTCTAATAGGGCCTACCACATTATCGTCTCGGCAATAATGGAGCATTATGTGGTTGAATCTATTTACTACCTTAGAGCACTAAACAAGTGACCCTTGAACAAGAATGCTTCTTCCTAAGCTATGTTGAACACGACCAGAAGCCTATGATGCCAACCATGTTGAACCCCTTCGATATTTTTCACTTCGTGGCCTCGATGTGTGAAGTACATTTTTCCCCCTTGGAGAACAAGTCCAGAAGCCTTTGATGCTATACATACTGAATCCCTCCGATTTTTTTCTCTTTGAGTTATCCTCTTGTGAAACACAGTTGACTTTCCCTTGGAGAACAAGTTCAACAAGTAATGCTCATAAAATATGAAGCGGATCAAAATGTTTGTAGGAGTCACCAAATCGATGTTTTATTCTCGTGGTCTCAGTCACTTTCGCCCTCAAGTAACATTCATTAAGTATGTGGCAGATAGGAGACTTCGTTGTGAATATTCCGAAGTTTGATAAAGTACTCAGTTTTGTTTCAAGTATGAATTAGAATCACGAATGAACTTTCATTTGGATTGGGATATTTCAATTTTATGTGCATGTTTTTTTTTCCATGCTACATATATGTTATACTATTTATTTGGTTATGCTACTTGTGTGTTCTTGATTGCTTAGATTTTAGTTTATATATTGCGCTTGTGTTTTGTTTTCAGTATTTGTTTTTTCGCATACTTTATCTCAATTTTTCGTTCGTTTTCTTGTCAATTTTTCTTCGTTCGATTTTCTTTCTTCTGTGTGTGCATCATTTTTCATCGTCTGCTTTTCTTTTTGTGTGTTTGTGTGTTTCCATATATGCATGCTTAGGTGTGTGCATGCATTTTTTACTTTTTGTGCTTTTATGCTTGTATGCTTTTTTTGTGCTTGTTTCTTTCTTTGTGTGTATATATATATATCTATATATGTGTGTGTGTGTGTGTGTTGATGGAGGAGGATATATGTCCTTCCGAAAAAAGAAGTTAGTAAGTCAAACAATGACTCATGGAATAGCAATAAATAAATACCTACTTTGATGATCCAAATGTTCGTCCCTGCTGCTGCATAAGCTGGAAAATCTCGGAAGATAGAAATGGCGCTCCAAAAATCTGGCCAGGATCAAACATATATTTGTCTCAGTTTGCGCAATCGCCACCATCGAATCCACATTCTCCAACATTCAATTGACCTCCATCACACCATCCATTTCCTATTCTGTATAAATCCTCAAGTTTGCAGTCAAGATCATCAATATTACATTGGCGTAGGTTTGGTTAAATTCTAAACAATCTCAACCATTCCATCCACATTCAATTGCATAAAGTGTTTACATTCTGAAATTGTGACCTTGTTTACTACTACTACTACTAATAATAATAATAATAATAATAATCGAAAAATATATTACAAGATGGTACATAATTAAAAGATCAATCTCAACCTACTTACGGTTTATTACGAAAGAAGAAAAAAATCACTGAATGACGTAATAATGAAAAGAATTTGAACTATTGGTTCTGATTGATCGCAACTTTACATCATCCATCATTTGGAATAGTCAAAGAACAACAACAATTCGAGTTTGAGCACATCATTCATATAATCCGAGGAAATTATTCTAAAATACAATGAAGCTAAGAAGTAATTTACCGACCACTATAAACAAAATGATAATTTTGTCATCTTTATCAATTTTCGTTATTGTCAGCGTGAATGGATTCACTCGTCCTCTTTCAATCTTGAGATTTCCTTGCGAATTCCAGCAAGAAACACAAACAAATATAGTTTCTATGCGCAATATGGCCAAGCAACGACGAAACAACTCTCATCAAAATAAGAAGAAGAAAAAATTAACGCCGTCTCCCAAGCAAAAAAATAAAAATAAAAGTAAAAACTCCAATAATGCAAATTCTAAAAATACAAATGTTTCGATGATATCATCCAAACAAAGCACTCGATCTACTCCACCATGGCAAGTCATGTCTAAAAAGGATCAAGCAAAAAATGCAGTAGCACTCAAAGCCCAACGAGAACAATTGAAAAAAGATCCAGACATTAAAATCGATACTTCCATCCCGACCTATTCAGCTGACATGTCTAACAGCAACACACTACTATCGCCAACCCTTCGATCTCTATTATCCTGGAAACGATTTAAACCCTCCTCCAATACCTCTACCAACACAAATAATAATAACAACGATGCTAAAGCAAGAGAATTAAGCTACATAGGATCCTATCTATCCAATAACAAACCACCCTCTTTGGGAGTTCCTGAAATTGCCTTTTTGGGAAGAAGTAACGTTGGTAAATCCAGTCTCTTGAACAAACTCACTTCTTCTCAAATCGCACGCGTGGGTAAAACTCCCGGTGCGACTGCCAGTGTGAACCTATATTGTTTATCGGAATCTACCAAAAATACTCCTAAACCATTATTGGGATTAGTAGATTTACCAGGATTTGGATATGCCAAATTAAGCAAGGAACGAAAAGAGCAGGTAGAAGTTGCAGCTGAGCAATATCTGAATTCCCGTAAAGAATTATCTCTAGGAATTTTATTAGTCGATGTTCGACGCGACCCTAGTACAGAAGATAAGTCTATTTTGGCAGCACTCTATGATCTAAATGTACCACTTTGTGTGATTGCGACCAAGGTGGATAAATTAAAACCAAATGAAAGAGAGAAATGTATCGATAATATTCATCAGGGGTTAGGTTTACCAGAAAATCAACCATTGGTGATGAGTAGTGTTACAGGAGAAGGTGTGAGAGATTTATGGAGGATAATTTTGGACGCATGTAATGAGAAAATTAATGATTTGAAACAAAGCATAGAGGAAGGTGGGGAGGATGAGGATGAGGAGGATGATTGGTGGGCAAGTAGTGAAGAAAATGATAATGTGTTTCAAGATGGAGAGGATTTGGTTTACGATCAAGGATATGATTGGGTGCATGGAAACAATGACGATTTGTTTGATAATGAAGAAGACGAAAGCGAAATGACAAGCAACAGTAATACCAACTTTTATGACTATGATGACAGTTCCGATGATGACGATTACAATCCCAACATCAATGCAAAAATGTTGGAAAATCAAGAACGTCAGACACAAATGAATGAAGCCATGAAACTCAAAAACTTGAAAAAGGTTGCCCGACGAATGGATCGGGCTGGTGAAGTATAATGTGTATGATAATAAATACAACAAAACTATCACTTCTGTTGAAATAATAAATCAATGTATGAATACACGTTTGCAATATGTCCTTTACAAAAAAGGAGGCATTGACATATAATGATAGATTCGAAACATGGGGGGCACATGATAGGAATTGGATCAGATGAAAAGAATACAATGACTGAACGGCAGGATTTACAGTATGAAATAGGAGGAAACACATAATATAAAAATTAAATCAAATTAAAGTAATTTAACAACACTAGTCATGAGTAAGGAGTTGATGAATGTAACAAAATGTCTGCTACTTCATCGAAGAATGACATCAATTTATGTATATGTGGAGATTGCAGTTTTGTAATGTGTTCCGTGCTATAGAAAGTAGCGTCTATAAGGGTGAGATCAGTGGATCACCAGCGTTGATGTCCTCCCTGATCTTGTGGGGCGCCACTTGGTGGGTATTGTCCATATCCTGGAGGCCCTCCATAAGATTGAGAGGGATATCCACCAGAGGAACTTCCATACCCACCATGAGATGGAGGAGGGGGACCTTCACTAGGGTGATGTTGACCTGACGACATGGGAGGAGGATAATCTCCAGGTGGAGGGCCGCCAGAGCCCGAGCCATAAGGATCCATACTGTGGTTGCCCTGTGAATAGCCAGAAGAACTTCCAGGACCAGGTTGGGAATGATGACTGCCGGGGTGCATTGGGGGACCACCTTGGGGTGGGGGGTACGAGCTATCACCTGGATTGCCTCTGCTGCCGTAACTGCCACCATATTCTGGATAGCCTCCTCCGCCATAAGGACCGTGGTACATAGGTCCTCCCATGTAAGGATGACCACCCATGCCGCTGTTGTACGGGGCACCATACATGCCCATGCTAGAGGAACTGTGTCCACCATAGTGTGGAGGAGGGTAGTACCCCCTTTCACCCGGAGGGCCCTGTCCATGCATCTGCATCATGGCATTTCGTTGCGCTTCATGAATAGCTCCCTTTTCTTTGCGGTCGTTGTATTCGGCGAGTTCTTTCTTGTAGCGCTCAGCATCTTGAGCTGCTAACTTGTTGTAGTGTTCTAGACTCTCAGGAGAAATGGCCTTCCATCGTCGACCAATCAACTTGCCCATTTCTTCAAAACTCACTTTTCCGCTTTCTGTCACTAACTTGCTCTCTTGCTCTGCGCTAACAACTTCTTCAACTTCTTCCTCGGTGTCTTCAGTTTTAGCCTCAGCATCTGTTTTGCGAGCTAAATATTTCAAAATTCGTTGACGCTCGGTTTTGAAAAAATAGTTGTAAGCACTCAATGGTCTCTTTGGTTTGTCCTTAGCTTTTTTACGTGAGCTTCGTTTCATACTTGATCCTGCGCTTATTGCCTTCTTGCGCTTTTTATCAGGTGCATCTTCCGTCAAAGTCATCGTCGAACAACTCTGAATTGATATCTAAATCAATGCCTATGTCTACATTCATCATCGTAATTTTACTGTGGTGTGAGAAAAATGAAGCATTGTACGCATTGCAACCACACATTTTTACGAGCACGGTGACAAAATCCAAACCATCTTCTTAATTCGAACGCTCTTTCATTTTATAATGCATCCTCAGAATTATTTCCATATTCGAGTGGCAAGGCATACTTTTATTTTATTCCCCCATCCGACTTTCACCTCAGATGTTCTCACACACTCGTGTGTGAGATAGAGCGCAACTTACCAATTGTCAAAAAGGAGAGCGCCGGCCTGGTCAAAATTATAGACACCTTTTACTAGTAAATAGCGCTAAGGTCCAAAACTATTTAGCAATATTATGAAAAAATATCAAAAGCAAAATACCAGCAATCAAAAAACCTTAGAAAAAAGAATACTGTCGAAAGCAACGGTAATTCTCTATGCAATCCCCTAAATAATATTCTTCCACAAACCCCCAATCTATTTATTTTTATAGTATCAATATCTTTTTCCTAATATTATTTCCATTGCGAAACCATTTTTGCTGATTATGGTATAGATCTTTAAATAAATCTCCACAAAATAAACAAATAGGACGCAAAAGAAACTACATTAGCACCTATCTATTTCATATCAATATGCAGATCCTACATAGTTTATAAACCGACTATTAAAGCATCCTATTTCTTTCTACTTTCTAAATAGTCGATTCAAATTATTTCCTTCTCTATTAATGTCTCAGTATGTTAAAATATACTGCTTAATTTATATAATCGTTGACAAGACACACGAAAATTGTACTACAGATGATTATGGAATGTGGGATACTCCGACTAAAATGGAGATTTGAATAGAATTGCTTCACATTCATAAAGTACGTAATTTTGAACAACGGCTATTTTTTTATGGAAGTGTCAACCTATACCGACTTAAGAATTTTCATTCTTCCATGTAAACACTGAAATTCTTGGCGCGCGCCAGAATAACTGCAATACGTAAAATTCCGTGAGGTATGGACCTGATGTAGGCAGCAGCAAAAGTTCTTAATGATGGAGACTGTAGAATGTAGAATAATTCCAGATAGTGAACCAAAATACATCACAACAATGAGCGTAGGTTTAGTTTAGTTTAGTTTAGTTCTGATATATTAGGTAGTCTAATGTATCACCTTTCTTTTTTCTTCTTTTCAAGACACATGTGTGTTATGTTATATTTGTAAAGGGATAAATATGCGAGTCTCGAATGAGGGAAATCTGAAAGATAAATATCGTACCTATTGTTTCTGTTTTTTATCATGTGATTAGTATTTCATGGCTTTTGTGTGCCATGTCATACGGCTGAAAATGAAAATAAGTGAGTTAATCGAATAGCCAGTTTAAGAATTTAGGAGATTATAAAGTAAACGTTAGAGCCAAAAAAATGTTCCATAACACCTTTCCTATCCTCAGGAGGGAAGCTACATACGGTATGCTTTCAGAGAGGAGAAAGAAAATATGATTGTGGGTCCAAAAGTAAAAAAACCCACAGTATTGCATACATCATTTCTTCAATCCACTCTTAAAAAAAATGGAATAATTATTTTAAAGTCATCAGCACAGTTCCATTGTATGGATTCATTTGTTTAACGATGAGCCAATTTTCCAGTCAATCCACTCATGGCTTTGGCCTTACCATCTGGGATCTGGAACAGAGTCATTGGTTTTTCATCACTAATGTAAACTTGATCAACACGATAGTATCCTCTTCGTTCCAATTGAATGATTTCATTCTTTTGCAAAGTCTTCAAACCAGCATCTGCCAATACAGAGGTAGTCGCCATTGTATGAGGGTTTAAATGATGCTGGAAATTATCAGTGGGTTCCATTTTGGCCTTGGACAACAAATTATCAAATTCAGTCAGGGTACAAGGAGTGGAATTAGAATTGTCAGTAGAATGTGCCAACCATGAAATTTTACGTTTGGCAGCTCGAATATTTCCATCTGGAACAAACACTCCGGTTAATTTCCCTTGATCCAATTCATCAATGGACGTGACTTTGATAACACCCCAACGAAGAAGGACAATTTCTTCTTCTGCGAGGATTCCATTTACATCCATTTTTTCCAAAAGGACTTGATTACTCAATCGAATCACACGTTTTCCAAAACTAGGATTTTTTGGTAAATAATCTGTCAATTGGAATCTGTTCGAAGAATAATCAGGTCCATTTTCAATTGTAAGAATGATATGTTGAGATGCATCAACGGCCATAAAACGTTTAGCTGTAATATCAATCTCTTTTTTATTTTCAGCCCAAAACTTGGTCCATTCCATATTGGTAATGCGACGAGAGGCACCTTGACCACAAATAAAATTTCGAAGGGCAGAAACAGCCACACCTCGACGAATCACTCCTCGGATTGTAGGAAATCTTGCATCATCCCAACCAGTCACATGATTATTATCAACAAACCAAGCAAGTTTTCGTTTGGATAGTTCTGTGTATTGGAAATTCATCCTGGCAAAGGCGTGAATACGGACACGGCGTAGATTTAGCATGTGTTGGATGCGAGCATATTGTTCATCACGATCATTGTATTCGGTGGTACGGAGGGCATGTGAGACTCCTTCCAGACTGTCAACAATGGGACAGGCTAAGTCATAAGTTGGGTAGGCTTTATAAGTCGTTCCTGTGCGATGATGAGGATGAGTAACGTTTTGACGATAAATCACAGGGTCGCGAAGGGTTCCGTTATCACTGCTCATATCCATTTTAATGCGAAGACAATAATTAATGGCTTCTTCTTTACCCTGACATAACAAGTCAAACAGACGCTGGCATTCCTCAATAGATTGATTACGATGTTTGGACTCTTTCCGATCCATGCGCTCCTTCTGCATCTCGGCTTGAGGAGTATCATCCATAAAGGCGAGCCCCTTTTGAATTAGTTGAAGGGCATATCCATGAATAACTTTGAAATAATCTGATGTGAAGGTATAAACAGCCTTAGGATGAATTTTCAATCGTTGTTGTAAGTCTTGCATAATACTTGTCTGATACTCTTCTTTTTCTTTGGATGGATTGGTATCATCAAACCTTACAATCAATTTTCCTTGGTATCGTCTCGCATAATAATCATTTAACAACACAGCTTTGGCGTGTCCAATATGAAGATATCCAGAGGGTTCTGGTGGGAAACGAGTGCATACCCGTCCAGGCGTAGCTCCTTCTAGAGGATTCATTCCAGATAACAGAGGATCAAGGGAAGCTCCCCCAAAATCACATTCATAGTTATTAGCAACACCTAGTGCTAATTGAGTTGATTCCCGAATGGCCGGATGGGATGCGATTGTTTGAACATAACGATAGGCAGGTGATTTTGCAGGGATTAGCTGTAGCAATGCAGTGAGAGAAGATTGTTCTGCAGGCCAACCCAATGCAGCAAATATAGCTAGATCTGCCAATGTGAGATAATGATTTACAATGTATGTTTTGTACTGCAAATGAGTATTCAAGGTAGCGATGATGGCTGCGACTTTGTTGGGAGAAGAAGAACGACTCATGACTGTGGCATATTCCACCCATTGATCTACTCGCGCCATATCTACAGGAGAACTAGTGGCTTCATTCAGCAAAAAGGTCTGTGTTTGATCTTTCCATTCCTTTGATGAAGTTTGAATCAAATACTTAGCAATGGTCAAATCTCCCACCATTTCAAATACATTGTTTTTCGAAAGTCCTACTCCAAAGGTAGGAAGCTTACGACGATGGTCCGAAACAAGTTTTAAATCAGCTGCTTGATTCAAGAGTATTGCGGTGGTCAATGTGATCACTGGACGATCGATCAATGGAAGGTTGGGGTTGAATGCCAGTTGCAAGTTGCTTAATGGTTGCTGTAAAATTGTGAAGTTGAAAATAAGAATAATAAAAAGTAAGGTTTTTGAGATACTCGAAAACTCGAGAATTCGAAAATTCGTATGTTCTTGTCTTACCATCTTGTTCGATCCAGCAGCGCCCTTGTTGGGCTTTCCCCCCTTGCCTTTGTCTTTCCCTTTGCCCATCTTGATAAAATATCTAGGATTTGCTCGAAGTAACTAGCACCTATACGCCCTGACCACTGAATGATTGGCATCCAATCATTAAAATGTCTAAATGATGACACGTGGAAACGAAGTTGGTATTTATTAGTTGGAATAAGCTACGGGTGGAATAATGACAGATGGAAACAATTTCATGACGTCAGAATATTCACATCCATTATGGTATCTCTTCCATTGCTCTGAACAATTCGAGTCAAAATTAATTTAGTACGTGTCAAATCAATCAAGTTGAACTTTCAATTTTCGCTCCCCAAACCACACACGGACGGAAGAGTGTTGGAGATTTCACTCTCATTTGTGAATATCCATTACATCATGAAGGTTCCAAGAATATTAATCCCGATCTTGCTATATGTAGGTTCATTACAAGCTTTTAGTCTTAATTATACTCCGTCTCGAACAAAATCACACTTGAAAGCTAACAAGCTCAACGACAACGGAAACAACAGCAATAATGATGAAAAACAACACTCAACAAATTCAAATATTGCAAGTCGACGTGAGGTAATCGCCACCACAGCAGCACTTCTTGGTACCAATCTTCTCCCTACATCTGCCAATGCCTTCAATCTTCCCTTTCAAGGAGCTTCCAGTACCAGCACGGTCATTGCACCCTCGGGATACAAACAAGCGAAACGGGCAACAGCCTATCTCGTGGATTCCACCATGCCACCCACAATTGTTCCATTTCGTGCCTCCCGAGAAGCTGCTATATTAAAGCAAATTGGATCTGGAATAGGGACCCAAAAAACACCTTTTCTGGAAGAAGGGCTCAATCTGAACAATTTCATGAAAAAGGGTGTCTATGGGACTATTGATGCTGTTACTTCCGTTCTAAGCCCCTCTGTATCGCAAAGCAAAGGTCCCACATTTTGTTTTTTAGCGTTGCCTGAATTTTCATCTGGAAGAGGAGAGGATGTCGAATTAGCAGAATCCATCATAACGGACTTGTTCAAACCCCGACGAGCTAATCTATCAACAGATACTTCCGTTGGAATAGCATTTCTACCCAAATTGTCAGGGCAACCAATCTTGGATCAATATCAAAAAGATGGAAACTTCGATATCTTGGTACAAAAAATGACTACCGATGCTCAAGTACCGTCATTTGTAATGACTCATATTCTCCCTTTACTCAAATTTGCACATCAAAAAGGAGTTCCAATCTTGGCATTAGGACCAGAAAGACAAGATTTGACCACGGTCAGAAAAGATGGATTGCAAAATGTAGATGTGGGAAGGAGGAATGAATATGTTTTGGATACAGATGGTTTTATAAATTTGACACAAGAGAAACGATTTAAATTGTATGCTGATCGCAGTTTGCTCAAGGATTGGGTTCCATTAGAAGATCCAACACTCACATCTCCATCGTCTACTTCTTCGGTGGAAGCTCCGGTGAAAAAAGACGGACCAGGGGATTTTTTCGCAGAGAGAATATTGGAAGATGAAGCAATTGCCACTTCCATCGCTCAATGGGCAGTACATCGTCCAGATTCTTTCATGGTAGTAATTTCGGATATTCCTCATTCACGATTTTTTGGTGGGGCAAATGGACGAATTCCTAGGATCATGAAATTTTTAAATCAAGATTCTCCTGTTGAAGAGGAGAATGTCACCACGATACTTATCAATCCCACAGCTGAGGTAAGAGTATTGTCGTATCTTTTATTTCATGCGTGTATTTTATACAGATACTCATATTTATTTTTTCATTCCACATCATTTTAGAACACACTTTCGCAAAGTCGATTTTTAAGACTTGAAATTGGAACAGCTCCTGAAAATTGGGATGTTCAAACAAAAGTAGCCGATTATTTATGGTTTTCATACATTCCAAAGGTGAATATGTTACCTCGATTAATGAGAGGAAATTAAGAAAACGTTGGTTCCTTTCATCGCCTCTTCCACTTTAAATACAATCTCAATACTAAAAATACATCGACGCGATCATGAGCTTATGCATGAAAAACTGATTTTCTTCCTATTTCATCACTATATAATTTTATTTCTTTTCATTGTGAGATTTCTTGAACTGAGTATCACAAAAAATCAGTGTACTCGCATGAATCATTACTAATTTATGACATATGTCTTGAACTTATAATGCTGGTTTTGTTTTTTTGTGTATGCCATTTTTTGGCCAGGCAGCAGACAAAAGTCTGAAGTTATCGATAAGCAAGAATATAGATATCAAACTTGGATTCCGCCGTCAGCACTATAAGTCCTACCTGAAGGAGCTAGACGGGGCCCTGTCAAGTCTACAATGCCCACCCAGTCTTTAAACAATACAACAAAAACAACATCTAACTAACCAACGCACTGCCTGCACGTATACAAATTATTGTACGAAACTGATAAGTGAATAATTGAATACCAAATTTGACCAACATAACATAAGAGAATGTAAGGCTTGTATCTACAATATAATGACGTACACATCACCTAAATAACCTGACATTATCTTGGAATAAATAACGGTTGGCAAAAGTTTCCGTGAAAGGTAACATTTTCATTTGGATTTATGGAAGAATCCAGATCTCGATAGAAAACTCAGATTTTAGAAATTATTATTTCTAACAAATTACTTTTAGGTCGTTTAGTAATTAAATACAATGACGAAAGAGGAATCAAAAACAGAATCAACAGCTGAAAAGGTCGTCAGCATGAAGAAGGATGGACTAGTTGTAATGAAGGAAATTACAAGTGAATCTCCACCAATTGATGCGGCAGCACGCAGACTTGAACGTCTTTTGGGGGGAGGGAAGACTCAAACAACACCATATACATTGCTCTCTTCCAATCCATCAAAAATAGTCAGGCGCTGGCTAGGCACATCCTCTGGTACAGCTGGTAAAGCTACTCTTCCAGAAATTGCACATGCCGCATCTCTTTTACTGGACCCTAATGGCGCTTCATCTACAGGACTCAATCTACTTACCAAAATCAACCTGGCTACCTCTGTAAACAATGACATGGAGGTAGATTCAGGAGAATCTCTTCAGGTGGAGAAGAAAGAAGATTACTTGACTGTAGCCACATGTGAAGTCGAGGCCTGGTTGCTATCTCTTGCAGTCCGATTGCTTTGGAGAAAAGCAGATTTTACTTCCGCTTTCGACATTGCAACTAGTGCGATTGAAATTACATCTTCCCACATTGATATGTCTCGTTCAATAAGTGCTTCTGTTGCAGATGGAGGGGCTGAATATAAAGTATCTGATCCATCTGCCTTGTATCCCTTATTAGCCCGTTTGTATAGACTTCGCGCCTTGGTTGCAGAACGTTTACCATCTATCAGTATGAGAGATGATATGGTACATGCGCATAGTTTAGCTTGTTTAAGAAGAGACGAAGATTCACAAGCTACTTTATTGAACTTGGTGTTAAGAGATTTGCTGGATTCGAGCCAAGGTGCGTCACTTTTATTTGTTTTTTTGTACATCAGGCTTGTTTTGACGTTTAAATTGCCAGTCACTAATATTCTTCAAAACCAAAATGTTATTTTTAAACTTGTACATGAATTTGATAAAACTCTGAAAACAGTTGAACAAGCACAAAAACTTCTCTCCAACTCCACATTTCCAGATAATGCTTCTCACAACCAACTTTGTCGCTACTTGTATCATTCTGGACTCATTTATGCTCTTCGTTTAGATTACACGTCGTCCTTCTCATCCCTTTCACAATCATTGCGAAAAGCACAAGTGAACACAGGGCTGGGTTTCCGTATTGCCTCACAACGTCTACTAATTGTTGTACAACTTCTCATGGGAGAAATACCTGAACGTAAAATCTTTTTCAATCCATCCATGAGATTAGAGCTTGAGCCCTACCTCAAAATCACACAAGCGGTCCGCCATGGAGACTTATCAGTATTCCATACCACTGTGTCTACCTATGAATCCCGTCTCAAGATTGATGGAACATATACTCTTATCAGCCGGTTGGCGCACTCAGTTGTAAAAGCCGGTCTGCGTAGACTCAATCTTTCCTATTCTCGAATTTCCCCTGCAGATATAGCCAAACGTCTCTCGCTGCCCTCTTCTGAAAGTGCAGAATATGTGGTTGCCAAGGCCGTACGTGACGGAGTCATCGATGCCACAATTTCTCATTCAGAAGGATATGTGCGATCTCATGAGAATGTAGATATATACGTCACAAAAGAACCTGCAGAGGCATTCCATAGACGAATTGCGTACTGTTTGACTACACATAATGATGCTGTTAAAGGAATGAGGTACCCTCCAGATGAATATAAAAAAGAATTGGAAAAAAGCAGAGGAAGAGGTAAAGATGAAGAAAAGACTGAAGAGGAAATGGCGAAAGAATTGGAAGATGAATTAGATGAGGACTATTAAAATAAAGGACTTTTTCCTCACCCACCATGTTAAATTGCATGTTTCAAAATTCTGAGCACTGATGAGATTTTTTGGGGATGTTGAGGGGTATGATGTTGTAGTTTAACATTTCGTATTGTGGAATTTTACTGAGGCATCTGGTCCACCTTCACGGCACGCCAGCTACAACAATTTTTTGTTTCTTCCCACAATTACGTCTCACGTACTCAGTATTTCTTAATAACATTATGCTGCGTCTACCAAACCAATCTTTTTTTTTACTCCTTCTCGAGAGAGCCGTGCGTCCACAATATTTATTGAGTGCGCAAAAAACTTTGAAATTTCTTTTCGCCATTTTCATTTAGTAAATCCTTTAGAATCGAGACTTACTGAAACAAACAAATCTAAATTGGAGCATGAGGGGTATTACAGATTTGGGAACAATGGGGGGGGGAAAGCATGTCCCACCTGGTAATCCTTTTATGATTACAAGTAATCAGAGTTACGGAATGTCTCTCGAAATGCAACTCAAACAACCTGAGGATAATAGAAAAACTCGTGGAAAACAGCAACTATTATCAGAAAAAGATAATTTGTCACTTTTATATTCGAGAGAGTCTGATAGCTTTGGTGCAGGTTTAGATTTTTCTGATTCTACCCTTGCGAAAATGCTACAAGAAAAATCATCGATTTTGGGTGCAAAGAAAGAATGTCATTTTGCTCAACAACAACTTAAAAAAATGAATCGTTCTCATGACAAGAACCAGATGCATTATTCATATCATGATCTCCAAACTGCATTAGAATCGTCCTATACTCACAAACCTGTTCAACAAAATGCATTGTATATAACTTCCGCAAGTGAGTTTGGTTTAAAGAAGCCTTCTGCTGCGACATTCACAATTGTTAAACAAGCAAGGAATCAAACCTTTTCAAACTCCTACAATAAAACAATGTTTCGAGACCACGGACTTAACACATCTTTGACCAGGAGTAATGTTCATAAGCACTTAGATCCTCAGTTCGTATGATGAAAAGCTTACTAATATTTACCAGGATGAGAAAAGGAATCTAATTATTATTCACGCACACAACTTCTTCACTGAAGGTTTTTATTTGATTAATCTCAAAAAATTTGTCGATTAAAATTCTTCTTTTGCATGAAAAAGCCAATTAGCCCGTTTTTCGCTCAATACATTTTTCTTGTTTCTCCTTCGACAAACGAAATGCTATTTGAAGAATGCTTATTGTGTTTTTTAATGATTTTTTACTTAAAGTATAATATAATATACTTTTTCTACCAAGTAAAAGAGTTGTTCAACCATCTACGGAACAATCTCTTACATCCCATCTTTTTAGCTTTTCAAGTTTCTTTCAATTCTCAATTAAATTTGACTCACTACAATGGAGTTAATGATTTTAGTAAGGCTTTCAAATCCAGCAAATACTTAATAGCCCATCAATATTTCTTTCTTTTGGATGTCAACAAGCGAAATTATAGTCCATTATCATCACTACATCAGTAAGACCGTTTTAACCCCATATGGTCTTTTGTAATCTTTTGTTTTACAAAAAAGTGTTGTTAAGTAAAATAATTTTTTTGTTAAGTAATTTTAAAGTTCGTAGTAAAACCAATTTTACAAATCCGGTAAATTTGGAGTAATCAAATCGAATCAATTTTTTGTTGCAATAACGAGATGATAAAATGAAGCAAACTGCAAA
>Ga0209092_10000641_pt1 | contig 35047 bp, 31 predicted proteins | sample FraStrMetagenome_FD_187446 | JGI IMG/M metagenome (GOLD analysis project Ga0209092, IMG submission 187446) | Marine eukaryotic phytoplankton communities from Arctic Ocean - Fram Strait ARC3M Metagenome (SPAdes) (version 2) | ecosystem: Environmental > Aquatic > Marine > Oceanic | place: Fram...
TCAAGTGTTTTTTTAAAGAAAATACATAAAAACTTATAAGTGGGTTAGCGTAGTCCTGCTAACTCACGAATTCTGTCATAATCGTCGTTTATTTCGTCTTCCATTTGCTGTGGCTGTGTGCGCATTTGATACTCTTCAAACTTTGCAGTCACTTGCTCAATAAACCGCTTTGCAGGTTCAATATACTCTTCGCCATAGTCTTTTTCAACCATAGTTAGTACTGCTGTTTCGCCTTTTGGAAATTGTCCATTCTCACGATCAAAGTATGATAGGATGAACTCACCTAATGGAGTCTTTTGTTCTTTTTCTTCAGTACCGTCATCTTTACTTAATTGGCCTTTGTCATTAATTTTGACATCCATTGTATCGTCGTCTTCTTTTTTGTTTCTATCAAAGTCTGTTGTATATAGATATTCTATTACAGGATACAACGTGTTAACAATTTGATTGCCAAACTTACCGTTCTTGCCTGACCCTGGCTCAGTTTCCAATTTCTTTGCTTCACCACGTAGTTTCATCATTGCATCGATTGCTGCTTTAGCATTTTTGTCTAGTCCGCTAAATCCGTTTGTTCTTGCTTCAATAAATGAATATACATCCCATACATCATTTACGTACTGATTTGCTAAGTTGCCTTGATCGTCATCTTGACCACGTTCAATCTTTTTTCCTTTGCCACGTAGTGCGCCTAATACATCAACCGCATCTTTACTTGTGTTAATATATGCTTCTTGTACATCGTCTTCGTTAGCGCCTTCATCAAATTCAATATCGCCGTTTTTCATTGCATCCATTGCTTGTTGTTCAATGTCAGCGTCATCATAATAAAGGTTGTCTTCTGGTCCAGGTAATGATCTAGGATCAATCTCTGGCTTACCATTTTTAATTTGAACTTCAACTTCTACTTCGTGTTCGCCGCCATCTTTATCAGTAACAAACAATGCCATAGTTCCTACTTGGCCTTCTTGTGCTTCGTTGGTTTCGCCTTCAGCAAACTGACCCATCATTTCTTCAAAGCCTTGCTCTAGTTGAATTTCTTCTTTGGTCTTTTTATACTTGTCTTTGATTTTACCTTTTTCTTCTTCGTTTGTATATTTTTTCTGTGCACCTATCATTCTTCCGTCTAACTCATTTAAGTCATCCGGACCTAGTTCTGTTGCTTTAGTAGCTTCACTTACTAGGTTATAAATGTACGGAAATACATCTGATAGTTCTTCGTTAAACTGTTTGATAGTCAATTGGTCAATCCAGTTTTCTTTTACGTCTGCTGGCACATCTTCCATCATTGGTGTTTCAAATGCTGCAAATGTTTCTGCATAGTATGCTGGTTTTTGAAGATTTGTAATAGTTTTCTTAACTGTAGCAATACGCTCTTTAACAACATCTACATACCCTGCTAGGCTTTCTGCCATTACAGCTGAACGACCCATGTAGTTTTTAAACTTGCGTAATTTTGACATCTCTTCTGATAAACCTACAATATGTTTACCAAAATCATCATATGTGTTTCCACCTTCAGCAACGTGTCTTGCCATTGCTCTAGCACCACTTAGGTGTTTGAATGGATAACGGAATCTTTCACCATCAGCACTTTCAATATAAATTTTACCAATTTTTTGTGTACGTCCTATTGCACTTTCTTGATTAACACCTTCAGTGTGTTTAATTACAATACGTGCCTCGCCTATTTTTTGGTAGCTAATACGGCTTGTGCCATAAAGTTTTGATTCTGTCATTTGTCCGTCCTCAGGAGTTTTTGCTAAGAAGTTATAATCTCTTTTTGTTAAATTAGACTTTGTAATATCTCTTACACTATAGTTTAGCATACGCTTCTTACCAAACACACGCAATTCTTTTAGAAAATCGTACCAAGATTCTTTAGTTTGTTCGTCTTGATCTTCCATAAAATCTTTGCTGTATATAACTGTTAGCCCGTCGTCTTCGTCTAAACTTACACTTACTTTTCCAAGTCCGTTGTAATCAAAATCAAAGAAACGAGCTTCTTTCGGCTCGTTGGTTACAGTTCCTTGCTCGTTACCTATTGTAACTTCAGGAAATCTTCCTCTAATCTTATTAAAAAGGTCTTCACCTATTGCGTCAAATTCTTGCATAATGTATTTATCTACCTAGTTAAAAGTTACTACTTATAAAGATGGGCATGGGAGCTTCATAATCTTCCATTTCTTCCGCTTGTGTAAACGTATTATAAATCCGTGGATCCCAATCTTTAAGTACTGCCATCATTCGTAGTGCTAATAATGTTGCACTAACTAAATCGTCTCCTATACCGGACTTGGCTTGATAACTTGATCCTGTTGCAACAAACCCTTTAAGTTCTGATATTAACGGTTTACTGTGTATAAGCATCTTGTCATTTTCTATCATAGTCTTTAATCGACTACACGCTGTAATTTTAGTACCGTGTGTAGTGTTAAATCCCTTGCGAAACTTGCGTACATGTCCTTTACGCATAGGTTCACTAACAAACAACCCGGGAATGTTTTCTTCTCCAAAGTCATTAATTACTAGCAAACACGCTTCGCCGATGCCATTATTTTCGACACTCCAATATATGCCGTTGCTGTTTTGTGTTTCTTGTTGCAGATAATTGCATATATCTGCAAGTACTCTAATTTGTCCGGGGATAGCTGTTGTGTTATGTTGCCACTCTGCTACTTGTTCATAACTAGGTAACTCAAAAACCTGTATAGCAGCGTTGTCTCCACCTGTTCCCATTGACGGATCAAGTGCAACAGCATATGTATATTGTGAACTTGGCTTTTTATACCAGCGGGTTTGCCCCATGTTAAGTATAGGAGAAGTCCCGTCCATTACACTAAGTTTTAAACTATTAATTAATGTTTCATCAAATACTAAGAATTCACAACCGTATTCACGCCTAAACTTCTCTTCACCAATTCGCCCAACTTCTTCTACTTTCCATTTGTCATCTCTATCCGGATGTTCGTCCCATTGTGCTACAAAACTATGGAAGCCGTTTGAACCTAATTCTTGTTCATTGCCGTGTTCGTCAAATTTATTTTCTGCTTGTTTCCAAATGGTTGCAAAGGTATCTTCATCTGAGTTTGGTGTGCTTGTAATAATAGCACGACCACCAGTTGCTAGCGTAGGAGATATTGAAGTCCAAAACTCTTCAGCAATGTTAGGTTGTACAAATGCAAACTCGTCGCAGTATAGTAGAGAGATACTCATACCACGTCCAGTATTTCCAGTAGTTGTTTGTGCTACTATACGTGATCCGTTTTCAAATTCGATTGATTGTTTATTATAACTTACAACACCTGCTCTAATATGATCTGGACAAGTTTCATACACAAAGCGTATGCGTGACATAATCTCTTGCGCACCTGTATATTTGTGTGCTGCAACAAGAATAGTTTGGTCTGGATTAAACATAGCATACCATGCTAGATAGATACTAGCACATGTAGTCTTACCTGTTTGTCTAGGCATCATGTTAATGTTAAATCGATAGCTGTGATAACTATGCATCAAACGTAGCTGATACTCAAACGGATCAAACAATAATTTGCCTTTTACAGGATGCTGAATAAATGCAAATGATCTTGCAAAGTGTAAGTATCCTTCGTCAGGGTCCATGCACTTCAGCAGTTCTTCAACTTGCTCGTTTGTATATGTTTCTTGTTTATTGGCTTTCTTAATAAGAACGCCATCTAATGATGCTGCCATAGTATTATTTATAGAAAAAAATAGCACCCGAAGGTGCTATTTGGTATAACTTAATTATAGCTTATTTCTTAAACTGTGGAGGCACTTCGCCTTTTTTAGGCTTGCTGCCTTTGTCTTTAAGAGCTTTCTTCATCGGCTCTTTAGTATCACCGTCGTTGTCAATGTCAGGAAAGTCTGGCTTGCCTTTCTTCTCTTGTAGTGCTGCCAATAGTTGCGACTTGATTGTTTCAACCATATCTTCGTTGCCTGCTGTGTTTCTAACATTACGACGATTTGTTTTTCCGCCTGGCATTGGCAATTCACCTTGCTTGCGTCCTTTAATTCTGCTCGGATCGCTACGATCTTTATTTAAAATATAAAATTCGTCTGCTGCACTAAATTCATCTTGTTCTATGTTGCCTGTGGTATTATCTTTCCATTTAATAATAAAGGCTTCGTCGTCTCGCTTGCCCTTGCCTACAATTTTTCCTACTGCATTTGGCTTATGATCTGCTTCGTCGTCACTGTCTGTATAATCACTGTAAAACAATTCTACAGTATCGCCTATTTTAGGATAGATTGTTGTACCGTCGTGATACTCCACTGCTCCGACATAGTTGTCATCGCTTTCAACAGCCATTGGATTGTCACCGTCTTGTGTAGCAGCATATGATTTCTTCTTGCGATTTAAATCATTACCATCTGGGATAGCATCGCTCATGTCACCGTATTGTGGGTCCGGTTCATTAGCATAGTCTCCAGCTTCATCAACGTCAGTATCTGAACTGCCTGACATACCTGCTAGTCTAGCAAGTTCATTTTGACTGGCCATATTCTTGCCTTTAACTTTAACATTGTAAGTACCTTCGCCGGACATATCTTCAGTTGCTACTTCTTCAGCAACAGCTTCACAGCCTTCGCCGCAAGCACTACATCTACCAGTTCCATCACGCTCGTCTTGAACAGGAGCACTGCAACAGTTACTTACCATACCTTCTGCATTTTCATCACCTGCAGAATATGCTTCGTCTGCATCAATGTCATCCATGCAGCTACTGTCGTCAACATCTGCATCGCCCGGTACATCATCTTTGCCTGGAATTTTTGGATCATCCATAATACCTACTAGACGTTCCATATCCATGCGCGGTGACATCATTTTGTCTGCTGCTGGACCTGTATCGCCTAGTCCTGCATTTTTCATCATATCCAATAAATCAGCAACATGTTCTTTGCCGCTTGCATTCATTGATACACTTACTGTTACTGGATTACCTTTGTCCATCTCTGGTGCAGGCGGTGCCATAGCTGCCATAGGACCTTCATCAACTATTCCACATTCTTCTATGTGATCCATTGATTCTATAAGTTTTTTCATATTCATTTTATCAGCCTCCCACAACTGCTTTAGTATTTTCAGTATCGCCAATGTCTGATGACTCTCCAATTGGTGCGCCTTCTGCACCACTGTGTTCATTTTCTTTGCGATCTTTTTCTAATTCTTGTAACAGACTCATTACTCTGTTACCAGCTACATTATCTTGTGCGCTCTCGCCGCCCATGTCTTCTTTAGTTAACATTGTTTCGTATGGAGCATCATCTTTCATTTCTTGATATTCTTCTCTAGGATCATTTGCATTACGTACAATTATATGTGCTTGGTCACATTTGCAACATTTTGCTACATATTCTTGTAGTACTTGACTAGTAGTTGGATATTCTAGTTCTGTTTCAAAATATGTAACTTCCATATTTTGTAACTGCGGAAAGTCTAGTGGACGTTCTTGTATTGGTGTTTTCTTGCCCGAAGTCATGTTTAACACTTTAAATTTCTTTAAACATGTTTCCATACTGTCTTCAAACCCTTCTGGTAAAGGTCCGGCAACACCTATTTTAAATTCATAAGTCTTTTTAGACTCTGTAAGTAGTTGTGTAAATGATCTCATTGCGCATTGATCCTGTTCTATATGTATTATTTATCTTTATCTATGCCTTTAAGCTTCTCTAAAAGACTGTTTCTATCAGTAACAACATAGCCTGCTCCGTTAACAATGTCGCCATCGCCCGGACCTTTGCCGTCATTGTCCTGCTTTTGTTTTTTAAGTTGTAGTTCGACTACTTTTAATTTATTATTAAGTTTAGCTACTTTAGCATCTAAACTAGTTTTAAGTAATCCGCCAGCAGTTTCAAATACCCTGCCGCTATAACGACTTTCAACATTCATACCCAAATCCATTAGATCTTCATATGCTTGCATTGCTTTGTCTGCAACTTCATTAAGCTCGTCGTCTGCCATTTTGCCTAGACCTTTTATGGCAGGCAATGCACTAGCAATTTTATCAAACTCTTCTATATCACGGAATGTTTCAACTACATTGGCCATTTCGTGCTTTGTTTGCTCTGCTTCTTGAAATTCTGCTTGTTTTATAATTTCTTTTGAATCAGGTAAATTTAGTAGGTCTTCTAATTTTTTAGTCATTTAAACTTTCCATTATATGCTACTATTATTTATCTTTTACGTCCGGTGTGAAAAATATCATCTTCAGTAACAATACGGAATATAATTCCTTTTTGTTTGCACCATGCTCGTGCGGCTTCCCACTTAGCTTGATTAACCACGTAATGTGCTTGATTGTGTTTGCTTTTGCCTAGCCTTTCACGCATTGCTTGGTTAGCAGGCTTAACTTCAATTAGTTCTACACGTTTTTTTGTACTCTTATCTGCATACGAAATAAAGAAGTCAGGAACATATACAGTTTGTTTGCCAGTTAGCGGATTACGGTAGGGTATACGCACTGCTTCACTTGCCCATTGTTCTATTGCGGGATGTTCGTCACAAAACTTCATAAAGGTAAATTCCCAACCAGAACGGTATGTAGGAGTTTTGTTACCTATATATTTCTGTGGATTTTTTAGATTAAATTTACCTTGTGCAAAGCGAGACATTATACTATAATTTGTCGCTGATCAAATAGTTGTTTTTCTTCGGGCACTCTATAACCTAAAGTACTAACTTTACTTCTGTTTAAATTTAAAATCTGAGCAACAACATTACTAAGTTGGACATCGTTAATGCCTTTTAGTGTATCTAATAATTTAAATACAGTAAGTTTATCAATTTCTGCTTGTTGTAATAAAATACTAGCGGTATTAACTGCTGATACATTATCAAACCCTCGTTTGAGAAAGTATCCAATAACTGCGTCAACTTCACTTGCGTTATAACTAATTTCTTTATTATAATAATTATCAAAAAACTTTTTTGTAAGTTCTGTAGATGTTGTTGTTGGATTAGAAGATGTTACCATGTCAAAGTTCCTTATGCTGCTTTTGCTTGATTTAGTGCTTGGGCTCCAAATGCAGCAGCTTTGCCGCCGCCAGCAATTTTACCAACTAACGCTTGTTTTATTTCTTGTTTTCCAGTACTATCTAATGCATTATACGATTCTAATGTTGTACCTGAGATTGCTCCAGTGTTAAGTGATTTTGCAACATAACTATTTAATGCCGACGGGTTGGCAAGTAACCCGTCTTGAATTTCTTTAGTACTATTAAACTGGCTAGATGTTGTTGTAGTAGTTGTAGTTGTATTTGTATTAGTAGACGGAGTTGTTGGTACAACAATTTGCTCTAGTGAGCCAGCTGAACTATTAGTAGTAATAGGATTTGTAGGTTGAGAACTTGCACTATTAGAAGCATTTGCTATTAATCCTTTAGGCACGTTACTATCTTGATCTAATAATTTAGGTGTAAGAAAATTTGACTTACTTATTGATCCTGGAGCATAGCCAAGGGGACTAGGTACATTATCGTATAAAGTTTCTTGACTAGTAAATGTCTTTGGCTCGCCATCGAGGCCAATATCACCGCTATAGTATAACACAGATTCGTATGCAACTGTAATTTGATTTTCCATTGTGCCGGCACCGTCGCCATAAGCTAAATCACCGTGCTGCCATGCAGACAACAAAGGATTAACTAATGTATAACTAGCCCAGCTCTGTTTTGCTAATTGATATATTTTTATATATTCAAAAAATGGAACTTGCATAGTAACAGGGCCTTGGGTAGTTAATCCGTAACTAGGAACGTTTTCGTAAAATTTATCTCGAGGGTTATATGCAGCATGTATATTAGTCTGGCGACCGTCTGCATAATACCACTTATAGTATTCTTCAAGCATGCTACGAGTTGCACCGATATTGTCATCATGCAAAGTTATATTAATATCTTGGTAATCTACTCTAGTTTGGATATTTTTTTTACGATTATATTGTTGTTTATTTTCGATACTTGCACGAAAGCTAGGAAGATCAAGAGATTTTGCAAGTACGCCAATTTCTTTTTGAAACTTTATTGTGTTTTTTAATGTTGCATCACCTACAGCAGGATGCGGTTGAAATACTACATGATATAAAAATTTTGTCTTAGGAGCAAATGCATGACTATATTCACCAAATAATTGGTGTGCATGTCTTGCATCACGTAGGTGAACATCTATACCAGACGTATTAATTATATAGGGATCAGTAACACTCATAGTAATATTTATCCATTTATATTAACCGTGTATATAAAAAAGCGAAGACTGAATTAACAATCTTCGCTTGTTTATTAAATGCCAATACTATTAAAAGTTATTAGCCAGTGACTGCTGTACCACCAACTGAAGCATTAGTACTACGAGTTTCTGAAGAACCAATACCAATAAAGTCGTCATCAGCACCGAATTGGATAGCGTTATCGTAACGTATACTTAGTGTTGTTGTAACTGGTTCGTTGGTAGCGTATGCTAATGTGTTGTAATTAGCTGATTCAACATAGCAACCTACTAAGTGGAAGCGGTCAATTACGTTTGCTCCGTTAGCGCCGTTGCCACCATCTAGAATTTCAATTCTAGTTTGGAATTTATAAGTACCACTTGCTACTGCACTAGACTGTTCATAAAAATCAAACTGTCTTTGAATTTGCTGACCAACAACTTTTTGTACATTGTTATTTGCATCTTCACGTAGTGTTAGTGTAATTGGATCCCATGTGTGCTTACCTGCAAGATATGTTCTTGAGTTATAAGCTTCGATCGTCATTTGTTCAAAAGATAAGTTTGGACGAGTTACGTCTACTACTTGTCTTGACATTTCTCTAGTACCGTCAGCTGCGCCCGTTGTACCAAAGTTATCTAAAAATACCCTGAAGCGATATTGTAATTTTGGCATCAATAAAGATGAATTACTTCCAGCGCCTTCTGTTGGTATCGAAATATTTGTTAATGTTGTAATTGGCATTCTTTTATCTCCTATGCAGTATTTATGCTTAAATGAGTGGAGATTGTTCTCCACTCATTATATGCGCATATTAACCTAGTGCTGCAATTTCTCCTGTATTCTTAATACGCAATGGAATGTAAATAAATTCAATTGCTTTTACAGGTTCAATTGCGATGTCTAACCATAACTCATTACGATCAATCCTTGCTGGTGTGTTGTTACTTTCGTCACATACTGCTAGGAAGTCGTAAAGTGCTCTTAAACCAACTAGTTCTAGCAATAGCGCATCGGCTGCTGCTTTGATTTGATCACGTGTGATCTTATCATTTGGTTCAAACAAGTATGGTCTTGCTAATAACTCTAGCTGTCCACGTAAGTATACAGTTAGACGTGCTACATTAACACGATCTAATGCACTTGCATTTCTTGCACGAGTTTTTTGTCCAAATACAACAAGTCCAGCGCCGCTAATAAACGTAATTGGATTGATGCTGTTGGCATACAGTGTATCGCGTTGTCCAGTGTTTAGTGCTACACTTTCAAATTCGCCTTCACTAGTAATATAACCTGAACTTGTAGCGTTGGTTACGCCACCACGTCTTGTACCAGCTGGTGCAAACCAGGGGAATGCAACTTGGTCATTTAATATTAGTGTACGTAGTGCCATATGACTTGGTGGAACAACAACATTATTACCTGCGTTATCACTTGTAAAGCCCCATGGATAATACATACCCATATATTCATCTCTGCTAACTGCACCTGCATCGTTATCTTCAACTGCTAAATTAACGTTAGTTGCCCATTCATTTAATGATGTTGCATCCGGTGTTAACCTTGCTGGTGTATCACCTACTACAAATGCTGTTAAACGTCTGTCATAGTTTAGTGTGATCATTTCACCGATTAGCTCTGGATAACCCGGAGTAGCCATTAAGTTAAACTGACGACTTTCTTCGTCACGTATATCTTGGTTACCGTTAACTAGTGCTTGTAATGCTGTTACAACACTCTTACGTTGTGCATGGCGTCCGAAGCTACCTGAACCATCTGCTTGGTTACCTGAATCAGTAACCCAACGATGTGGATAGTAAAGTGCCATAGACTCGTCAACACCACCACTTTGATGACGTGTGTTGTTTGCAGTTGTGTCTACATAGTTACGCTCAAACCGCTTAACATTAAATCCACTTCTGCGTGTATTCCATAGCAACATACCTTCTGGGTATAGTGCAGGATCTGGTGCATCTGCGTCTAAGTAATCGTCAGCTAGTAGCTCTTCAATAGTGCCAGCTAAGTGCGAAGTAGTTGAGCCGCCGTTTGTGCTCCAACGTGCATCAGCAAACAAAATACCATTTTCTGTAGTTTGGTCTGCTTTGTCAACTAATACCCACTTTGCAAGTGTAGCATTATAGCGATAAAGTGTACCATACTCTTCAACGTTACTTGTATCAATCCAAAGATCGCCATCAACTAATGAAGTTACGCCGTCTGTTTGTTTAGTAGGCTGTGTAGCACTAACAATTGGTCCTGTTGCATTTGAACTTGGATATTCTTGCATATATCCCTTCCAACCTGTACCATTGTGTACCATAATATCAGCTTCGTCAACAACTGAACTATACCAAAGTGTACCGTCTGCTGTTAAGCTTGCTGGTGCATTAGCACTTGCTGTTGCTACTAATGGTCTCCAGTTTGAAGCAACTAAATCGTTAGCAGCGTCACCTGTTGGCGCTGTATACAAGTTAGCTTTTTTATTGTTGCCTGTAGCTACAAACCCAGCTAGTGCTAGTACGCCGCCTGTGTCGGCAATTCTAATGTCGCCACCTGTTTTGTGTTGAATAACAATTTTATTAGTTGCGTCAACTAATGCAACTACGTTTGTAAAGTTTGCTGCGTTAATTAAACCTGCAATTAAATCAGCATCTGTACTTGCACCTAATGTAGTAACATTGACAGTTTTAGCTGTTCTTGTTAAAGAACCTGCTGTAGTTTCTTCTAGTGTAAATGCATATGTGTTTGCTGTAAGCTGTGTAGTAATTTTATCACTAGTTACTGAAGTTGCACCCGATGCTGCTCTTTCAAATACTGTAAAGTTTACAAGTGCTGGATTTACTTCTGATTCGTTAGCTTTTACATATAAATCACCAGCTAGTAAATTGGTTCCGCCGCCTGCTTTGTCTAATCCAAATAATGCGCCTTCGGGGTGTGCATACATTGGTGCAGTTACAGCTCCCCATAATTGTGTGTCGGTGCTATATTTTTTAACACTAAAGTCTGCGCCGCCATTTGGTTTAGTTGTTTTAATCCAAAGTGAACCAGTTGGTGCTTCAGCTGCGCCTGCAATTTTATATGCTGGAACATTTGTGTGAGGAGCAATAACTACTTTTGGTGCTGCGTATGTTTTAGTAACAATACCTAATGCACCGCCAGCATCGGATTCAATGCCAGGATCGCCAACTAGTGCGCCTGCGCCAGTTTCAATCTCAACAGCTACGCCAGTTGAGTAAATTTCTATTGCACTATCAACAACTGCTGCTGTAACACCTGAAATACCACGGGCGTTAATATCAACTGCAAGTTGTGTAAGTGTTGTGCCAGTTGCAGTAACAACTAAGTTATTAATTGTTAGTTCGTCGCCTTGAGCAATTGAAACAGGTGTTGCTGTTCCGCGTACTGCTGGAAAACTTGCACTCCACTGTGTAGAACCTACTTTAACCCATGTGCCTGCAGTACCAGCTGATGTGCTGTGTCCTGGAGTTTTATAAAATGCTCTAAATTTCTGTGCAGTGTCGCCTGCTGCAATAGTTGCGTCAATTGCATAGTCGCCTATTTGTCCAATTGATAGCTTTGGTGCGTCAGTGCCACTGTCAATGTCAGTAGCTTGAACAATTACAGTTCTTTCTACTGAACTAAATGACTGACCACCAGTTGTTGTAACTGCTGCTGAATTCCACTCAAGTATACCAAAATTAGTAACTTGTGTATCTACCCATGCTGCATTGTCTGCTGGTTCGCCACCTGGTGCTGTTGCACTTGCTGTAAGTGCTGCTAAGTCTAAATCTGCGCGAACAACATATGCACGATTTGATACAGCTAAAGTTGAATACGCTGTATTAAGACCGTATTCGTTAAGCTCTCCGCCGTGGATCATATTATTGTTTGCATCACTGTAAAATAGTGCATCGCCAAAAGTTTCGCCGAGCTCTCTTTGACTAGTGATTAAATAAGGTTTGCCTGCATTTGCTTTGGTAGTACCTGCTGCAATTCCTGTTCCGCTACTTCTAGTTTTATTAGAAGCTGTAGCAACAAAAATCATAGGTACTGTTCCACCGCCTGCTGGAGTGTAGAATGATTCGTCAATTACATTGACTTCTACGCCTGGTGATACTAATGCCATTTTAATTCTCCTATTGAATATTAGTGTTTTCTCTATACAGTATTTATTACAATGGCATCAAAACACCTAGCTAATACCTATAAAAAAGGCACCAAAAAGGTGAACTAAATACAATATGAGACCTTTATGCACTTGCGGAGAGCGTCCTGCGGCAATAAATTACCGCAAGGATGGTAAAACGTATTATAGAAAGAAATGCGAACGTTGTTTACGTAACGGAACAGGTCACGGAATACCGCTATGGAAACAGCGTGGTTATGAAAAGAAAAGTGTTTGTGAAAAATGCGGATTTAAATCAAATCATGCTGAGCAGTTTAATGTGTTCCATATAGATGGAGATCTACAAAACTGCCGGCCCAATAATCTTAAAACTATATGTGCTAACTGCCAACGTATAACTCAAAAAGAAGGTATACGCTGGAAGCAAGGTGATTTACGTCCTGATTTTTAACACTGAGCTGTGTCGTATGGATTAATGTAATTAATAAGTTGACCTACATTAAATGCTAGATCCCCAAGGGTTCCATTATTATCAATAATATAATCAGCCATCCAAGGTTCTAAACTCATTGAATCGTTACCTTCAGGAGGTAAGTGATCTGATCTATCTACCCAAATTACTTTGTCAAATACACCTGTATTCTTCATAGCATAATATTCTCGTTTGTTGCGTAGACCACAATAGATGTCATATTCAGCAAACATTTCTCTGCCTAGAGTCGCTGCATCAGGTACATTATAATCGCAGATAGCATTATACCATTCTGCTCTGTGATTATGCCTGTCAGCATAACACTCTTCCTCATTAGCATATCCATACTTAACCTTTAATTGATTGTAAATAAATTGTTTACTACAAAATTTTGAACTGCTTTCGAACGTGTATCTATACATATCTCGAAGCATTTCACACACAGTATCTTTGCCATGTCGGCCGTGGCCTATTACTAATAATTTTAACTTGTCCAAAATAGTCTCCTAACTTTTATATATTATAAACTATAAGTTAAGAGTTGTCAACCATTAATCGTAATGTCCGCCTAATACAGCTACATATGATCTTTCTTCATCTAGTACTTCGGCTTCTCTTGCTGCATATGCTGCTTCAAATCCACGTTCATATACGTCTAAGCACTGAGACTCATTATTCCATAACCGTTTGAAATAGCTATTATAATATCCTTCTACAATTTCATCAGATTCTTGTTTTGGAATTAAATGCCCTTTAACTAACCAAAAATATCTATTAGCTTCTTTTCTTACAAACGGTGAACACATTGGACTCTCCCTACTGTAATTGTATTTACATTGGTAGTAGAATGTTAGCGTAAACTTTGGGTGTTTTTAAGTCATTGAAATCATTGGATTATTTTCTTCAATGATTTCAATGAGTTAGCCGATTGTAAAGCCGTATCCTGTGCCGCCTGGAACAGCCATTGAAACTTCAACTTCTAGCTTTTCCATTTCAGCCTGTGCTTCAGCTTTGAGTGTATCGCCGTTAAGTGTTGATCCGCCTTGTGGGCCTGCAATCGTAGCAAACTTCGAACGTGCTTCGCCTAGCATATATTTACAACTAGCAAGTGTATAGTCTTTAATCCATTGACTTGCAAGGTAGTCACTTAATATTTCACTATCAGGACGGTAATTATAGCAATAAAGCAATAGTTCTTCTTCTGCCCTAGGACGCTGTAAAAGAGTAAGTTTTTTGCTCGTATTGTTCCATTTGAACTCGATAAAGCTACCAAACATTCTACCTACTAGCTCTTGGTGTTGTGCAAACATATCATATGTTGCTAATCCGCCAAGCTTTGATCCTGATAACAAATATGTATTTGTGTACGCTGCATTAAACGGTTCAAACACACTACCACTCGAACCACTGCCTGCACGTGAGCCGATACTGCTACGATACATTTTACGAACTTCCATTATTTCATTTGGTAATACATAATCGTTTTGATCTACAACAGTTGTTAAAAACATATAGCTTTCTTCAACAGCGTGATCACTACGCATTCTATAACGTGTTAATGCTTTTTTCAAACCAGTTTGATAATGTATAGGATCAAGTTCAACATCAACCATGCCTCCACCGAGGAATGTGTTAACATAATCGTATACTTCTTGTTTTTGTGTCGCTAGTGTCATTTAAAAGTCTCCAATAGTATTTATCCTGAGCATAAATATGTATAACGAATAGGAGAATAGATATCCCACGCCTCAGCTTATATAAACCAGAACGCGGTAATGATTATTATTTCTTGGACAAACAGATCCAAGAAATGTTTACTATTGGCGGAACAGATATTAATATCCACAAATTTCTTGGAGCAGAAAATCCTGCTGAAGGTGAAGGAACTGCTGACCAGCCAACATACGATGCTGTAAAAGAAACTAACATACAGGACTTACTATTTTTAGAAATAGAGATAGAAAGTACGATCCTGATGTTTATACAATGCGTGGCATTTATAATGTGCAAGATATTGACTTTGATTTATCACAGTTTGGGTTATTTTTAAGTAATGACACACTGATGTTAACTATTCATATTAATTCAAGTGTTAAGACATTAGGTAGAAAAATTATGAGCGGTGATGTAATTGAGTTACCACACTTAAAAGACGAATATGCTCTTAATGATTATAGTGTTGCACTTAAACGCTTTTATGTTGTGGAAGATGTTAATCGTGCTGCTGAAGGTTTTAGCCATACATGGTATCCACACTTATACCGCTTAAAACTAAAACAAATATACGATGGTCAAGAATACAACGAAATATTAGATTTGCCTGCAGAAGAAGGTAGTAATGACACGCTACGCGATATGCTTTCAACTTATGAAAAAGAAATGCAGATTTCCAATGCTGTAGTTGCACAAGCAGAAGCTGATGCTCCTAAGAGTGGGTATGACATTAGTCACTATTATACAGTAAGTACAAACGAAGATGGCAGTGTTGATTTACAAACAGCAGACGATACTGATATCGATGCAAGTAATCTTAACATTAGTGCAGACGAAGTAGCAAATAGACCAGAACGCGAAGGTTATACTGGTTACTTAGTTGGTACAGGTGATAGTGCGCCTAATGGTGCACCGTTTGGATTTGGCATACAATTTCCTAGAAATAACGTAGATGGAGATTATTTTTTACGCACAGACTTTTTACCAAATAGAATGTTCCGTTATGACGGCGCACGTTGGGTTAAAGTACAGGATGATATTAGAATGTCACTAAGCAATACACTTGAAAGACAGACTTACAAGTCTAGCTTTATTAATAATACCAAAACTAGTCAAATTAGCGGCGAAACAGTTCAAGAAAGACAAAGTCTTTCTAAAGCACTTAAACCAAAGAAACCTACGGCGGATAACTAATGCAGCATTTTTATGACGGACAAGTAAGAAGATATATTACTCAGATGATGAGAATACTTGCAAACTTTCCTGTTCAAGACGGTAAGGGTGTGCAAAAGGATGTGCCAGTAACTTACGGTGATCTAACTCGACAAGTAGCAAATATCATTAGAGAAAACAGCGAAAACAAATTACCTAGTGCGCCTCGCATTGCTGTTTATTTAACTGGTCTCGAATTAGACAAGGATAGGCTAACAGACGCAACATACACACGCAAAACTAATATTAGGGAACGTGCGTATGATGACGAAAATGAAGAATACTTAAATACTCAAGGTAAAAATTATACAGTAGAACGTTTAATACCAACTCCGTATATGATGCGTATTAACGCAGATATATGGACATCAAACACAGATCAAAAGTTACAAATATTAGAACAGATACTTGTGTTATTTAATCCTAGTTTAGAAATGCAAACTACAGATAACTTTGTTGACTGGACTAGTATTACAGTTGTAAATTTAGAGAATGTACAATGGTCGAATAGAAGTGTACCAGTTGGAGTTGACAGCGAAATTGACATTTCTACTCTTACATTTAGTGTTCCAATTTATATTAGTCCACCTACTAAAGTGCGTAAAATGGGAGTTATTACTAATATTATTACAAGTATGTTCGATGAAGATCGCGGAACAATTGAAGACGGAGTTACTATTCCACAATTAAATCAATATGACGATGTTGCAAGAGCAGGTGTAACAAGCAACAAATTTGGTAATAAAGCTACTTCGCTTGTTGCAGAACAAATGGCAAATGTTAATTATAATAAGTACGGAGTATATGTAGATATTGATTCGATACAATTATATTCAAACGGTATTGTTGGCAACAAAAATTGGAGAGAAGTGTTTGAAGCACTTCCTGGTATATATGCTGCTGATGTTAGTCGTATATACCTTACAAGTACTGATAACGATAGTACTGTAACAGGAACATTTACGTTAAGTCCATTTGACGAAACTAAAATATTATTAAATTGGGATACTGATAGTTTTCCAAGCGATACTGTAATAGATGGACGGACTAGTATTGATTACATTATTAATCCACTTAGTTTTAACCCATCAAGTATTAAAGTATCCGGGTTAAGATTATTACTACTGGAAAACTTAGGCGATAGTACTGCAACTAATATACCAGTTGCTTGGCAAAATGCAAACGGCAGTGGAATTGTAGCAAGTGCAAATGACATTATAGAATGGGATGGTTCTAAATGGAATATTGTATTTGATGCAAACGGTACAACTGACGTTACGTATACTACAAATCTAAATACAAGTGTACAATATAGATTTAGTAATAATGAATGGCTAAAATCAGTTGACGGTGATTATCCAGTTGGGTCATGGAGAATCAATCTCGGAGGCTAATTATATGTATGAACAATATGATTACTTGCAGCGGTGCCCTGTTTTACACGCTAGATACAAATAGATTTTTATTTCTCCACCGTGCTCAAGGCAAGCGTAATAATTTGTGGGGTCTTGTCGGTGGCACTAATGAAGGCACCGAAACACCTTGGGAAGGATTACAACGAGAAATTGAGGAAGAAATTGGCTTTATTCCTGAAATTAAAAAGACACTTCCTTTAGAAAGTTTTATTTCACCTGATAGTAGATTTTACTTCCATACATACCTGTGTGTAGTTTCTAGTGAATTTATTCCTCAACTTAATATAGAGCATGATGGATATGCATGGTGTAGTTTTACTAAATGGCCAAAGCCTCTGCATCACGGATTACGCAATACACTTCAAAGTAAAGTTAATCTAACTAAGTTAGATACTGTTTTTCAAACAATTAATTTACTTGACAAATAACCTAAAAGATAGTATAATATAAAGATGAAAGTATTAGTTTTCGGCGATGTAATAATCGACAAATATATCTATGGCACTTCAGACCGTTTAAGTCCCGAAGCACCTGTGCCTGTAGTTAAATACCAACGTGAAGTTGAAACATTAGGCGGTGCCGGGCTTGTTTACGAAAATTTAAAAAGCTTAGGTGTTGATGTAACACTACTTCAAACTGAACAACCTAGTAGTATTAAAACTCGAGTGATTTGTGACGGACATTATGTCACACGCATTGACGATGATAAACATGCAAACAGTGCCGCAGTATTAGCTAATGTATTACGCAGTGATTTTTCTCAATGGGATTATGTAATACTAAGTGATTACAACAAAGGCGTACTTGACGAATCTCTTAAAATTATCGAACACATTAATAAATTTAATTGTAAGATTATTGTAGATCCTAAAGAACATGCAAATCAGTATAAGGGCGCATGGTTAATAAAACCTAACAACAGCGAATTTACTAAGTTTGGATTTAACGATTGGCAAGGTAATATTATTACAACCAACGCAGGCGGCAATGTAAATGCTACTATCGACAACATTGAATATATTATTCCTGTAGATCAAGTTGAGGTCAGCGATGTTACTGGTGCGGGCGATTGTTTTTTAGCAGCATTTGTATATGCTCTTACAAAAGAATACACTTATGAAAAATGTTTACAACTAGCAGTAAAAGGTTCTACTGAAGCTGTTACGCATGTAGGCACATACACGCTTGCTGTAAGCGATTTAGAAGATTGTATAGTATTTACTAACGGAGTGTTTGATATACTACACAAGGGTCATTTTGAGCTCTTAGCAGAAGCAAAAACACTTGGAGAGAAACTAATTGTAGGTATTAATAGCGATGCAAGTGTCAAACGTCTTAAAGGCGAAAGACGGCCTATCAACAATCAAATAAAACGTATTAGTCAATTAGAAATACTGCCGTGGGTAGACGAAGTAATTGTATTTGACGAAGATACTCCATACGAATTAATTAAAAAATTAAAGCCGCATGTAATTGTAAACGGCGGTGATTATACAATAGAACAAGTTGTAGGACATGACTTAACTGATGTACATTTAGTACAAACTGTAGAAGGTTATTCAACAACAAGCATTATAGAGGCAAGCAAATGAAAGTATTAGTTACAGGAAACGAAGGATTTATTGGCAAGAATGTTGCAAGCTATTTGCAACAACAAGGGCACGAAGTAGAAGGTTGGGAATGGGAGCCAGGTGTGCTTCCGCATACTGAAGGATACGATTGGTGTATACACTTAGGTGCTATTAGTTCAACTACATACACTGATGTAAATCAGATACTAGAACAGAATTTTGAGTTTAGTGTTAGGTTGGCACAAATATGCGAAAACTTTGGTACTAATTTTCAATATGCATCTAGTGCAAGTGTGTATGGGCCTACAGAGCATTTTACTGAAGATGGTCCATTACTTCCACAAAGTCCATATGCATGGTCAAAGTATATGTTTGACAGATTTATAAATCAATACATAAACGAATTTCAAATTAAAATACAAGGGTTTAGATATTTTAATGTATACGGCGAAGGAGAAGAACACAAAGGTGATCAAGCAAGTCCGTATACTAAATTTGCATATCAAGCTAAGGACAACGGTGTAATTAAGTTATTTGAAGATAGTAATAATTATCTTAGAGATTTTGTATGTGTAGACGATATATGTAGACTACATGAAAAAATGTTTGATGTAGATCAATCGGGCATCTTTAATGTAGGCACAGGGCGTCCAGTAAGTTTTGAAACAGTAGCGCAATCTATTGTTAACAAACACGGAGGTTGCATTGAATACATACCAATGCCAGAAAATATAAAGTCACAATACCAAAAATACACTTGTGCAGATTTAACTAATTTAAATAGTGTAGTAGATATGCAGTGGTTAAACATAGAGGATTATATTAATGGAAAATGAACCAACTAGACTAAACGGAGTTGTACCTAAAGGATGGGGCTACGAATTAATTTGGGCATCGAATGACAAATATTGTGGGAAGATTATGTTCTTTGAAAAAGAAGGCGCACAATTTAGTATGCATTTTCATCGCGAAAAAGATGAAACTTGGTTTGTTAATACTGGTAAATTTAAAGTACAATGGATTGATACTAAAACTGCTGTACTTTACGAAAACGAACTAAAGGAAGGCGATGTATGGCATAATCCGCCATTACAACCGCATAGATTAATTTGTTTACAAGCTGGTTCAAGTATTACTGAAGTTAGTACAGCAGACAGTGTAGAGGACAATTATCGAGTTGCGCCCGGCGATAGTCAAAGAGCAGAAACAATTAAAGATGTCTAGTGTCTATCAATGGGGAAACCCTACAAATAATGAATACACTCATTCTAAACCGCAATATGATCCTGTGCAAAAGTCTGAATATATTGCTCCTAGATGTGTAATTGGTTTAGATAGAGACGGCGTATTAAATATCGATCGAGGAACTTATACGTGGAAAATTGAAGACTTTGTTCCTATTGAAAATAGTTTAGAAGCAGTTAGTCGACTACGGCAATTAGGACATAAGATAGCAATTATTACAAATCAAGGTGGCATCGAAAAAGGACAATTTACAGAAAGAGATGTTGAAATGTTACATCAACACATGCTCGATCTGTTAGGCAATGCAGGATGTCCTAGTATCGATGCTATCTATTATAGTGCAAGTAGTAGAAAAACTGACGAGTGGGCAAAGCCTAATATAGGTATGTTTAAACTCTGTGAAAGAGAATATCCCCATATAAAATTCTCTAAAGGATTTTACGTAGGCGACAAAATAACCGATCTCAAAGCTGCAATAAAAATAGGTGCAAAGCCTGTGTTAGTTCGTACAGGGTATGGTATAGAGACCGAGAAAGAACTTAAAAAGTTTACCTATCGCGATATAAAGAAAAAGGTCATCGTATTTGATGACCTTAATTCATTTGTTGATTGGATAGAAGTGCAGTATTAAGCCTGCGCTTCGCCCCAGTTAAGAATGACATTTGCAGGTGTAGCATTTCCTGCTGCTTTATATACATTAATAGCTAGTACATCAGGTCCATTTGGATAAGTACCTCTACCGCCTAACGGAGTATTAGTAAGCTCTTTTAGCTGACTAAAGTCTACAGTTGCACGTTCACCTGGATTAGCAATAAACGAAAATACTGTTTCGCCCGGTTGTGCAAATGCCGGTTGTTCAAATACAGCTCCAACTGTGCCACTACCCTGTGTAAGCGTACCAGAGTACGAAGTATTAAATGATATTACATAGTACGTAGTTCCAGCAAATACTTCTAATTCAATTTTACTTATAGCCGAACTAGCTGGAAAACTAGGATTTGTAGTTGCAGGATCAACTGCGGTGCCTATTGCTACAGCAGCAGCTTCAACACTTGCTTGTGTAAAGCGTCCAAAGTTTCTATTAGATAAGTCGCCGCCTCTGCCGAATGTAAAAGTAGTGCCTGTGTTACTATAGCCATTAAGACGTTGTGATAAATTAACTCGAACTTCCTGCATACCGCCATACGGATAAGGTGATGTTATGCTTGTTACAATTGTGTTGCTTCGTACACCCGTTCCTGATACAGTATCACCTGACGCAATGCCTACTCCATCTGGTCCTACTCCATTTGCACCGTCATACCTCATATATAAAAAACTTCGGTTGCTGTAGTTCCGGTCGCTACTAACAGCAGTACCACTCAATGTTCCTTGTGCAGTAATTGTTGCAGTTGTAGCTGTAGTACCGGTTGTCCAGGTAATGCCTGCTCCAGCTGCAATCTGTGCAAAACTAGGCTGTCCACCTTGGGCAACACCTGCTAGTCCTGACCATTTTACAGAATTAGGATCTAATGGATAGTTTTGTGGATTTAGCACGCCTTCTACAACAATGCCGCCAGTGATAGCATTAGTTCCGTCTGTGCCGTCTGATGTAATTTCAAGACTTTGTAGCAGTAATTGTGCTCTGTTTAATAGTTCTCTTTCGCCTAAGTCGCCAATAATAGCATTTGATACACTCGGTGATAGTCTAATCATAAATGCAGTTTGTTTTGTAATGGTAACATCGACGCCTGTTTCTGCGTATGAGAAAATATAACCTCTATCTTCATCAAAGCCACCGTCTGTAATAAACGCACTACCCCAGTGACTAATCAACGGAGTAATAGTTTGAGATATTAATATTACCCCTGTCCTATCAGTATGTGCAGAAGCAGCACTAGCATTATAATTTCTTGTTGCGCCTGCTTGGAAGTTTGTAAATGTTGCGCCTCTAGTTACTCCAGTTAGTGTATTAGTAGTTTTGTCATTACCGGTAAATGTTATAATCTCGTTGTCAATATAAATTGTGCCATAATCTGGAAAGAAACTACTATCAATTAATGGAATAGTAACTTGTGCATCAGTTAATGCTTCACTAAGTTTGCCACTTGGTCCTTCGTTAGTAACTTCATAACGAACAGGTAAGTTACCTGATCTCATAAACGCTTCTGTGTTTACGTTTGAGTTACGCATTCTATGTGCAAATATAAAGTTACCATCTGATCCACGTAGCATAAAGTCAATAAAGCCTGCACCATACCAACTGTACTGAATACCGATCATTTGCATTTTAGCAATGTCAATATCGTAACCACTTGGTCCAGTTCCGTCTAATCTGTCTAAGTTAAAATCACGCTGCTTAGTCTTTTTGTCAACAATCAAGTTAGCTTTTGCACCGACAATATCTACTACGCCACGCCAATCAGGCGTAACAGTAATTTCTGTGTGATTATTAACATGTGATACAACATGTGTCATACCTTTGATAACAATTCTATCGCCAGCTTTTAACTGATCTAAGAAACGAGTGTTTGTTCCTGTTATTAAATTGTTGTCTACTTCTATAGCAATTGTGCCTGCAAGTTGTCTTGTACCTGTACGCTGTACTACACTAACCGTTGTGCCGTCGAACTCCCAGAAAATACCGTTTTGATCATCAAATATGCCCGAGCGTACTGTAGCACCGTGCCAGGAGACAACACTCATTTGTGATCCAAAGCCTAGTACAGCCGTTGTTGCGCCTAGTCTACGCTGTGCTCTTACTGTAAATGTGCGCTCATCAATTACACCTTCTACTGTGTAATCAAACTTAGGCGGCACAGCAGTATCGTTACCGCTATTAAAGCCAGGAGTTTCTACACCTAGCAATCTAATTACTCCGCCTGCTTGTACTCCGTGATCATTATCATCTGTTTCAATTGTAATTAATGATCCTACTTCTACTCCATCTGAAGTTATACTGCGGATATCATAACTTGGTGCAAACAATGCACCAGTTGTATACATAATACCTTTACCTGACTGATATCTAATATACTTTTTACTTTGACGTATTGCTTGCGCACCATGCTGTGGGCCGCCTGTGCCTAATTGTACGCCACCGTCAAACGGTCTGTGTACAAAGAAACTGTCTGGCCTTGGATAAACTGTTAATTGGATACTAGCTGATGAAGTATCGATGTTTCCAGCCGATCTAGCTAGATATTGTACTTTATTTACAGCAGGAATATTAGTAGCAAGGAATGACCCTGCTGCTAAATTGTGATTATTACTGCCGTCATCAGTGTTTACTATTGTAATAAAGGTATTACCTGGAATTAATCCGTGGGCATTTTCAAATGTAACTTCTAACGTCGGCAGTGCTTCATATGTAATTTCGTCATCTATAGAAATTATTCCTGTAGTAGCCTCAGTCATTATTACAGTTGATATTAAATCAAAGTTACTTCCGTATGTTGCTTCTTGGTATGTGTAGGTTAGCGAAGTTATATCACCGCCCGCACCTACTGTAGCAACAGTTACTAGAATATCATTAATTGTTGATGCGCCGTCAAAATCCGTTCCTGATAAAATAATACGGTCGCCAATTTTATATCCAGTACCTGCTGCTGATGTACTAATTGTACTATATGCTGCAAAATTTCTATTGACATTAAATGCTGCAGATGTTCCTATAGGTTGATCGTTTGTTCCTTCAGCAGCAGTAAACGTTCCACCAGGTGTAGCTATAGTTCCTGATGAACTAATTGTAGCAATTACGCCCGTTGATATCGCATCCACAGTGCCAATTACAATAGTAATGTCATTAGCGGGCGATGCACCTGCTACTAAATTTCCTAATATTGTAAGAGTCTGACCTGCTCCGTATCCAGTACCTCCAGAAGCAGTAGTTACAGTATAGCCTGCGCCGTTATCTGTTACATCAAATGTTGCTCCTGAACCAATAACATTTGAATTATTTGAAACTCCGTTATAGCTTGCTGAAGTAGATCCAGTACCTGTTACTGTTACTACTGTAACGGCTCCATTTGCATCAACATTATCAATAGTAATAACCATGTCATTAGCAGGTGTTGCGCCTGATAATTTGTCACCAGTTACCGTAATTGTTTCTGTTGGTAGGAAATTAGTGCCGCCGGATGTAATATTTATTGTGTAATCTGTGCCAGCTTGATCTATTGAAAATATTATGCCTGCGCCGTTGGCACTGGTAGTAGTAAATCCTGTTTGACCACTCTGATACGATCTAACATATGCAGGCGGAGTTCCTGCATAACTTAAACTAGTTATTGCACCACTTCCGTTTACGCCATTAACAGTTACATATACATCGTGTATACCGTCGACACCGCCAGCATCGCTTCCTAATATTAAGATTTTATCAGTTGCTATATAACCTGTCGAAGCGTCTTGTGTATTAATAGCAGTGCCGGTTATACTTAATGTTAAAATTTCACCAGTGCCACTAACAGTGTCAATAGTTACAGTAGCATCATTAGCAGGTGATGCGCCGCCTAGTTCTGTTCCAAGAATTGTAAAAGTTTCTGCTGCAACATAGTCTTCTCCAGCAGCATCTAAAGCAACACTGTATACAGCTAAAGTTCTAGTTATATTAAATGTTCCGCCGAAGCCTGCCGCTCCGTTATATGTACTAGTTGGGTTAGTATATGCAACTGTTCCTGTTGATACGACAACACTTGTATATGCTCCTGCTGCAGAATCTAAATCAAATATTGCGCCTGAGCCTGTGCCGCCAGCATACGATGCACTAGCACCAGTAACTGAAAGTGATCCATCCCAATGTGCTCCGTCAAATGTTATGTTAGTAATACCGCCTGCTGCACTAATTCCTGTGACACGTATAGTAAGATCATTAACTACAGCTACGCCTCCAAGCTCGGCGCCGTCTATAATAATTCTATCGCTCACTTTATAGTCAGTACCAGCAGCATTAATAGAAACAGTATAATCACGAGCTACGTTTCCGCTTTGAGTAATATTAAATGTTGCATCAATACCGATTACACTATCGTTTGTACCAGAAATTGCTGTATATGTTTTTACATTAGCTGTTAGTGCAGAAGTAAAGCTGTCATCAAAATCAATAAAGTTAGAATCTATAGTGTTAATATTTATTGCTGTGCCATCGCCTCTATCTGTTGCTAGACTTGGTACTATTCCGCTAACCGAGTCAAGATATACTCTGTTTTCGCCGATTGCAACATCAGCAGTTATTGCTGGTGTAATATATGTGCCGCCGCCAGCACTTGTGTCGTTAACACCTGTAACTTGAGAACCTGTTGGAATATTAGCATTAACTAAAGGTGCACCAGGGCCGGGTGCAGGACCATCAAACGGAATAATAGTACTACCGATCGGAACATCTAACTGTGCAAACATTGAGCCGTTAAAGCCATTAGAAACTACAGTTACTTCTGCACTTCTGCCGATAGAAGCACCAGTATAGAAAGCTGCTTGTCTTAATTGAGTGTATGTTGTAGAAAGTGTTGTTGGATTAACTGAGCCAACTTTAGCTTTGGCGTAAAAATTAAAAGTAGTATTAGATGGAATATTATTAATAACAAATGAACCTTCTGCTCTACTTGCACCACTAACACTATCTTCAAGTGCTTTAATAGTTATCGGAGTTCCAGCTTCAAATCCATGTGGTCCAAGAGTAGTTACAGTTATTAAAGATTGGCCAATGCCATCAGTGCCTGCCGATGCATCAGTTACAACACTTAGGACATTTATATCAGTTCCAGGTACTTCGTAAATTGAAGGATAACCTCGCATTGTTGAAATAGCAGCCCATTTTGTAGGCTGTAGTCCATATTCAAAGTCAGCGTCTAGCATAGATACTGGAAGTGCTGCTCTTGGTCGTTCAATAGCATCTGTACCAAAGTCATGTGGTCTAGTAGTTACTACACTTTTACCGTTTTCTATTTTTTCTACAAAAATTTGTAAATCGTCAGTTGCATTATGTCCTGATGTGTTGTAGTTTAGTTTAAGTGTTGCAATAGCATCAGTTGTTTCTAAATATTTACTAAAGTCTGGATCTAATGCTATATTGTCTGTTTTAAGACTAACTGACCCTCCTGTTTCAATAGAGCTAAAATTATATATAATTTCGTTAGAAGTTGTATTTGTAACTAATAGAAATTGGTCAAGATCCCATCTGCCTTGTATTTTAATTGTACCTACACCAGTAGGAACTAGTGTTGGTAATCCGTTAAGACCATTAGTAATAGTATCAACTGTATTAAATGCTAGTGTATTAATTTTTGCACTAGGGCCAGTTGTGACACCGTTTGATGTTGCACTATCGAATGAGTGTAATGACGTATCTGAAGATATTCCTACATTCATAGTAACAGTAGTACCAGTTACAGATGCAATTGTTAACGGTGCATAATAATACGGATCTCTTCCTTTTGCATTAGGGACACCAGATGCTCTAGGATAAGGATGTGTAGTTGCTCCGCCATCTAGCAAGCAAGTAAAAGTTATAGCACCCGGAGCAATATGGATTTCATCTCCTACTTTTAGAGAATGGGTACCAATTGTCAATGTCATTACGCCTGTAGTAGGTGTGTAACTAGCATCTGTAGGTGTAAACTGTTGTGTAGCTTCGGCTGGCGAAGAAGCATTTACTGTTTGTGTTACTTCACTATTTGAAGCAGAATATAAATTATTTGCAAAGATATAATCTCTTATTAGTGTGCTAATAAAAGTGTGTGTTTGTATCTCAGGTTGTCTGTCGCCATCAACTTGTGCAACATCTTGATCCCAATAATACTTTATAGTTTTAATTACATTTTCATTGCCGCCGTATCGCAGATCTTTTAAGTATGCATCAACAACGTATCCTACGTCTCTTTCGCATTTTGCTTGATTGTATGTATAACCTACAAATCCTGCTGCGCCTGCTGTTACTTGATCAGCTATCCATGCTGTTGCTTCTTTTTGTATAAAACTTTTATTTGCACTTAGCAAACTATAAGCATTGGGATATACATAATCTGTTGCTCCGATGCCTGGTTTAAATACGTAATTTTTTATTTGTGTTTTTGCCATGTTTTATAATCCAAATGCTATTGATAATGCTGTTGCTGTACGATCTACATATTTTTTATTTGCTACTGCATTTAATTCTGCTGGTTCAGTACTAACTGTTGCTGAAGTAAATGCTGCTGTCGACGGCACAATAGCACCAATTGTAGTGTTATTTATAGTTGTATCTTCTACAGGAACACTGGATCCGGTAGATTTTATAATACCTAAATTACTTCCGTCTATTTTTACTACAATTTGATTTGTAGCTTCTAATTCTAAATTTGTGGAAGAACTAATCTTTGTTATTCCAACGCCGTCGATGTTAAGAGACCCTGCAACATATAAATCGCCTGCAACGCCTAAACCGCCTGCTACTGTAAGCGCACCAGTAGATGAACTTGTCGATTCTATTGTTGAATTAACAGCAACAGTGCCAAATACACCTGTAGGATCAACTACATTAATAATTCCATATATTGTTCCCGCAGCATTACCGTAATATAAAATATTAGGTGTTGCGACCATTGGTGTTATATATAATCTTCCAGAAGCTTTTCCCTGTGCATCTGAATCTACTGTTCCGTCAGAATGTCTTAGTCCAGAGTTGTATGAAGTTACAGTACTGCCAACACTATCAAAAATATTAAATGTAAAATTAGTAAGGTCTAAGTCAATTGTGTTTCCAGTATTTCTAACAATTGTAATACTAGGATTGGTTACTGCACTATCAATTAATCTAAAATTACTAGCAGTATCTTGAAATTTAAAATCAGCAGCAACATCAACATTATCATCATCTGACACATCAAGCGTGATTGATCTAGCTGTAATATTTCCTGCAGAATCTACAGTAAAACTAGGACTTTCGTATCCAAATTTTGATCTTAAAGGTGTGTTTACAATCGTTGACATCTTTTACTCCGTTCAGTTATATTTATCAAATAAAATACTTATCTAGAAAGAGGATTTAATGTATGGAAATATTGTGCAGTAAATATAACCTTAGTTCCGTTATTCTGTCCTGCAGGTGATGATATTGCAGGATTCAATATAACGTCAACATAGCTATTGTTAACTGCAGGTTCAATTGCAATTAATTCACGCAACGTGTGGTTTCTAGCATATACTACTACACTTGCTCGATCGTCGGTTGCTGTTATTAATGCTTTGATTATTTCTTTATTATCAGTATCAAGATCTGCTGATATAGTATATTCTACTGACGAAAATTCTCCTACATGCCACCGATCAAGTAATGTATTTTCATATACTTGTTTCCAGGGACCTTTATGACTGGTCCCTGCATTATTTTTAAATAACAAAGTATTTTTTAGTCCGTCTGTTAAATATTTTTGTAAGTTTTGCATTATTTGCCCCTTATTGTAATATTTAGCAGTTCTTGACTGTAATTAACTTTCCGTGTTCTGGTAAGTATAGATATTCAATTTTACTATCTGATAAGGTGCGTAATGCATCATCGAGTGTTTCGACGAGAGGTTCTCCGCCTAGATTAAAACTTGTGTTAAAGATAATCGGTACGCCTGTACGTTCTTTAAATGCTTTAATTATTCTATAGTATAAAGGATTCTCTTCTTCAGTAACAGTTTGGATACGGCATGTTCCGTCGACATGAATAATAGCAGGAATCTTTTCTTCAATACCTGGCTGACAGTTTACAGCATACATCATATGAGGTGTATCATCCATGCCACGTAAATCAAACCATTCATGTACATCTTCAGCTAAAATTGATCCTGCAAATGGTCTAAAATATTCTCTATGTTTAATTTCATTTACATAATCTTTTCCGTCTTTAAACGTTGGGTCAAACATTAAACTTCTATTACCTAATGCACGTGGTCCAGCTTCTGAACGTCCTTGAAAACAAGATACAATATTTTTACTTGTCATTAGATCAATTACATCATCATCTGTAGCATCTTTAATTTCTGCATTATATTTTTTAGTTACGCTATTAATTTCGTCAGCGGTGTAGTTATATTTTTGACCTAAATAAATTTCGCGTCCATTTAATTTATCAGAAGTTTCAGTTAAGTTATAAAATCCAAAAAGTGCTACACCAATTGCAGTTCCGCTATCATTTGAAATAGGTTCAACGTATAATTCTATTCCTTCTTGATTTAGTCGATTTAAAAAATAGTAATTAGCAACACAATTAAGTGCATATCCTCCAGATAGTACTACTTTTTTCTTCCCAGACATTTTTGAAGCTTTAAGTATAAGTTTTAAAACTTGTTCTTGTGTTTCGGTTTGAACTGCATATGCAAGATCTCTTCGATTTTGTTCTAGTGTAATATCATCAAAGGTACCTAACTTGGTATTTAATTCATCAAATAGCTCTGCATTTACAACAGCTCCTCGAGGATAATACGGAACAATAACGTTTGGATCTGATAATTCATAATCTCCAATTTTGTTAAACAATTTTGGTATTTTATTATTAGGCTTACCGTACGGAAATAGCCCCATAGTTTTTCCTGCTTCGATTTCTTGGAACCCACAGTACTTAGTAACTGCTTCATATGTTTTAGTAATACCTGCATTTCTAGTATATAATCCGTGAAATGTATTACCTATCTCGCCATATATCTCTTCAGCTTCTTGTTCTTTATTACTATGTGTTAATATTGGTTCTTTTGATGCAGAATGTTTATATAAATGATTTAAAGTTGCTGGATATTTGCAATCAATAATTGATTCAATTTCCCAAGAAAACGTGCTTAATTCATCATCTGGAGCAAATTTTGGATCAGTTACTTGTGTATATGGTAATTCAGATCCACATCCATCAACTACTAATGCTACAGCTTCATCAAACCCAGATCGATAAAATGCACACGCTGCATGTACTTTGTGATGTTGATGACTAAGATCAAATACTTGTGGATGATTATGAGGATCAGCATGTTGATCAATTAACCCTAATTTTCTAGCTAATCCGACATACATATTATCACCACTAAAATCAATTGTTCCAGAGGTGTACATTGGCTGAGTATGTACTATAAACATATAATCTACTTTATCTGTATACTCTTTTACTTTTACCATTGATGCAAATGGACTACCGTCATATTTTTTTCTACTAAGACGCTCCTCTTCTATTGCATATACAATCTTACCATTTTTTAATAAACATACACCTGAATTATGTCCTCGAGAAATGCCCATTATCCACAAATCTTTTTTTATTTCATTCATATTATAATCCACTTAAAATTTTATCTGCTATTTGTTTAATCTGATCGTCGGTCAATCTCATTGCCGATTCATTTTTTCTATCCGCACATTCGTCTACAGTAATGCGTATAGGACTGTATTCTTTATTATCTTTATTAAAATCAAAAATGTTAAATTGCTGACTTGTAGGATAAGATACATTTTCAGCAAATGTAGATCCAAGAACTAAGTACGTGCTTTTGTTAAACGAATGTGCAACATGTTGACCTATTGAGTCGCAACCTATAAATGCATCTGAAGCGTTTATCATTCCAAACCATTTTCTTAGATTTGTATTTTCAATAAAAAATGTTTCTTGTTTACATCCATATGCACTAAAATCTACATTATATTCATTCATTAATAATACAGAGCATTTATGTTCAATTTGTTTTATTAATTTTGCAGCTAATTCAATAGTAAACGATCTTCCTGTTGAATCAATTGGGCCCGATTGTGTTTCTATAGCATTTAATGTAATACCTTTACCAAACGGTTGAAAAATTACTAAAGGTTTCTTATGCTTGTCTCTCATATCCTTAGCCATATTAGCTGCGGTATACAATTCATCATTACTTAAATGTATAGAAGCACGTGGCAAATTAGTATCTAACTTTCCGTTAATTTCAATATCAAATGCTTGTGCAATATTACATTTTTGATTATAATACTCCCACACATAGTATGGTTCTGGTGCTACTATATTTCTATCTTTTAATGTATCTCTAAATAAGTGAGTTAAATTTGCAGGATATGATCTAGCATGCAGTGTCGGGTGACCCGAAAATGCTTCATATGCCCACTCTGAAAATATCACAAAGTCATCATCTGGATTATTTTCAAGATATTTTTCTAATGCCGGAATAGCACATACAGCTCTTCCAACGCCGCCGTTAATATAAAATGCTGTGCTACGATCTGTATTAATTGTTTTTTTCATAAATTTAACTCGTTTAATGTTGTTTCATCGCCAAGTTTTCCCTTTACAAAAATATTAAAGGATAAACTTATTCTAGTTTTATCTGACATATTTGGATTTACTTCATGGAATGTTTTCGAAGGAAAGAAAATAATATCATTATTCGTTACAGGAACAGTCCACTGATTAGAATTAGTTAAATTATAATTAGTGACATCAATTTGTAATGTGGAGTTAGTTGTAACAGTATCATTATTATTAGAAATAAAAGTTATATTATCTTCTGGAAGTGTGTCTATATAATACACTCCGCTTATCAACGAATTACTGTGATTATGTCTATGATGAGTAGTACCGGGTTCATTGAAGTTCAACCAAGATTGTGTAATATAAAACTCATATGCTGGATCTACAAATAATACATCATTAACATATTGGCTAAGACCAAACATAACCCTGTCACGTATTATTTTATAAGATTCTAAATTTAATACTTTAGTTTCAACTGATGCAAAATTGCCGCCTATATTTTCACGGACGTCTTTGCGTTCATTTGCTGTATCATGTATACCATTTACTGTACTCGAATATTCATTACACATAAAAACTGGAGTACTAAAAAGTAATAATGTATTGTCTAATGGGTTAGTTTGATTCATTTTTTTTCCTTAGTTAGTATTTGTATCTATTCGAATATTTCCAGAAACACTTATCCTATAATCATCCGAAGTATAAAACGGATGAACGCAATGATTTAATCCAGCAGGAAACATTAAAATAGATCCCTCCCATGACTTATCGATTGGAACTGCTGTAGTTTGTGTTCTGCCTAATATATCACTATAAATAAAAGCAAGCTTTGAAGTAAAAGAATTTGACCTATCAGACTCTGTTTCCGACGAACTAGGAGGAAAGTAACTTTCTTCGTTTTCTAAATCGTAAGGTATTTTAATCCAAATTACAAAGCTTAACACACCCGAATGAACATGTATAGGATTAAACTCATATTTTTTTTGTTTGTTAACCCATAAATTACTTAGAGTTAAGCCATAGTTATTATATTTAGAAACTTCTTCGAATGAATCAATATATCCCGGATTAGCCTCTTTCCAAGTATCGGCCATTGCTAATAAAAAATCAGACATATTATCCTTAATATGATTTAATGAATACTCTTCTTGCATATGTCCTAATAAATTGCTATTATATTTTTCGTCTGAGTTAGACACATTATCAATAGTAGCTTTTAAATTTTCAAAAAGATCAAACGGAAGTTTAGATTCTAATATGCCAATATTAGGAAATGCCTTTGGCGATGCCGGTGTGTCAATCATTTGTGTTAGTATCCTTGCTATTATATATATTCTGATCTAACCAATCATAGGCACTAAGCTGACTTTTGGCAGCAGTCTTCCACTGATTCATTTTATTGTGTCTATTATACAAAAATCTTTCACAAAAATCACGCTGATTTACTTGCCTACCTAATTCATCTTTTACAATATCTACTTCAGTATATATATTATAATTCATGCCATTAGCTATACACACAATACCTGCTTTTCCAAAATGTCTAAGGGTATCTGTTTTTTTTACATATAGGTCATTAAATCCACTGTAACTATTGCCTATATCTGGATCGTATACTCTTTCTCTATTTTTAATCCAATAATTAGAATCAGTTCTTATAGATAATGCATAGTGTAATGCAACAAAATCTGCAAAATTTTGATAAAATCTTCTTATACGTGCATTATACACATCTCTATCAAATTGATTGATTACTGGACGATCTACATGTCGACAGAATTCTAATAGAAATTCATGCACACTTAATAATCCATTGCTTTCTAAAGGTTCAATGAATGCTGCTGCTAACCCAATTGCTAATACATTTTTAACCCATATGCGTTTGTGTATGCCTGTTCTAAAATTAATATGTCTAAAATTTAGTTCGTCAGTGACTCTATTAGGATTATGGACTGTCATTTTATCAGAATTAAGATGATCCTTAAATTCTTGTAATGCTTCTTCGTCTGATATAAATTCGTCTGAATAAACATACCCTGTGCCTATTCTTGACCATAAAGGAATATTCCAAACCCATCCATTAGTTAATGCAGTGCAATTTGTATATACTTCTAATTCTTTCTCTTTGTCAGTATACGGTACTTGTACTGCCCATGCTTTGTTGTTTGGTAAAATATCTCTATAAGAAACAAACGGTTCTTCTAATGCTTTGCCTAATAATAAACTTTCAAATCCGGTACAGTCTACATAAAGATCTGCTTGTAATTCTGTGCCGTCTTCTAATACTATTTTATCTATACCGTTTTCGTTTGTAGGAGTTTCGTTAACTGTTCCAACTATGTGGTTGACGCCTCGTGGTATACAATAATGATCTTTGAGATATTTTCCAAATAGCAATGAATCAAAATGAAAAGCTGTGTCGTAATCAAATCTAAAATCATCAAAACTTCCGTCTTCGTTAGTTGATAATTTATTTTCATTTACTAGTGCCATCGTAGGCCAAAAGTTTTCAGCGAAATCACTAGAATGTGTTTCGGGATAGTATATCTTTTTTAATTGCCAATCATTATAATTAATATCATCAATTTCAGATGGATTACCAAACGGATAATGAAATCCACCATAATCTTTATCGTAAAAATCAGTAAATTTAATACTAAGCTTATATGTGCCGTTTGTGTGTTTAATAAAATCTTTGTCGTCTATTCCAAGATATGCTGTCCAGTCTCGTATAAACGCTAGTGTACTTTCACCAACACCAATTTTAGGTACATCGGCACTTTCTACTAATGTAATTTTTTTATTTGGAAATTTTTTAATTAATGTTGCAGCTGCCATCCAACCGGCTGAGCCGCCGCCAACTATTAATATACTATTAAATGCCATAGCAATGCCTCCTATAATGTATTTAATTATAACATCATAAGAGGCATTGTCAATGTGGTTTATATATTAATCGTCAGGGTCTACTGGATCTGGTTCGCCTGGATCTGGAATTGTAACGCCTGGCGGTAGTGGCCAAGTAATCTCGTCTGCAGAAGCTATTGTTTCCCAGTTGATAGTGTCTGGAAGATCTCTTAGAGTTTGTCTATAAGTTGCCCATGCTGCTTTGTCTTCATCACTCAATGCTGAATCAGGTAGTTGTGTCCAATCAGACGCTGGTAATAAATTTTGACGAGTGCGTTCCATAAATCTAAATCGCTTTTCGATTACATCAATAGTTTGTTCGTTCCACTCTTGGGTGAAAACTCCGTCTTCATCTTTTACAATATTGCCTGGCTCTACATCAACGTCGGTATCTCCGTTAACAACATTTCTTATTGAATCCCATACTGGAGCAAATCCTTTAGCACGGACTTCTTCTTCGGTAAAGCTCCAATCTACACCACCCATTATATAAAATATATTGTCTGGGGTGATGAAGTGTTCGTCTACCATTTCGCCGTCTGCATCAATTGGTAAGTAGTTTACGTTTTGTAAATTCATTATATAATTCCTCAATCCTTTTATAAGTTATGTGTGTTAGTACAAGGCCAGCTTCTACCTTGACCCCAAATAATTCTAACAACGCCAGGTCCACCCCAGCCGCCGCCAGTCGATGTGCCGCCGCCACCTGAGCCGCCGCCGAAGATGCCACCGCAGTTGTAACCATTTCCATATGGGTTTGAATATGGTTCGCCTGGATTACCACAAGATCCGCCTGAGCCGCCTTGTCCTGCGCCGCCTGAAGTACCGTGTCCAGTTCTGCCGTGTCCACATTTACCACAGCTTTCGCCATATGGGCCACCGTTAGCATAGCAGCACTTGCCGCATGAGCCTGTTCCGCCGCCGCCACCCG
>Ga0209092_10000642_pt1 | contig 35045 bp, 33 predicted proteins | sample FraStrMetagenome_FD_187446 | JGI IMG/M metagenome (GOLD analysis project Ga0209092, IMG submission 187446) | Marine eukaryotic phytoplankton communities from Arctic Ocean - Fram Strait ARC3M Metagenome (SPAdes) (version 2) | ecosystem: Environmental > Aquatic > Marine > Oceanic | place: Fram...
TCGCCGACCGAGGAAGAAGAGAGCTATGCGCTGTTGATGAATGACGTGCTGCAGCGTTTGTCTGTGGCGAATGATCGCAGCGATGACGCCATCCTAGAAACTTGGGAGATGTTGTTTCGAGCCGCACGATTTGATACCGATGGTGGCAATAGCACCATCGTGGCGAATCAGGTGTTCAATGCCTGGCGTATTCGCAAGGAGATGCGCGGCACGGCGCTGACACAGCGTGAGTTGGCAGATGTGCGCCGCCATCAGCAAACCGTAGTGGCGAATCGCGCGTTGATTTTAGAGAAGATTCAAGAGCAGAAGGAGCACGAGTCGGTGCGCACGACTTCGGATAAAGGTGGTAAGGGCAAGAAAGCCAATGCCGGAGCTTTACCGACAGAGGGCGCCTTCCGCGCATTGGAACTGGCCGAGACGGAAGCCAAGCTAATCGCGATGGAAGGGCAGGCGGCGTTGACCGGCATCCAAGCGAAGTTGCAGATGCAGAGCCAAATCGTGGCATTTCTGGTGCAGCGTCGCTATCAGCATGCCTTGCTACTTTCGGGCTTTTACCAATTATTGTTTAAAGGATCACAGCAACAGCTGGAAGTGGGCAAGGGCGAGTTGAAGTCGTTTTTCCCCAATACAGACATGGTGTTTACGGTCGATATGATGGCCTTCGTCGCCAACGAGGCGATCACTGATGTGAACAAGGGAGTGGACGCGGTGAATACAGCGTATGCCGAAGATCGTGCGATCATCGCACTGGAGCGGCTGCAAGAGACCTTTTTTCTCGGCGAATATATGCCCGAGTTAAATGCGATCCCTGTCGAGCAGCGTCGTATGTTGCTCGATTTGTATCGCGATATGATGGAAGCCGTCGAGCTGGCGGAGGCGAAAGACTACAACGGCGTGGCTCAGTATGCCGAGCGTATCGCGTTGATCGCAAAAGATTTTCCGAAGATGCGCGTCCTTTCTAGCGTCGAGACTGCCAAGAGTATGAGCGACATGGCGGTATTTGCCGCGTCGCAGTATCGTAATCTTGGCGACATTGATAAAGCGCGTGCCGAGTTGCAGCAGGCGATTGATATTTGGCCGTCGAATCCGTCGATTCGCGAGTTTCAACAAGAAACCACAAAATTAGCGACAGCGGGCTCGCAAGGTGTGCAGATTTTTGACGACCTCTATAAGCGCAGCGACCATCGCGGTATTTATGATCGGCGCATGGACTTGGGCTTTGCTTTGGCTGAGGATCCCGTGCGGCGGCCTTTACTGATGGAGGTGATCGAGCAAGTCTCGACCATTGATTTGTTGGTGGCGCAGAGCGCCGAAGCGTTGAAGCAGGGCGACCCTTATGTGGCTTGGGAGCTGTTGGCCGAGGCAGCAAAATTTGATCCAAATGATGCGCCGATGAATCGTGCACGTGCGGAGTTGGCGCCACGAGTCGCGGATTTTGTGGTCTATTTGGACCGCGCGCAGCGTCAGGCGGCGGAGGCGCAGCACGCGGGTTCGTTAGCAGCATTTTTGGCCGCGCAGGATATTTATCCTGCCAGCCGAATGTGCCGTGAGGGGATCGAGCGCCAGTCTTCAGCGTTAATGGCGCAATTGAGTGAGCAGGCGGAAGCGGCCGAAGAGTAGTTCTTCACTCTTAGGCAGAAATGTCTATGCCACTGTTATTTTAAACGATCAATTTACTTGAGCCACGCGCGTGGTCGCCCACATTGCACACTGTGATCGGACTCGATGTAGATATCTTTTTTCTTCTCTATCTAGGGAGTGGCTTTGCGCTGCTCTTCGGTTTGTGGTTTTACTACGATTGGAAGGATCAGCATCTCTTTGCGGCCCAGCGCTCAAAGGTCATTTATCACTGTATCAAATGCAGCCAGATTTACACGGGTGTACATGGCAGTGAAGAATGCGATTGCCCTCAGTGCGGGTTTACCAATGGTCGTCTGCGCTTCTAAGGAAGCGGTTTTCAGTTCACTCGTTTTTAGTTCTCAGTTTTCGCAATTTCATTTTTTAGAATTTCAATATCATGCCAGATCATATCGCAGTCCTCGATTTCGGTTCTCAATATACGCAGGTCATTGCCCGCCGTATTCGTGAGGCCAATGTCCTTTCCCGTATTTATCCGTATAACACGCAAGCTAGCGTGCTTAAAGAAGCGGGCGTCAAGGGTGTCATCCTTTCTGGTGGGCCCTCTTCGGTCTTGATCGAAGGCTCGCCGCGTCCAGATGCGAAAGTCTTTGAAATGGGCCTTCCGGTGTTGGGTATTTGCTATGGCGAGCAGCTGATGGCACACATGCTCGGTGGCCGCGTGGCTAAAAGTGATGAGCGCGAGTTTGGCCACGGCACACTCAATATCGCAATCAAGGGCAAGCTGTTCGAAGGCATGCCGGACACACTGAGTGTCTGGAATTCGCATGGCGATCGCCTAGAGCAGCTTCCTGAAGGGTTCGAAGCGGTCGCTTCGACTGAGAATTCGCCTTACGCGACGATTCAAGATGCGAAACGTAATTTCTACGGCATGCAATTTCACCCCGAGGTGGCGCACTCCGAGATGGGCACTGAGGTGATTGCGAACTTCCTCTTCAAGATTTGCGGCTGCGATTCAGATTGGTCGATGGCCAACTACATCGAAGAAAGCGTGCAGAAGATCAAAGACACTGTCGGCGACGAGCGCGTGATCCTTGGTCTGTCCGGAGGGGTGGATTCTTCGGTCGCGGCTGCGTTGATTCACAGAGCGATCGGCAAGCAGCTGACATGCGTGTTTGTGGATAATGGTCTGCTGCGCTTACATGAGCGTGAGCAGGTTGAAAAACTTTACGGCGATCACTTCGATCTCGATGTGCGCGTGGCCGATAAGGGCAAGTTCTTCTTGGATCGTTTGGCTGGTGTGTCGGATCCAGAAACGAAGCGTAAGATTATCGGCAATGCTTTCGTCGAGGTGTTTGACGAGTCGGTCACCGAGCTCAAGGAGTACGGCAACTACACCTTCCTCGCTCAGGGCACGCTCTATCCAGATGTGATCGAGTCGATCGCGATCGATGGCAACCCTGCGGCGCTGATTAAGAGCCACCACAATGTCGGTGGGCTTCCAGAGAAGATGAATCTAAAGCTGCTGGAGCCGCTGCGCGAACTGTTTAAGGATGAAGTGCGTGAGCTTGGCTCCCAACTCGGCTTGCCGAAGGAAGTCGTTTGGCGTCAACCATTCCCAGGTCCAGGGCTTGGCGTGCGCGTCATGGGGGCGATCAAGGAAGAGGATCTGGTCGTGCTGCGCAAGGCGGATGCGATTCTGCAAGAAGAGATGATGGCTGCGGATCTTTATTACAAGGTGTGGCAGTCGTTCTGCGTATTCCTGCCGGTTAAAACGGTCGGTGTGATGGGTGATGAGCGCACTTACGAAAACGTGGTTGCGCTACGTATCGTCGAGAGTCTCGATGCGATGACAGCCGACTGGGCGCGTGTCCCTTACGAAGTGCTGCGTAAGATTTCGAGCCGTATCATCAATGAGGTATCTGGTTGCAATCGTGTGGTCCTCGACATCAGCTCGAAACCACCGAGCACGATCGAGTGGGAGTAGCCGCACGGGTTTGCTGCGCGTCTCAGTTTCGAACAAATTCCGTTTAGCCAAGTCTTAAGCATATAAGTATGAAGTTATTATCCTCAATTTGTTTAATTGCTCTCGCCGCTCCGCTGTTTGCTGAAGGGCCGAAGGTGAGTGCCATTGTTGAACGCGCCCGTGCCACCGCTGGCACTGAGGCGGCGCTGAATAATTTGGTCACTTTGCAGATGAGTGGCTGGATCGAGCCGGCGGAGTCTAAAATGCCGAGTGCCACCATTCTGATTATTTCGCGCAAGCCCTGTTCGCAGCGCTTAGCGGTGACAATCGATGATCTGGTCGAAACGACGATTCTGGAGGGCAACTCGGGTTGCATTATCCGCTCAAATTTAAGTGATGAGGAAAAGCGCTCTCAAATCCGTACGATGACGGATGGGGAACTTAAACGTGTCGCATTCAGTACCCGTCAGTTCTTTAGTTTCTATGGTGCCGACTTTAAGCGTGGTGAGCGCATCGAATATCAGGGGATTGAGCAACGGCGTGGCGTGCGTTGCCATAAATTGTGGTATTCTTACCCAGACGGCATTTCCACCACGCGCTATTTTGCCATCAATGATGATATGCTCGTTTCAACGATTACGGATAAAGGAGTGGAGAGTGTCGAAGTCGGCGAACAGATTGTTGCAGGCATTCGATTTCCCAAGCGCGTTGAGTATTATCAGGGGCAGAAAATGCTACACACGATGGTGGTTCATGACATTAAAGTGAACAAGCCATTGAAGCGTGGAATCTTCACTATCCCGACCGGTCAAAAAAACTAAGTAAGCACGGCTCTTCTAGCCGCAGACGCTCACAGTTCTCTTTTAATTTATTATGCAAACACTCGAATTTTCAGATACGCCCAAATTTTTTAATGCCCTGCGCCGGTTCTGTACCACTGTCACGGTGTCGGGAGATGTTTCTGAGGTGGTCACGGCCGTGTTGGCCGACGTGAAAGCGCGTGGCGACAAGGCGGTGCTCGACTACACGCAGAAGTTTGACGGCGCACAGTTGAGCGGCCAAGCAATGCGCGTTGATCCCGTCGAGATGAAAGCGGCATTAAAGAGCCTGTCAGTTGCCGACCGTAAAGCGATTCGCGAGTCCATCGCGCTGGTTAAAGCGTTCCATAAAAAGACCCTACCTAAAAATTGGAAGACGAAGAACGCGCAAGGTGGTATCGTCGGCGAACGCTTTTATCCGATCCAACGTGTCGGGCTGTATGTGCCTGGTGGCAATGTGCCGCTGGTTTCGACTGTCATTATGACGGCGGTACTGGCGAAACTGGTAAAAAATCCCGAGATTTGCGTCTGCACACCACCGGCTGCGGATGGTTCGATTGCACCAGGTATGCTGGCCGCGCTTTCGATGGTAGGCATTGACGAAGTGTATAAAGTGGGCGGCGTGCAAGCCGTTGGGGCGATGGCCTACGGCACCGCAACTGTTCCAGCGGTGGACAAAATATTTGGTCCCGGCAATGCCTTTGTGATGGAAGCGAAGCGTCAAGTGCTGGGCACTGTCGGAATCGATCTGCTGCCTGGGCCGAGTGAAGTGATGATCATCGCCGATGCCGGGGCGAACGCTGCCCATGTCGCTGCGGATCTAATTGCGCAAGCCGAACATGGTAGCGGTAAGGAGATCATTTATCTGGCAACTACCAGCAAGGCACTGCTGCGCAAGATCGAGAAATCCCTGGTCAAGCAATTACCCGAGCGCAGCCACGCCGCAAAATGTGAGAAGGTCTTGAAGAGCCGCTTCCTTGCGGTGACTTGTAAGAATCTGGATCAAGCGGCACAGGTCTCGAACTATATCGCACCGGAGCACTTGGAGCTACAGATCGCCGACAAGTCGATCGATGCGTTGACGAACAAGATCACCACCGCGGGCGCGATCTTACAGGGCTATATGACGCCGACCGTATTGGGCGATTTTACCGCTGGGCCGAGCCACACATTGCCAACTGGCCGTGCGGGGCGTTTCTTCAGTGGTTTGCAAGCGACCGACTTTATTCGGCGCTCTAGTATCCTCCGCTACGACGCCAAGAGCCTTGCGAATGCGGCTCCAGTGGTGGAAACCTTTGCACGTTTGGAAAAGCTCGACGGTCACGGGCGCTCGCTAACGATTCGTCTATAAGCGCACTCCGTAATCTCTCTATTAGTAAGAAACCCCGTTCGGCCTGCGCCGAACGGGGTTTGTTGTTTTAGACAATCGCGTTGACTGCTAGAGGGTCACATCAAGCAAGTGCCGCCTGAGGGAAAATGGGGTGAGGAGCAGTGGTCTATATGATCTAGGGTCGTGATGGTCGCAGCGATTGATTTTCGGGATTTTAGCTGCTTACCACGAATAGCCGAGTCTCAGATTGTAAGTGGTGTCGAGCTTGTCGATGCCCTCGACGGCACCGCCGTCGTACTCGTATTCAATTTCAAAGGCGGTTTCCAAGCCCCCTGCAATGGGAAAGCGAATGCCAAGAATGGCATTGAGGATTGTTTCGCCGGGCTTTCCGATCTTTAAGATGCCATCGTGGTCGAGATAGAGCGTGGAACCGAAGCCGATGATGTCAGTACTGGCATCAATGAACCATAGCGCGCCTACCCAGTCCTCTTTGTCGCCATCAGCATAATTTTCATTTACCCATACTGGGCCAAGCTCCATCTCGAGTTTGAATCGTTCGCTTTTGGAAAATTGTCGGCCAAAATGTGGCCCGAGTACAGTGCGCAGGTCGATGTCTTCAAATTGATCGTATTCGAAACTCAGTTTCGCCCCTCTATAATTTTTGCTACCAAGCTCTAAGAAGCGATCGTATTTGGAAAATAGATGCCAGTTGTCTTCGGTTTCGATTCCGCGGGACTCTTCAAATTCTATATTGCCTTTGAGTGTGTAGCGGTCTTTCAGGCTGAGCCAGATCGATCTGGCTTTGAGGTCCCACTCGTCACTGTCTGAATTGCCTCGTTTAGCTTCAGCTGCAACCGAGAAGCGTCCGCTCCAGTCATAGCCATCGCCCAGTTTCCAAGGTTCGGGATTGACCATCTCGATATCTGACGCAGCAAAGATGACCGGGGCCTCATTTGCGGATTCGACACGCATGGCCTGTTCGGTGGATACAATTTGTCGGTCGTAAAAGACGCGCCCGTCTTGCATCATCAATGTGACTGATTTCTTGGTGACGATGCGCTCGACGTTGTCCTGGCTGATCGTGATCGTGCCAGCAAAGGGTGTCGAGAAGGTCACTTTATCGGCTTCGATGCGAATGAGTTCGCCAATTAGCCGAGAACCATTTGTCATCTGGATTTCATCGGCGTTGCTACTTTGGGCGATGAGAATCGCGAAAAAAGCAGGAATTATGAGTTTTCTGAACATTTTGGATTTACCTCTGGCGAGTGAAGTAGTGTTTATAGAGCGGTAGCTATGATTAGATAATAGGCAAATCGCTGGTTATCTGTCAAAGTTGATTGAGGTGCGGTTTTCCGGAGACGGGGGCTTGCGCGTCCGTCTTCTGCTAATTCGATATATGCCCATGAAGAAAAAATTTAATGCCAATGCGCGTGCCTTAGCGCATGTTCAGGAATTACATGCCTATGTACCTGGTGAGCAACCGCAGGGTGAGGGATGGGTCAAGCTCAACACCAATGAGAATCCGTATCCACCGTCGCCAAGGGTGGCCGAGGCGGTGGGCGCTGAGGTGGTGCAACTGCGTCGCTACCCGGAGCCAGTCAGCCAGCAACTCCGGACTGTGATCGGTGAGCGGTTTGGCCTGACTGCACAAAACGTCATTATCGGTAATGGCTCTGACAATATTTTAGATCTAATTACGCGCTGCTATGTTTGCGCAAAGGGGGCGGGGCACACCGTCCCGAGTTACTCGCTGTATCCGGTGGTGGCTGGGATGTCGGGCAAAGGCATGCTTGATGTGCCGTTTACCCGCTCCATGGAGCTGGATGTGGAGGCGATGGTAGCGATCAATGCGCCGGTTTTTTTCCTGACTTCGCCGAATGCACCGACTGGCGTGGCGTTTTCTCTGACAGCCATTGAAGCGGTGCTGCAACGAATCGACGGGATATTGGTGGTGGACGAGGCGTATGTGGATTTCGGTGGTGAGACTGCGGTGGCTCTGCTGCAGGATTATGAAAACCTGGTGGTGGTGCGCACGTTCTCGAAGTCGTACGCCCTCGCTGGTATGCGAGTTGGGTTTGGTCTGGCGAGCGCTGGTATTATCGGCATGTTGGATCGAGTGCGCGATGCCTATAATGTAGACCGAATCGCACAGGTGGCGGCGCAGGCCGCGTTTGAAGATATTGAATACTTTGAGTCGCAACGACAGAAGGTGATTACGACCCGTGCGTCGACCTTGGCTCAGCTCGACGGGCTCGGTTGGTTCACCTATCCATCGGCAGCCAACTTTCTATTCACCGAGCCGCAGAATGGTGCCGGAGAATCGGGTGCGGCGGTGGCCGCCTCGCTGTTCGAGCATTTAAAGCAGGCGCACGTATTGGTGCGCTATTTTCCCGCTCATCCTTTAACTTGCTCTTTTATTCGCGTTAGCATAGGAACTGACGCTGAAATGGAGGCTTTTTTAATCGCTGTTACATCATGGCTGAATCACGCATAGCAAAAATCACCCGCAATACTAAAGAGACGCAGATCGAAATGGAGCTGAATGTCGATGGCACTGGTGTGTCCGTAATCGACACTGGTATCCCGTTTTTCGATCACATGCTGACGCTCTTTGCCAAGCACGGCTTGTTTGACCTAAAGGTCAAGGCAACCGGCGATATCGACGTCGACTATCACCACATGGTCGAGGACACTGGTATTGTGCTCGGGCAGGCGCTCAAACAAGCGCTCGGCGACAAAGGCGGCATTCGCCGTTACGGATTCTTTCTATTGCCGATGGATGAGTCGCTGGCTCGTGTCGCGCTGGATTTGTCGAACCGTCAGGCATTTGTCTATAATGTGGACTACCAGTTCCCGATGGTGCGCGATTTCAGTATCGTGCTGGTGAAGGAGTTTTTTCAGGCCTTTGCCAACGACGCGGCTTGTAATTTGCACATTAATCTCGAATACGGCGAAGAGCCGCACCACATTGCCGAAGCCATTTTTAAGGGCTTTGCTCGTGCGCTTGATATGGCGACGGCCGTCGATCCGCGCCTCGGTGGGGCGCTGCCCTCGACCAAGGGCACGCTCTCGAAGTAGCTTCGAGCGCTATTTATTTAGTAAAGGACGATCCAGCCACGGATCGTCCTTTTTTGTATCCGCAGTGGTCGCAGGCGAAACTATTATTAGGCCTGGTTGTGTCGGCTATAAGCTGGTCGAATTATAGGTCAGCGGGAAGAGGGATTTGATGGATCAGCGGGCTTGTCTGCTTGCATCCTGTTTTAGAGTCGCCACTCTGTAGCGCTTGTTATGAGCGTAAATTCCCAACAGAGTAAACCACGACTCGCTGTCATTGATTACGGTATGGGTAACTTGCGTAGTGTGGTGCGCGCTTGGGAGCATGTCGGTGCGACTGCGCGACTCGTCTCTAGTCCCGATCAGATTGGAGCGGCCGATGCGCTGGTTTTCCCTGGTCAAGGTGCAATCGTCGACGCGATGCGGTTGCTCAAAGAAACGGGGTTTGATGATGCGATTCGCAATTGGATCGCTGCGGATAAGCCGTTTTTCGGCATTTGCCTTGGGCTGCAGGCGCTGTTTGAGCACTCCGAAGAGGGCGACACGCAGGCATTGGGTGTTTTTAAGGGGCGAGTGCGTCGTTTTCAGATCGATCCATCACTCAAGGTCCCGCACATGGGCTGGAACTCGGTCTCTTTTGCAGGTGATGATCCGCTCACTGATGGCCTTGAAAGCGGCATCGACCAATTTTATTTCGTGCATAGCTATTATATTGAACCCGAAGATGAGCGGCTTACGCTGTTTGAGACCGATTACGGCGGTCGGTTTGTCTCTGGAATTCGCTCAGGAAATTGCTATGCCACACAGTTTCACCCAGAAAAAAGTCAGGCAAAAGGGTTGCAACTCTATCGCAATTTCCTGAAGTCGCTGTAGCGCAACGCTGGATGATATTTTTAATCGAGTGGCAATACGTTCCCTCGACGACTTACCTAACAACTACCTAGAAAATGGAAAACACTGGCACTATACGACTCGGCGATGAAAATTTCGAGTTCCCAATGATTGTGGGAACTGAAGGAGAAAAAGCTCTGGATACCAGGACTTTACGCGCGAAGAGTGGTTGTGTCACTTTCGACGAAGGCTACGGTAACACGGGCTCTTGCTTGAGTGATATTACATTTATTGATGGTGAGAAGGGCATTCTTCGCCACCGCGGCTATCGGATCGAGGAGTTGGCTGAGCGCTCTACTTTTCTTGAAACGTCGTACCTCGCTATTTATGGTGAGTTGCCCACCCAGGAGCAATTGGAGACATTCGCTAAAGAAGTGCAGTTGCACGCGTCGGTTCACACCGGCATGCATCATCACTTCGAGGGCTTCCCAAGTAATGCGCATCCCATGGCGATCTTGTCCTCCATGCTCAACTCTCTGGGTGCCTACTATCCTGAGATGTCTTCGAATAACCGTGCGCAAGATTTGGCGCACTTCGATGAGACGGCCGCGCTGTTGATTTCTAAAGTGCGCACGATTGCGGCGATGGCCTATCGCCAGAAGCAGGGTTTACCGTTTGTCTTTCCGGATCACAAGCTGCGCTATGCAGAGAACTTTCTGCACATGATGTTCTCGGAACCTTATAATCAATATGAGGATACTTCCGGCGCCTCTGAGGCGCTCGATCTTTTCTTGCTGTTGCATGCCGATCACGAGCAAAACTGCTCGACTTCGACGGTGCGCATGGTCGCTTCCGGTGGTGCGAATTTGTTTGCTTCGGTTTCGGCCGGAGTCTGTGCGCTTTGGGGCCCGTCGCATGGTGGGGCAAATATGGCAGTGATCAAGATGCTCGAAGAGATCCACGCATCGGGTGATGACGGCTCAAAATTCATCCAAGACGCTAAAGAGGGTAAAGCGAAGCTCATGGGCTTTGGGCACCGCGTGTATAAAAACTACGATCCACGTGCGAAGATCTTGGGTAAGAGCTCTGAGCGTGTACTCGAAGGCTTGGGGATCGATGATCCACTGCTTGATATTGCCAAGCACCTCGAACAGGCAGCGTTGGAGGATGAGTATTTTGTGCAGCGCAAGCTCTACCCGAATGTCGACTTTTACAGTGGTATCCTGCTCAAGGCGATCGGTATCCCGGTCGAGATGTTTACCGTGATGTTTGCGATCGGGCGTATGCCAGGCTGGATTGCAAATTGGAAGGAGATTGCGGAAAACTCCAAGAGCCGCATCCACCGCCCACGCCAAATTTACACCGGCCACACGATTCGTGACTATCTGAAGATGGACGAGCGCTAACAGTTACAGCGATACTTTGTTACACGGCAGAGCCTTTCGGGGCTTTGCCGTTTTTTTGTAGAGCCAGGCATCTGTGGCATCGGTTGTGGGTGGTGGCGCATGCTTCTCGCCGAGAGCAAGCTCTGGCTGGGTGCTGGCGACATCAAAATCGCTCGAGGCTTCGCGCGGAACTGGGTTTCACTCTGATTCCGATGCCTTGTTCGCCACCAGCTTTTCAACTGCGAGTCTCATCTGCCACCTTAGCCGGCGCACCGTGTAGGACATCGTCCAACTCTAGTCCCGTCATTTTTTTGATCCCGCCGAGGAGCATCCACAGCGTAACCATCATGATCGCCATACTGGGGATAACAATGACCGGCCAGCTCCAGGCCATCATCTTGCTGACTTCGGAGTTGAAGGCATCGGTGCCGCTCGGGCTGACCACGATCCAGCGTGCTAGTCCATAGTTGAGTATGCCGCTCAGTAAAAACGAAAACGCGAGCAGCCAAGTGCACTTCGTCAGCAGTTTTTCAAATGCCGATTCACTGTCATGCGCCTGCAGGGCAATATGCACTTTATCGACATCCAGAATTTCTGGATTGTAGAGCAGGGTGCGAATCAGCGGCCAAGGCGTCTTGAGTGAGACGACTACGGCGATGCCCAACAGCAGCGGAATGGCAGCCTCTTTGACCGCAAACCATTCGGTGGGGATCTCGAGGATGCCGATACCACCGGTAAGGAGGACGCTGATGAGGCCGAGGATGGAGAAGACGTTATACTTCGAGCGTTTGAAGTAATCGTAGATAAAGTAGGCGACTGGAAAGATGATGGCGATGATTAGGATGCCGACCGCGACGTTCTCGAAGTAGGGTTGCAGATACTCGCCAAAGTATTTCTTGCCCTTGTTGAGCACCATGATCGGCAGCAGGATATTAAAGCCGAGATTGAGCAGGGTATTCTCCTTCTGAACGGGAGGTTTTACGGTATTTGAGGAATTTTTCAAATTCGGTGCGGTGCTGGGTTGCTGTTGGGCCATATGTTCGCCTAGGCTTTTCCGAGTTATGTCGAACGCAAGCTCTATTCGTTGTCTTATTACCGCGGGCCCAACCCGTGAATTTATCGATCCGGTGCGCTTTTTGAGCAATCCATCCACCGGCAAGATGGGCTATGCCATCGCCGAGGCCGCTGTGGCTGCGGGGTGGACGGTTGATCTGGTCGCTGGCCCGGTCGCGCTCAAAGAGCCGGATGATGTCATTTTATACCCGGTGGTCAGCGCTGAGGAAATGTTTCAGCACGTCGATGCGTTGTTTGATGCCTGCGATGTTTTAATTATGACCGCCGCGGTCAGTGACTTTCGGCCGGTCAAGCAACACGCACAGAAGGAGAAGAAGGGCGAGGCGTCGATGAGCATCGAGTTTGAGCGCACCGTCGACATCTTAAAGACCATGACCGAGCGCAAAGCGCATCAGACCGTCGTCGGTTTTGCCGCAGAGACCAACAACGTCGATGCCTATGCCCGCAAGAAGCTTGTGGAGAAGCGCTGCGACTGGATGGTCGCCAACAAAGTCGGCGCAGCGGGCGCGGGGTTTGCCGCCGACACCAACGAAGTGACGCTCATCGCGGCGGATGGTAGCTCGCTAAAGATTGGGCCGACGACTAAAGTCGCCATCGCCAAGGAATTGATCCAACTGATTGCGCCGAGTGCGACTTAGGAGTTTTCCCCGTCCTACTCATAATCCTAATCTTACTCATAATCCCTCTCAGTCCCCCCCGTCCTACTCATAATCCTAATCTTACTCATAATCCTTCTCTTTTCTCCCCTTTATCCACCATCATGTCTCCAGTATTTGATCACGAAAAGTTAAACGTCTATCAGCGTTCGTTGGATTTTGTTGAATTTACGCAAGAAGTCTTGGCGAAACTGCCCAAGAGCCTTGCTGCGCACAATCAGCTCGATCGTGGTTCGACTTCGATGCCTCTTAATTTAGCGGAGGGGAATGGGAAATTTACAGGCAAAGATCGGTGCCGTTTTTTTGATATTGCGAGGGGGTCTGCGCTTGAGTGCGCTGCCGCGTTGGATGTGCTAGTTCGTCGCAAGCAACTGGACCAGGATCAGTCAGATTCAGGGAAGCAGATTCTAAAGGAGATCGTTTCGATGATCGTTGGATTGATTCGTAGTCAAGACGGCGGGAGAGCCTATGAGGGTCAGGCAGCCTATAATGAGGATGACTAATGTGACGGTTTGATTAGGAGTAGGATTAAGAGTAAGAGTAAGATTAAGATTAGGATTAGGAGTAGGAGTAAGGTTAGGAGTAAGATTAGAACATCATGAAAAATACCGGACTTGATAAAATACTGGGGCGGATCGATGACCTCGATTCAGTCAATTTAGGCATTCTGGTGCAGCGCCTGGCGCGTGACCGTAAGCTGCAGGAAACCGTGTTTAATACCATTCAAGACGGGATTCTGGTGATCGATTCCGAGGGAGTTGTTCAATACGCCAACGAGGCAGCCTTCAGTCTGATCGGTTTAAAGGACGATGATATCGGCAATACACGGCTGTGGAAGATGGTGCCGGATCTCGCTCGTTCGATGGATTTAGATAAGACGGATAGCACAGAAAAAGCCGCGCGAGTGCTTTCACGTGAGGTCGAGCTGACATATCCGGAGCATCGGTTTGTACGTCTTTATATGGTGCCGATTGATACACAGGTCGGGCAAGATGACAGCGGCGGTATGGTCGTGGTGCTTTCGGATGTGACCGAAGAAAAAGTTTCGATGCAGGAGCGTATCGAGAGCGAGCGTATCGCATCGATCATGCGTCTCTCCGCGGGCGTCGCGCATGAGTTGGGTAATCCGCTCAACTCGTTGACGATCCATCTACAATTGATCGAACGAAAGCTAAAGAAGCTACAGCTCGGCGAAACGGCTGACAGTATGTCGGAATCGCTCGAAGTGTGCCAAGGCGAAGTGAAGCGACTCGACGGTATCATCACGCATTTTCTCGAAGCCGTCCGACCGCAGCAACCGGAGCTGAACGAACTCGATCTGGTTGAGTTACTCGACGAGGTGTTACGCGTTCAAGAAGCAGAATTGAGTGATCGCCGCTTAGATGTGAATATCGAAGTCGGCCAGGCGATCCCGTCCATTCTCGGCGACCGTGGGCAGATCAAGCAGGTCTTTTTCAACCTGATTAAAAACGCGATGGAAGCGATGCAGCCCGGTGGCAAACTGCGGGTCTTGGCGCGCAGTGATGACGAGTTTGTTTATATGCAATTCATTGATACTGGCTCAGGTATTTCAGAAGACGAACTGTCACGCATCTTACAGCCTTATTACACCACCAAGAAAGAGGGCCACGGTCTTGGCATGATGATCGTGCAGCGCATCATCCGCGACCACGGCGGGCAGCTCGGTATCGAGTCCCGCAAAGGCGAGGGAACCGCGATTACCTTACAATTCCCCCAGCAGCACCGACGCACGCGTTTACTTGGGGTATAACGGATATGGCGTAGTAATTGATTGCGAAGCGAGGGCGGGTCGCTGGATGCGCGTGAAATGATCATTTTCACTGGGCGTGAAGATTACAACCGAGACTTTGCTTTACTGATAGGAATTTGCTTTTTGGCGGCGATAGCCGCCGGGGTGAGGGTTGACTTGTGCAACTATCGCTGAAGACACAGGTCTTTGGGTTGGACTTGAGCAAGAATATTACCTCATGCAAGACGGCAAGCCACTCGGCTGGCCTTCAGAAGGTTACCCAGGCCCACAAGGCTCTTACTACTGCGGCGCTGGCTATGCATCTGTTGGTGACATCGCTCGCACAATCGTAGAAGAGCACCTCGACCTTTGCCTCGACGCAGGCATCAACCACGAAGGCATCAATGCTGAAGTGGCTAAGGGACAGTGGGAATACCAAGTATTCGGCAAGGGTGCACACAAAGCATGTGACCAAATTTGGGTCGCACGCTACATCCTTGAGCGCCTTTGCGAAAAGTATGGCGTTGATGTTGAATACCACTGCAAACCATTCAAGGGCGACTGGAACGGTTCCGGTATGCACTGTAACTTCTCCACTGACTACATACGCGACACAGGCGGTAAGGAATACTTCCTCAAGCTCATTGACAAGTTCGAAGAATACAAGGACGAGCACGTTGCTGCTTACGGTCCAGACAACCACATGCGCCTTACAGGTCTCCACGAAACACAATCCATCGACAAGTTCTCTTGGGGTGTTGCTGACCGTGGTGCTTCGATTCGTGTGCCACACGGCTTCGTCAAAGACGACGCATACCGTGGCTACCTCGAAGACCGTCGTCCAAACTCACAGGGCGACCCTTACCAAATCGTCTCTCGCGTGTCTAAGACAGTTGCGGAAGTCGAAGCAGCATTCAAGTAAGCCGCACTCGGGGTATCCCGAAAGCGAACTTCATTTCATCAACGCCGTCTCGAAAGAGACGGCGTTTTTTTGTGCATTCACTCCAGTCAGAGTGGTTTACATATCCGGCAATTACCGAGAGCCGAAGCAATCGACTACGTCAAGGTCCCCCAATAGTCCACGGGCTTACCGTGATTCAGCAGGAACGTTTCCAAGTCGGCTTTCAACTGAGCTTGCACAAGCAGCCGTGTATCCGCGCTCCACTCTGGTCGGCCCGAGACCTTTTTAAAAAATAAACGCCTTTTCAATCGACGAGCAGTCCTCGGATGTAATTTCCCACAGAGTGCTTGGACGAAAGCGCCGCCCCATTTCGTCGTAAGGAAACGATTCGGGATACGTTTGTCGACAGAGCGGTTTTCATGAACTGCTCGATGGTTATCCCATTTACGAAAATCCACACCTAAGTGCTCAAAACAATCTCGATAAACCATGTCAGGCTGCGTGATAAGCTCTTCAAAAAATACGACCTTAATCGCATCCTTTGGAAAATATTCATACCATCGTTGTACTGTCTGAGATAGTTCCCGGAATGAATTAAGATGTTTTGGTTTTCCTGAACGGCTTTGTTAAAATCATACCGAACATGGTGGTCCTGGTTTACCAATTCCATCCAGTGTGATTCGATACGACTGTAAGGTTCTCTTACCAAAAAGAATAGCTTAAGCTCCCTTGAGTAATCAGCGATTCGCTCAATCGTATGAGGAAATACCTCACTCATAGAATATGCAGCCGAGCCCTCGCCCCTCGCTTGAGCAGTTTCACTGCCTTGATACAGTGACTCATACCATTCGAGTCCCTTCGAATAAATGGCATCCGCGCAGAAAAAAAAGGGCTCCTTAGGGTTGGTAAGGAAAACATCAGGATGCAGCGAGAGTGCTTTACAAAACGAAGTCGTCCCCGCCTTGGGAGTTCCCAACACCATATAGTTCGGCGTCATTTTGCTAACCATGGCGGACAGTTATCTGGGTAGCGAATAGAGTGCCCCTGTCTTGCAAGTTCATCGAATAAGCGCGTCTTAGAGTCACCGTATAAGTAGTTTGTATTAAAGAAAGCATTCCCCTCAATAATGACAGGACCAGAAGGCGTTAATGCTAAGTCCCAGCCGACTGTGCGCATGGGACGCATTTTAAAGGCCGCCTCTCGAATACAGTCCATAGCCGCGTCCCAATCTGGTAGTTGAAAACCAGAAAAACGCACACCAGTGGCTGGGTGTTTATCGACAATCGATGCTCCGGGAATGTCATCCCTCATAAAATGAGTTCGTATAATTTTCCCCGAATCCACATCCACTCGTGCTAACAAGACTCCGCCATCATAGTTGTTATAATTATCGATAACCTCATCTGTGGCGACTGGCCGAAAGAGCGCATGCAAGACCGTCAAATTATCAGAACCGTCGATAAAAGTAACCACTCGGATCGTTTGCAGGGTCTCATTCTGACTGAGTTCGATCAGTGCTGGGTGATTGCGCACACGCTCCTGAATGATGACTCCATGCTTGCGCCCTTGAATCAGTAGTTCCGCATAAAGGCCTTCAACTGAGAAGCGCTGATGGCTGGCCAGATTTTCGAATTCATCGCCCACCCGTTTGTATAGGCAAACAGATGCTCCATAGTGATCTCCACAGGATTTAGTCACGAACTCTCCAGTTAGGCGCGCGTCAAAATACTGAATCCAATCCGAGACTTGCGACAAACTCTTGCCATGTTCATCAACACCCGAATACCGAGGCCAGAGCATCCCTAAGACCTTAGGCGTCGGAAAACCCAGCGCATCAGTATATAGCGTAAATTGCGCCTTATCACTGAGTAACGAGGCTAATCTGACAGGACTTAACTTCGACTGAACCTCGATCAATTGCTTTCTGCTAATGAAGCGATCGAACTGCTCCTTTTTGAGCTTTGGATCAAGTAAACCGATTCGAAAGGCCTCATGAACCCGATACCCTTGCTTTTCCTTCAGCCAAGCCAAACGACGATAGCTTTCAAGAAAGCTGAGTTGGTATTGAGACTTTGATCGGCGATATATCGCCATCCTTTCCTTTAGCTTTTCCAGCCTTCTGTTAAACTTACAAACTAAAGAACTCATAACAAATCCACCCTCACCAATGAATTATAGCCATCGACGTCGAATCTAAGGAAGTGCAACCGAATACACAGAAAAAGAAAAGCAAATTCCTATCAGTTAAAAAGATCCCTTGTTCGAAACCTTCAATGTTCCTTACCGGATGTACCACAATGCTTCTACGAGTTATCTTATTGAGAGGTCAAGTTTACCAGTGAACCTCGTGTTAAATAGGCCTTCGCCACCTATTATCAAAGCTTGGAAACGTAGATTTAACGACTTTGAGTATCACACCATTGATGTAGGTTCACATGACGACATCGTTAAAGATGAATACTCAAATACCTGGATTGATAGCTTCAACGCCTTCCTCGATAAACACCAACATTAATATTTTCTAGCTTTTTCAATATGGAGTCAGTACCATTTTAAAAGCCAAGTATTAGCAACCGAACTCTGAACATGTAATATGAATATTCCCATCACAATCATCTCCTTGACTTTACTTGCTGTTGTTTCGCTCATATTATTCAGACGCAAAAAAAACAATGAAGAACCTGACATTTTAAGTATTTGCGCCTGTAACGTTTACTGGGAAGACTATCAGCAGACTTCTTTGACAGGTGTAAAGGCTGCCAAATTTGTAGTGATTTTTGATTCACCCTCCTCTGTCAACTTGAGGTTAATTAATTCGATCCTTGTCGACGGTCCAGGAGGATACCGTCTGGACTTTAAAATTCAGCCTTTCAATTTTAAAAATCTGAATGGCCATCTAAAGGAAGCAAATGGTTATGTCTGGTTTCAAGTATATGACCCCGAAGGATTTCTAGAAAACGGGGAGTATACAATCACCTTAAAATATCGTAGTGGCAAAACAAGCTCTATGAGCCGTGTCTTGGACTATACTGAAGACCTCCTAGAAGCTTACCAAGCCATACAGCCGAGTTTCACGCCTTCTGGAATTATACAGCCATCTGATGTCGAGAACATTGAACTCAAATGGACCGTAGTTCCTGAAATCGATGCTTATTACACTACACGGATGTGGAATGTTTCAGCCCCGATGTTGTCGGCGATAAAAAAACAGCTTTTTTATAATAGCATCTTTCGTCACACTGATGACAGTGACCCTGATATTGGATTAAACAATAATAGCGTCAAAATACCATTTACATTAGATCCAGCAGAACAGTATAGCTGGTTTACCGAAATCTTAGATAGTAATCATCTATGCCACATTAACATCGCTATATTTCAACGCTGGCAGTTTTTCAGATTTAAACAAAATTCTGAATAATGAAACAGTTCGAAGGTAAAGTTGCAGTTATAACAGGTGCAGCATCTGGTATCGGTCGAGGCTTGGCCTGGCGCTGCGCTGAGAAAAACATGAAAGTAGTTCTCGTTGATATTGACGAAACTAATTTATCTAATCTTCATGACGAATTAAAAAGCCAAGGGGCCACTACTCTGGTGGCAATCACAGATGTCTCAAAGGCTAAGGAAATGGAAGTTTTAGCTGACAGGATCTACAAGGAATTTGGAGCGGTTCATCTTTTATTTAACAATGCTGGAGTTGCAGCGCAAACTTCAGTTTTGAATATCGACCTAGTCGAATTGCAATGGCTAACAGGTATCAACTTCTGGGGTACTATCCATGGTATTCATTATTTTGTTCCAAGGATGATTACCGGAGGAGAACAAGGCCATATTGTCAATACATCTTCTATTCTTGGTCTGCTATCAGGTTCTGACAGGGCTATATATCGATTGACCAAACGAGGGGTGATTCTTCTTTCTGAACAGCTTCGATTGGAGCTGGCTAGAAAGCATCCGAAACTCAAAGTATCCGTAGTTTGTCCAGCGTATGTTAAGACGCAGATAATTAATTCGAAACGCAATATCCCTGAAAGCTATAAACAACAGAAATCACTTTTTTTCAAAAGTGAAGATGAGGTTGAAATGGATTGGAACAGAATTGAAAAGTCTTTTGAGGTTCTCCCTGTTGATAGTGTTGTTAATGCTATATTTGATGCCATTCATAAAGGCAAATTTAAAGTACTTATACACCCAATAAGAGACCGGTTGAGAATACACATAACATACCCACTGAAGTTATGGTGGAATCGTCTCTCTCTAAAGAAATAAGTGCTATATATACGGGCTATTCCCCTTTTAGAACGCAGTTAATAGCGCCTATTTCGTTATGCTTGGCTCCTCGATTGGCAACATTTCTTTAGTTATAAACCTCTCAGAAACTTTACCTAATTTGTATGATTCTTTGGGGAATATTGCTTTAAATTTAGCGAAGTGTTTCTCACTTGAAAACACATGGGTTTGAATATGGTCACCTAACTTCAAGTCTGCTGAATCTATATAAGACCCAATCCCTAATAATTCACGACTTGAATAAATCCCGTAAGTATCTGTTCTACCCCTCTCCCTTCAACCCTCACCCCGGCGGCTATCGCCGCCAAAAAGCAAATTCCTATCAGTCGGCGACCGTGGGCAGATTAAACAGGTCTTTTTCAATCTGATTAAAAATGCGATGGAAGCGATGCAGCCTGAAGGCAAGTTGCGGGTCTTGGCGCGCAGCGACGACGAGTTTGTCTATATGCAATTCATTGATACCGGATCCGGCATTTCAGAGGACGAGCTCTCTCGCATCTTGCAGCCTTACTACACGACCAAGAAGGAAGGCCACGGGCTCGGGATGATGATCGTGCAACGTATCATTCGCGAGCACGGCGGGCAGCTCGGCATCGAGTCCCGCAAAGGCGAGGGAACCGCGATTACCTTACAATTCACCCAGCAGCACCGTCGAACGCGTTTGCTGGAAGCATAGCGGATATGGCGTAGTAATTGATTGCGAAGCGAGGGCGGGTCGTTTCAACTCATTGAAATGAGCTCTAATGTATCCCCTATGAATTCTCTTAAGGAAGTTCCTGTTTCTCCTGTCGTAGAGGCAGACGGTGCGCTTCAGTTTCTAGATAATTTGGCCGCTAAGCATGACGAGGTGATGTCATATCAGAGTGATTATGGGCGTGTTTTTTTTGTCAATCACCCTGATGACGTGAAGTCGGTCATCGGTAGTGCGAATTATGTGCGGACTCCTTTACTGAGCATTTCTTTGGGGCAGGGCTTGATTACGAGTGATGGAGAGTATTGGCATAATCAGCGTCGTTTGGCACAGCCGGTTTTTCATGGGCACTGCATGCCTGGATTCGCGACAGTGGTTACGGATGCCATGGTCGCGATGCTTCGTGACTGGGAGGATTCGAGACTTTGCGATATGCCATTTGATATAGCGGTGCAGATGCGCTACGTGACGATGCAAGTGATCATGAAGGCGATGTTTAGCATCGACCTGGATTTAAAAACGGCAGAGGAATGGGATACTGTCTTTCAAGTCGTGATTAGCGACACCTCGCCATTCGCGCTTGCTCTGTTTAATCAGCCAGCGACTGTCAGCCCTACGCGTAATAAGGTGTTGAAGCAGTCACTTGGCGCGGTGAATGATATCGTTTATAAATTGATTGCAGATCGTAAGAAGTTGAAAGACCAACCACGAGACTTACTGACGCTCTTGGTGAACGGGGAGTATAAAAAGCAGGAGGAGCCATTAACCGACTTACAGATTCGAGATGAAGTGATAACGATGCTTTTCGCCGGGCATGAGACCACTGCGATCGCGATTTCATGGACATTACATTTACTGGGGAAGCATCCTGATGCGATGCAGCGAGTGGTCGCCGAGATTGATCACGAGCTGAAAGGAGAGATCCCTTCGTATCAGGATTTGCCTCGATTGTCAGAGCTTAAGAAAGTGTTTGAAGAGTCGATGCGTTTATATCCTCCAGTTTGGGTGTTGACGCGGCAAGCGAAGGAGGAGGATGAGATCGCAGGCTATCGCATTCCCGCTAAAGCATTGGTCATTGTGTCTCCCTATACGACTCAGCGGCATCCTGATTTCTGGAATGAGCCTACCCGTTTTGATCCGGAACGTTTTTCGGATGAACAGAGTGCGGGGCGGCATCGCACTGCCTACATCCCGTTTCTTAGCGGACGGCATCAATGCTTGGGTAAGCCTTTTGCACTAATGGAAGGTCAGCTGATGTTGGCAATGTTATTGCAGCGCTATTCGATTGCGCCTGTGGCAGGGTTTTCCGTGACGCCTGATCCGGGTGCGACGTTGCGCCTGAAAAACGGGATAATGGTGACTGCGACTAAACGGGGTTCAGATGCTGCGCAGTGACTCTGTGTTGAATCGAGCTGTAGTATGAGCGATCCCAATAATTTTGATTCAATGAGTGAAGTCTCTACCTTGGTGGAACTGTTACGCTTACGTGGGAGCCAAGATGCGGATCGTCTAGCGTTTACTTTTTTGAAAGACGGAGAGCATGAAAGTGGTCAGCTCACTTATACGGAGTTAGATCAGTTAGCTCAGCGAATTGGAGCGCGCCTGCAAACTATGGGCTTGGCTGGGGAGCGAGTGCTACTGCTTTACCCCTCGGGGTTGGAGTTCATTGCCGCATTTTTTGGATGTCTGTATGCGGGTGCGATTGCGATTCCTGCGAGCGCGCCGCGAAATCTGCGAGCGCTTCGGCACTTACGTAGTATCACGGATGATGCTCAGCCGAAGCTGGTGTTAAGCAGCGAAGGGGTTTGGGCGCGGGTTGAGCCGCTGTTATGCCAGGCTGGGCTCGATTCACTGCGCTGGTTGACGGATGAATCGTTGAACTCAATTCCAGCAGGAGAGTGGCGCGAGCCTTCCATTGATGGAGAGACTTTAGCGTTTCTTCAATACACTTCCGGTTCGACCTCGAAACCTAAGGGCGTGATGGTTGCGCATCGTAATGTGTTGGCAAATAACCGAATGCTGCGTGAGTCGTTTGGACAAGATGAAGATTCGGTTGTCGTCTCATGGCTACCTTTGTTTCATGATATGGGATTAGTTGGGAATGTGCTTCAAGTGATTTATCAAGGCGCCCGATGCGTGCTTATGCCACCGGAAGCTTTTTTGATGAAGCCGGTTCGTTGGCTGCAAGCGATTTCACGTTATGGTGCGCAGAATAGTGGTGGCCCAAATTTTGCTTATGAACTGTGTGCTCGACGGGTGACTGCTGAGCAAAAGGCATCTTTGGATTTAAGTAAATGGGAAGTCGCTTTCATTGGTGCGGAACCCGTTCGAGCTGGCACGTTGGAGCGCTTTGCTGGGGCCTTCACCACTTGCGGATTTCGTGAAGCGGCACTGTATCCTTGTTATGGTCTGGCGGAGGCGACTTTGTTTGTTGCCGGCGGATCAAAGCTTGAAGGGTATCAGGCGATCAATTTTAAGGCCAGTTCACTGGAGGAGCATCACGCGGTGCCTTGTGACGATTCGGATGGGACAAAGCTCCGTCGGCTCGTCAGTTGTGGGCATGGCTGGGTGGATCAAAAGATTGCGATTGTCGATCCAGCTTCCGGTATTCTGTGCGCGTCTGGTAGTGTGGGTGAAATCTGGGTATCTGGTCAGAATGTGGCTCAAGGGTATTGGGGGCGTGGAGGAGATTCGCGCGAGACTTTTTACGCGCACCTTGTGGGGGATGAGGGGACGGCGTATTTGCGCACTGGGGATCTTGGGTTCTTTCATCATGACAAACTCTTCATTGCTGGGCGTCTCAAAGATCACATCATCATCGCTGGGCGTAATCATCATCCGAGTGATATTGAGCAAACCGTTGAGCAGTGCCATTCCGCCGTTCGCGCGGGTGCGTGTGCCGCATTCTCACTCGATATTCGCGATTCTGAGTGCTTGGTGATTGTTGCCGAGCTAGAGCGGACGTATCGATCTGAAGATGATCGGGAGATGGTTCAGGCGATTCGTCAGGCAGTTGCTGAAGGGCACGATCTCATGCCTCATTCGATTACTTTACTCAATCCCACCGGGTGCCCCCGCACCTCGAGTGGGAAAATTATCCGGCATGCATGTCGCACTGCTTGGTTAGATGGAACTTTAAAAATATGGAAATCGAGAGTATGAATGCAGACCTAATTGAAGAATGGATGGTCGCGAAAGTGGTCGAATCCCTAGAGATTCCAGCCGAGGAAGTGGATCGCAGCCTTCCGTTCACCAGCTTGGGTTTAGACTCCTTGACTTTACTGGAACTGACTGGCGATCTTGCTGAATTTACTGGCTGTGAAATTCCGGTAGCGATGGTCTGGGAATTTCCGAATATCAATTCGCTTGCCGAGCAGTTGTCTCTACTTTCTCCAGCGGGCTCTGGTATCACGGAACCAGTCGTCATGCGTGATCGACCGTTTCCTTTGTCTTATGCGCAGGAGCGTATCTGGCGTCATGCGTGCCACGATGAGCGTGGGGACACGAATGCGATTTGTGAGCAGTGGATCCTCCGCGGGGCGCTGGATGTGGGCGTGCTGAATCGTAGTCTGGATGAAGTGATTCGCCGGCACGAGATATTGAGGACGAGTTTTACGGTTGAAAATGGCCAGCTCGTTCAAGTGATCCGCCCTGCGAAGTCTGTGAATATTCCTGTTGTCGATTTGTCTAAAGACGCAGATCCGGAAGCAACCGCGGTGCGTTTGCTGCGTGAGGAGGATGACGGAGTGTTTGTTCTCGATGGTGATATTTTATTTCGTGTGCGACTCTTCAAGCTTTCGGAAAAGGAGCATCGAATTCTCTTTACGCTGCATCATATCTTGTATGATGCCACATCGCTGGAGATTTTTTATTCTGAGCTGAGTTCGATTTATGCGGCGCTGAGTCAGGGCGCCGAGTCGCCCTTGGTCGAGCAGCCGTTGCAATCGGCTGACTTTGCAGTGTGGCAGCGTGAACATTTGCAGGCGGATGGCGCGCATTATCAAAAAATGCTAGCGTGGTGGAAGCACCATTGGAGCGGCTCGATGCCGTCTCGCTTGAAGTTGCCATGCCGTTGGCGTAGTAAGCCTAAGCAAGTGAAGGCGGAAGAGAGTTATTTGATTTCGAGTGTTCCAGCAGAGCTGTTGGCCGGCATTCAGGCATTGGCCGTGCAGACGAGCGCAACACAGTTTATGTTATTCTATGCTGCGTTTGAGGCGTTGCTCTATCAAGTGTCAGGGCAGCGAGACATGATGATTGGTTCATATGTTTCGGATCGCTCGCGGTCAGCTGCGAGGCAAGCGATTGGATATTATATCAATCTAATTGTGTTGCGCACTGAACTTAGTGAACGGCCCACTTTCTCTGAAATCGTGAGGCAGGTGCGGGAAAAGCTCCAGCAAGCTTCAATTCATCAGGAATTGCCTTACGAGGAACTTGTCGAGGCCATGAAGCAAGAGGATCGAGCGCTCACTCGTTTGGAGGTGATTTTTCAACAAATCCCTGATTTAGATGAATGTCTGACGCTTGCAGGGATGGAAGTGTCACGCTGGCGCGAGCGCTCGCAGATCCGTATGCCGAGTGGACTGACAATGGTAATTATGGAGGGCGCCGAGGGTGTGAAGGTTCGTTTACGTTTTGATGCCGGGCGTTATCAGCCCTCTAAGATGGGCATTCTAATGAGTCAGTATACTTCCGTATTGGAGCGAATGGTGGCCGATCCCGAGGGGCGAGTCACCCCCGTGCGTAAGCGATGGTTTGGGATCTTCTAATCGTTTGTTCGAACTGTCAAAATTCAGGCACTTTAGATTCGTAGTACTGTCCTACTTGGATTGGACTTTGCTTTTCACTTTTATTCAACACAAACTATATCATGTTCCCGAATTCTAAAGCGCTCGCGCTCGGTCTCACTGCCAGTGTTTTACTGCTGACTGGCTGCGGCAAAAAAGCTGAAGAAGCTACCGCAGGTGTCACGATCCCAGATGCGCCCGATGCGGCGATTCAAACTGTGATTACTGAATTTGCGAAGGGCAATGGCGGTATCATTTGGCAGGCGATGCCTACTTCGTATCAAACGGACGTCAGTGATTTGCTGCACCTTGCAGGTTCTAAGATTGATCCCGAGTTGTATGATAAGAGCTTTGCGACGATCGCACGCCTGGCAGAGGTGATTGATCAGCAGCAGGCATTGATCTTGAATTCGTCTTTCATGCAAGGTCGTTCAGCTGAGGAAATGGCACAGCTTGAAGCCGCGCTCCCTTCGATTGTCGGTCTGCTAGGCGCCATCACATCGAGCGAGTTGGCTTCGAGTACTGGCTTATTGAATTTCAATGGGCAGGGCTTTTTTGATACAACCGTGTCGCAGTTTACACAATACGCTGAGGCTTTGGGACAGTTGGCTGGCGAGGAATCGATGCTTTCTAATTATATGAATACAGTCGTTGCAGTGGTTGAAGCAGATGATCTGCAAGCGACGTTGTTAACGACCGTTCCTGGCAAAGAGCCAGTCGAGCAAGCATTCAGCAAGGTGGAGCAACGTTGGGTGCCATCTGAGATGGCGAGCGACTGGGTGGCTGAAATTGCTGAAGCCACGGCTGAGCTGGAAGCCACTTCGATGCAAGACATTGCGGCTAATAAGCCGCAAATGATGGGTGTTCTCACCATGATCGATGGTGTGTTGGCGCAAATCGCTGCAGCTGAGACGCAAGAGCAATTCGACCAGAGCCTGAAGGGTGCGATGATGCCACTCATGGGCCTGATGATGATGGGCCAAGGAATGGGCGGGAGCGCCGCTCCAGCCGCGCCGATGCCGGCAGCTCCAGTTGTTGCTCCAAGCAGCATCCCTTCGGTTAAATAACGCAGAGGTGAGTTACGAGTGTAGGGCGCGCAAAGCGACTGTAACGAGTTGATCCCAACCGATTGCTTCCGGTCTCTTCAGTCCTCCTGCTTTGAATGAAATGAGCTTAACATCTTGTTTCGTCAGCTTATTAGTCAGTTATAAGCAACTTAACAAATATGGGTTTGTGATCCGATGGATATGCACCATCTACATTATAGTCCACACTCTCATGGTGAAGGACTTTTACATTTCCATGGTATAAGATCCAGTCGATGCCACGGCCTCCTTCAATACTGTCATTAAGGGAAAAAGGATCATCTGAATGTTCATCTCCAACAAATGTTTTGTAAACTTCACTCCCTGGTTTTGAATTGAAGTCTCCCATGAGAAACAGGGGGCGTTCTTCAGTCCATTCACCAAAGCGGTTAAGGGAATTAATCCTCTCCATAATCAGCTTAGCAGAGTTTAGTTTTGCCAGTTTTTGTCCCGTTCCTGAAAAGAAATGAGTGTTAAAAAGGTAAAATTCCTGAGTATTCTCCCAATGCTCCCTGTAATCCATAGGGTAAGGGCTGTCTTCTCCGTCGGCCGGCCTGTTAATGAATGCAAAGCGTGCCCAGGTTACCATTCGTGGATTAACGCTTGGGCCACTGCCTATAACTTCTGGTGTTTCCGAAAGCTGAAAACTTCTCATTTCTCGGAGGCGAAACTTGTCTCGCTTAAAAAAGATAGCCATATGTTCATCATCGTCACCGCCTTTTCGGCCTTCCCCAATAACTACATATTCAGGAAGGTGCTCTTGTAGGTAATCAATTTGTTCTTTAAGCCCTTCTTGTGTGCCGATGATATCGGGATCGTATTTTCGAATCATATCAACCTGCATTTCGCGTCTTACCTCCCAAGATGGCTTATAAGTTGGGCAGGCAAACTTTAGGTTGTAGGTCATCAAATTAATCGTCCTACCTTCCTCATTATTCTTGTCAGTCTGTGCAGTTACTAGGGTGTTAAGGGCAACCAAACCACAAACAGTCAGGGAAACTAGTTTTTTCAGATGTCTCATTTTTTCACTCATTTTTATAGTTCTATAATTGTATTGTTGCCGAACGTAGAGGTCTGACACCGGCTACCGGCGGCGTGCCTTCGACTGCAGCTTAAGGGTTGTAGTTACGGAAATCATTTCGACTCGGAGTGGGGAGCCGGTTGTCTAGCACCGCCATGTTCGGCGAGCTATTACCAGTAGCCGGCGTCATGGCAGGCGATGCCTGTTTCTCGGTCGAAGTAGTAAGTCGCCCCGGCAGCACTTCTCCTGCGGGGTCCTTCGTAGCTTGTCGCGTTCTCCAGCGACTCCCACACGATGGGCTTGTCAAAAATGATTTCTGTTGAGCGAACCTTCGGCTCGTAGCGGCCTACCGGAGAGCCTTTGAGTGCTGCGATGATACTTTCCTCACTGTAGTCGACCCACCGCTTCGGTTCGGCGGCACGTTCTTTCCGATAGCGCTCCCAGACTTTTGCGAGGAACTTGTCGAAGGCCTCAGCCGAGATGCGGTAATGCGCCATGTGCCCGTTACGATCGCTGATCAGTCTGATGTCGGTGGCTTCTGCCGGCAGGTAGCGCATGATCCGGGAATCGGAGATTTCGGATCCTTTTTGGAGGCGGTGCATCCCGGTCAGGAATTCAGGCTCCTCAGGTTTCTGGGGCGCTTTACCCGTGCGGGCTGTCGCCCCACAGGTCGAGATCTGTCCGGCAGGCAGATTCTCGCTGTTCTGAATCGAGATCTTTCCGTCGGGGGCGACCAGCATCTCAAATGCTGGTGCATCCTCCTGCGTGGTCGCCTGGTGACCCTGTTTTTCGGGCAGCCTCCGCAGGCGCCATTTGACTGTCTGTTTTTCGGCATCCCATTGTCCCATGTAAATAGTGGGTGGAACCTTGGGCATTTGCTTGAGTTGGGCCTCGGAATATTTCACGGGTCCAAAGCGGACCAGCATCAGGCCGAATTGTTGGTTTTTTTCGGGCATCGCCATAATCTGCTCTTCGATTGTGTATTGCGGATTCTCGGCGGGCCAAGACCAGGTCAGGCTCCAACTCGATGCCATACCCCCTTGCGAACCGCTTGTGGCCACGAGGTTGCCTGTCAGGGCGGTGGTGGTATCTCCACCAACGGTCTCCGCCACGAACGACCAGGTTCCGCGGGCTGCGTTGAGTCCCTTGAAGAGAGCAATCTGATCGGGGGAAAAACTTTCGGGCAGTGTCCATCCAAGGGCCTGCCAGTCGGCGGAGACTTTCGGCGCCGGTGTCTGGGCCACGGCCTGGCGTGAAGAAAATAGGAGGACGGCGGTGCAGAGGACCATCGTGGCAATTGGGATCACGTGTCTCATATATTTTATGGGGGGAGCGGTTTGAGTAGAGTTTGATTGATTCATATCGGTTGAACGGTATCACCCGTATGTGAAATGATGATGAAGGCGGGATGAATTCGTCGTGAATTTTGCTGCCGAACGTGGAGTGTGAGCATGGATGAGCGCGAGCGAAATGCATTGCCTCATCACGACTGGTTCACACTAATTTGTGTAGATATCTCTGCGATGTACCACTCTGACAACGGAGACGACTAACTCCTCATTAATGACTTGATATAGGATTCTATAGTTTCCTTGCCTTATTCTGTATTTTTCTTGTCCAGAGAGTTTCTTACTTCCGTGCGAATGTGGATCAGCTGCAAGGCTTCGAATCTTTTCAATAATGCGAATCCTGTCTTTCTTTGGGATGCTTTCGATTTCCTTCGCGGCAGACTTTTTGATGACGACTCTATAGTTTTCCATTTTCTTTGAGGGAGGTTACAAACGCTTCGAAGTCGATTACTGGTTCATTCTCTCTTTCTTTGAATGCTTCAAGGTCTTCAGCGTCTTCAAGTAGTGCAGATCGCACTGCATCATTCACCAGATCAGAAACTGGAGTCGAAATCTCTGCGGATTTCATTTTCAGGGCCTTATGCAGGCTTTCTTCGAAATATACTGTGGCTCGTTTCATAATTAACACTAAAACGTCAAAACGTTAAGGTGTCAATTTATTACCTGTGAACGTCGAGCTGACTCGATGGCGCGTTAGCGACATTGAGTCTAGTGACTTGTTAGATTTCAGTTTGCTGTAAAGTCGTCGGGAGAGATGGTAATGTTGACGAGCTATATCCCTTCTTCGGATTGGTATGCGTAGGTTAGTTCAACTGCCATATCTCTGAAGGACTTCATGTCGTCCTTTGTCTGATATTGATTGATCAATTTGGGCTTCATTGCATCAATGAACTGTTCGATGTTCAACAGGCTGATATCAATAGTGAGCATCGTATATTGGTAGAGGAATTTTTTACACCCACACGGTGCAGAGCCGGACGAAGAAGCAAATGGTCAGTCCTCTGAATTTATAGCCTCAACCCTCAAGTTTCAAGTCTCAGGCCTCCCACCTCAAGTCTCTTACTTCGTCGCCATCAAAGTCCGGCGTCTAAGCTGTAGCCACAGGTTCCAAGCATAGCCTTTGAGGATGATGCGGGCGCGGTCGATCTCGGCTTTACGTAGCTCGAGGTTTTCGTTGGCGATGTTGGCAAGGTCGTCGAGGTTGTAGAGATAGACGTTCTCTAGCTTGTTGACTGTCGGATCGATATCGCGCGGGAGTGCCACGTCGATGAGGAAGAAGGGGCGATCGGGGCGTTGCTTCAGTGCGGCCGCTAGCGTGTCACGGTCCAGAATCAATCCAGCGGCCGCGGTTGAGCTGATGACGATGTCGAAGCGTTTGAGCTGAGCGGCGAAATCGCTTAGCTCAATGGCTGCGCCGCCAAGGCTGTGGGCGAGGGTATGGGAATTTTCATAAGTGCGACTGGCGACGGTAATGTCCGCTACGCCACGGCTTTTGAGTGATTGCGCGGTCTTTTCCGCGACGTCGCCACTGCCGAGCAGCAGTACGCGGCTGTCGCGCAGGTGCCCAAAAATACGATTGGCTAGGTCCACTGCGACGTTGCCAATACTGACTTGTCCGCGGGTGATACCAGTCTTAGTACGTGCAGACTTGGCCGCTTGGAAGCTCTTCTCGAAGAGTCGGTTAAGGACGACGCCGGTGCATTTTGCTGCACGTGCATGGGCATAAGCGTTCTTCATCTGGCCGAGGATATCTGTCTCACCAACGATTTGAGAGTCGAGGCCGCTGGATACTTCGAAGGCGTGCTGTAGCGCGTCGAGGTTGGTATGCCAAGAGGAGTGCGCATCTAGCAGTTCGCGGCTTACGCCGTTGCGAGCGCAAAGGTAGTCTCGGACTGTGGCCTCGACGCTAGGGGCACTGGCGAGGCCATACACTTCAACACGGTTGCAAGTATTGACAACGAGACACTCGTAAATGTCGTCGAGAGCGTGTAGCTCTTGTTGCAGAGCAGCGGCGTTTTCTGGTGTGAGTGCCATGCGCTCGCGCACTTCAAGCGGAGCTTGATGGTGTGTGCTGCCAAGCACAAACAGTGACTGTAATGCTTCGCTCATTCAGATGTCTGCTGAATTGCCGGGGCTTCGGTTTCGGTCGTGTCGCGTGCCGATTGCACCGGCCAGAGAGAAGCGAGTGCGAAGATGAAGAGCGCAATGGATGCGATCGCATGGCGCCGGGTGACGAGTCGTTTTTGTATCCGTAAAACTACGACAGTGAGATATCCTGCCCAGACGAGGCATGTGGCAGTCAATTTAAAGACGGGCACGCGCTCGGGGTGGTTAATCCAAAAAACTGCGCCGAAGATGAGAGCCGCGCTGAGCACCACAACTCCAGTAATGAGAAGTCGTTTTGCCATTAAGTCGAGCTGCTGAACCGAGGGCAAATGTTGGTAAAGGCCTTTGAACTGTTTGTTCTTCAACCCATGTTGTTGGATTAGGAACATCGCGGATACCAGTGCGACAATTGCGAACATCGCATAACTGAAAATCGCCAGTGCCGCGTGTAACTCAATCCATGGATTACCACCGAAAATGCCAGGGGGGTAGGATTGGTCCCAATTTGGAATCAGTAGTGCCGTGCCCGCGAGGAGCCCGGCGAGGCCTGCGGTGAAGAATCCGAGCAGGCGTAGCTTGAAAGCGGGGCCGATGAGGAAATAAAGCAACACCAGCGACCATGCAATGAATTGCGAAATTTCAAAGATATTACCGAGTGGGCAGCCTTTGATTTCTGCGCCGCGTAGATTGAGCCCCAGCGTTTGAAAGAGGAAGCCGCCAGTGAGCAGTGCAAACATCGCGGTGCGTGGGTAGGGCTTGCGGATCAGTAGGGCGATAATGCCGAACAAAAAGGCGCTCAAATAAATCGAGGCGCCGATCGCAAGCGCATCACGCGCAGAAATGACGATGTCTTCAAGCATTACAGTGGGGCTGGATCGTGCGAAGCTCGCTTAGCGTACGACTTGCGCAGGCGGTGTGGCGTGGGCAGTCTCGTAGGCACCATCCTGCCAGGCCTGCACTTTATTGCTCAAGAACTCGATGAATTTCGGGTGCTCGTTGAGGCAAGGGATTTGTTCCAGGTCTTCGCCGCCAGCTTCGATAAAGATCTCCCGGCCTTCTTGGGCGATTTCTTCCAATGTTTCGAGGCAGTCTGCGGTGAAGGCCGCACAGATGACTTTGACGCGCTTATTGCCGTCTTCGGCGAGTTGCTCCAGCGTCTGATCGGTGTATGGGTTCAGCCAAGGTTCCCGGCCGAGACGTGATTGGAAGGTGATCATGTATTTCTCTTTGGGGATGCCCATCGCCGCGACGAATTTCTCGACTGTCATCGCGCACTGGTGGCGGTAGCAAGTGGCATGTGCGGGGTGGCATGTGTTGCAGCAATCTGGGGTGGTCATGCAGTGATTGTGCGATGGGTCACCTTTCACTAGATGTCGCTGCGGGATACCGTGGAAGGAGAATACCAGTTTGTCGAAGTTGCCGTCTTCCAGTGCTGGACGAGCACGTTCGACGAGCGCCGCGATGTAGTCTGGGTCTTGGTAGAATGGCGGAAGCAGCGTGGTCTTGAGGTCTGGCTTGAGCTTACGCACCGACTCCATCATATGCACCACGGCGGTCTCATAGCTGGACATCGCGTAGTGCGGATACATCGGCACGATCAATACATCGTCGACGCCTTGATCGAGCAGCTCTTGCAGTGCGCTCTCGGTGGAAGGTGAGCCATAACGCATGCCCAGTGCGACCGGCACATCAACTTGTGCTGATAAAGCCTTCTGCTGTGCCTTAGAAGTCAGGATCAGCGGTGAGCCGTCTTCGAGCCAGATCTTGGAGTAGGCTTCGGCTGATTGTTTCGGGCGATTGGGCAGGATCAGGCAGTTAACCAGAAACCAGCGAATGGCAAAGGGAGCATCGAGCACACGTCCGTCCATGAGGAACTCGCGCAGGTATTTACGCACGTCGCTGACTTGAGTGGAATCGGGTGAGCCGAGGTTGAGTAGGATGACACCTTGTTTGGACATGCGCATAGAGAAGCTACTAGCTGGGGGATTTGTCAAACCGAAGTGTTAAAGAGATGCACTTCACCGTGAGATCGATTTGAGTTCAACAAACAGAGTCGGCCCCTTCACTCTCACGATACTGATTGTGCGTCTCGGTATGTTTTTGGGGCAACGCTGGTCTGCTTTTTAAACCATGCGGAAAAGTGGTGGGGCTCGGGGTAACCGCAGCGCGTGCCGATCTCCATGATTGGGAGAGTGGTCGTTTTTAGGAGCTGCTGTGCGAGTTTAAGTCGGGCTTTGGAAAGTAGTTGATAGGGGCTGGTGTTGAGTTGCGCCTTGAGGGCAAGTTCCAGCACGCGGCGCGAGACCCCGACGTTGTGCGCGATCTGCTCCATCTCCAATTCGGAGTTCGCTAGATTATCATGAAGTAGGTTGGCGGCTTGTTGCGCGATGCGCGCACGACCTTTCGCTAGCGAGGATGCGCGGGGTATCAGCTGGGATGGGGTTTGTAGATTGAGATCCGAGGAGAGGTGTCCTTGGGTTAGAAGTTCGTGCAGGGCTTGGGCCGATTTGTAGCCTGTTTCGCGGATCGGTTGCCTGAAACTACTGATGCCGATTCCCGCAAAGATCGATTCGGAGGGATCGTTATCGACGCCGACCACCAGTATGTCGCGGCCACACTGCAGGCCTTGCCGTTGTGCTTCCAGTATGAACTCCCGCGCACAGAGATCGTTGGAGCAAAATACACCGAGCAGGCCGTCGTCGCGGGGGAGCGCCTTGATCTGGTCGGCTAACAGTGGTCCAGGGCGTAGCTCAATGATGTTAGTCGTGTCGGACAGGCCCGCTCTGAAGCCCGCTTCGCGCAGGCGGGTGTAGTGAACGCCATCCGCGCCGAAAAACGCAAAGCACTTGGCTCGTTGGGCGAGAAGGTGCTCGGCGGCGGATCGACCAGTGGCTTCGTCGTCTGGACCGACGTTGGGAATGCTGTTGATCGCGGAGAAGTTAAACATGTTGACCGCCGTAACGCCTTGCTCGACCAGCCCAGCAATCCAACCGTCGCTGACGAAAGTTCCGATCGCACCAGCAAGTTGTCCAGACCTCGCGAGTTCCATCAGCCGCACTTCAAAGCCGAAGTTGAGGGGCATGAGCTGCCACTCCAAGCGCGCCTCGGCAACATAGTCGGATACGCCACTGAAGATTTCGGCGGCATGCCGAAAGTTCAGATCGAAGGCGATCGCGATCATTTTTTCCGAGGAATTCATCTAATGTTCGTAAATATACAAACATAAATACGTAAATACGAAAAGACTTTTTCCGAAAAATCAGTATACTGGTTGGCATTATGAAAAAAGCACTCATCACAGGTATCACTGGGCAAGATGGATCTTATCTTGCAGAACTTCTATTGGCAAAAGGCTACGAGGTGCATGGCATCATTCGGCGTTGCTCGACTTTCAATACGCAGCGTATTGATCATCTCTACACGGATCCCCACATTAATGGCACCAAGATGTTCCTGCACTATGGCGATCTGGCCGATGGTGTGATGTTGATGAAATTGATCTATCAATTGCAGCCTGACGAAATTTATCATCTGGGTGCGCAGAGCCACGTGCGTGTATCCTTTGATGTGCCGGAATATACCGGCGACGTTACAGGTCTCGGCACGCTGCGTCTACTCGAAGCAATTCGTGAAGTGGGCCTCGAAGGTAAATGCCGTTTCTACCAAGCATCCTCCTCCGAAATGTTTGGTCTGGTTCAAGAAGTGCCTCAAACTGAGAAGACGCCTTTCTACCCGCGCTCACCTTATGGATGCGCTAAGGTCTACGCATACTGGCTCACAGTGAACTATCGTGAATCTTACGGGATGCATGCGACCAATGGCATTCTCTTTAATCACGAGTCTCCGCGTCGTGGCGAGACCTTCGTGACGCGCAAGATCACGCGTGCGGCGACGCGTATCAAGCTTGGTCTGCAGGATAAGCTTTATCTGGGTAATCTCGATGCGCAACGCGACTGGGGCTATGCCAAGGAATACGTCGAAGCGATGTGGCTGATGCTGCAGCAAGATGAGGGCGATGATTATGTAATGGCCACCAACGAAACCCATTCAGTCAAGGACTTCGTGATCGAGACATTCAACAATCTTGATCTAGATTGGGAGAAATATGTCGACTACGACAAACGCTATGAGCGTCCGACCGAAGTCGAGCTACTGATCGGAGATCCAGCTAAGGCCAAGAAGCAACTCGGCTGGGAGCCAAAGGTCAAATTCAAGGAGCTGGTCAAGATCATGGTCGATTCTGATCTGGTGCTTGCCAAGCAAGAGCTCGCGTTCAAGCAAGCAACGAATGGTTAACACTGGTTCTTTGCCTTCATCATGATCTTATTTATAGTCTTAATCCTGTTTTAATGTGGGGATTAAGAGTAAGATTA
>Ga0209092_10000643_pt1 | contig 35043 bp, 19 predicted proteins | sample FraStrMetagenome_FD_187446 | JGI IMG/M metagenome (GOLD analysis project Ga0209092, IMG submission 187446) | Marine eukaryotic phytoplankton communities from Arctic Ocean - Fram Strait ARC3M Metagenome (SPAdes) (version 2) | ecosystem: Environmental > Aquatic > Marine > Oceanic | place: Fram...
TAATGAAGAAGATAGTATACAAATATATGGGTGTGGAGTGTTTTATCTACACCCAATATATAAGAGAGAATATTAATTAGCACAATTAAGTGCAGCAAAAAAACTAAATAAAATGTTTAATATACCAGTTAAAAAGAAAGCAGGAACAAAAGAAGGCAGATTTGCTGTACTAAAGAAAGAGTACAGAGATTCTCATAAATGTAGAATTCGAGGAAAAATGTTCTTAGTGTTAAAGAAGAATGTGTTTGGAACAGGCCAATACACTGAGGTGATGACTATGGTCGACAGATCCAATTGTCTTGATTATGATTTTGAAGTAATTGTAGTTAAGTCAAGCATGTTAGATGCAGTTGAAGGGTCTTGGAAGAATAATGAAGCATTTGATCCTAATGATTATATGCCAAAATTACATCATGCACCACACTTTATGACTCGTGAGCTTAGGAGAGACAAAAGATTCAGAAGCAGTAATTTGCCTCTTGTCGTTAAGAGACTTTTAGATGCGTAACGAGAATAAACAAATAGACCTAATAGACTTAATAAGAGATATAGAAGATGAAAGAAGCAGAGAAGAAGAAGAGGTTGAGCCAAGCAGAGATAATTGCAAAAAAGAAGAGAAAGATTGATGTAGAGCACAGATTTTTGCAGAGGAATATATTGGCAATGAGGTTTGCTTTGAGTAATAATTGTACAGTTTACCCTGCCGTTCAGAAGGATGGTAGGTTAAAGCTGTTCATACAACATCATGAAAACTTTAAGGAGGTTAGTAGCAAGACATATTCTCAATATGAGAGTAGCGAACAGATGGAGATGGTAGCTGATCTAGACATAGCTTATGAGGGTTTTTATAACAAAAACAAACATAGAGGGTTTGGGGATTATCACGAAGTAAAAAATAGTAAGATTAATAATTTATAATTTAAAAAAAAAGTAAAGATGAGTAGACAAGCAATTAGTAAAGGAATTATTCAAATGGGTGACGGAAGATTTGAGGCACGTGTAAAGTATACAGGTAAATCATCTAATAGTCAACTACATAGTATGTATGTAGGAATGTACAACACGTTAGCAGAAGCAAAATCTGCACGCGGTGAATTTATAGTAGACTTATTCTAGAAAGGAATAAAATAAGAAAGGAGAGACGTTGCGTTATGCAATATCTCTCCTTTTTTTTACTTTTCTGCCTAACTATTACTTGTTAAGGAATTTCTCTGACTCTTTAATGTCTTCGAAAGTTCTCCATCTAGGTCTAAATTTTCTAAGTCTTTCATATACTTTAAGCTCACCTTTATGTACTCCTTTTTCATATCTCTCAGTAGGATTAGCCATTTGACCAGCAAGTCTAATAAAAGCTTTTACCGTTCCCATTCCTGCAGTAGGAGATTCAGCAATCTTCATTGCTTCACCTGGATTAACAAAGAATGTCATCTCTGCGTGTTGTCTGTTTATAAGGTACTTAGCTATAAGATTCTTTTCCATATCATCTTCATCATCTAGTAATCCGTGAGCTAAAAATAATCCAAGCACAACAATTAATTCAGCAATTGCTCTTTTCTTGTTAGCTTTCTCATGAGGAAGTAAGTTCTTATTAAAATCCTTAACTTCCTGGAGACTACCACTCTTTACAGCTTGACCAAGTTGTTTTATAAATCTAATTGCAGTAACGTAATACCCCTCTTGATACATCTTAAGGTCATCAGAGAAGAACCTATCAGCATCAGTAAGCTCAGCGTGATTTTTATTTAAACTACTTATACCTCTGTATCTCCTGTATAGGCCTGGCTCAATCCATTTTCTTAGGAATGCAAAAGCTTTACCCCAAAACATTCTTTGAAATGCAGCTTGAATATCTGGGTCATATCTACCATGGCCATCTTCAATCTTTTTCTTAACTAAGTTACGAAGGTCTAGAAGCATCTCTTCTCTAGTTCCTATTCCAGTAAAAGAATTTCCTCCTACAAACTCAGGAACAGACAATACTATTCCTCCATTTTTTTTCTGAAAAGTAATAACATCATTCATATCTGCAGCTTCTTTCTTAGTTGCTACAACTTCACCTTGTGCATTAAGGTATTCTCCCTTATTGTTAGTAATCTTTATTGAATGCATTACTGCGTACATAAGTTGAGCTTGAACCATGTGTTCTCCCATCTTAGCAACAGGCCTAAGAGATCCCATATCAATAGTCTGGCCCAAATTGCCTGTACTAAAGTTATGCTTTAAGTGACTCTTATCTCCAACAACATTAAATATATTTATAAGTAAGTTTGTCCTAGAGTGATCAACATTTGTCTCGCCAAATACATCCGTCATTATACCTTTTATGTCTTGCCAATAAGTCTTCTTTCCTTTAGCTAAGTCTCTAAGGTTAAATTGTTCTCCACCTACAGCCTCGAAGAAGTTAGATATAGAACCAACATTGTAATTAACAATTGAGTTAGCCCAGTTACCAATTAAAGAAGTCATACCAGAATACTTAAGTAAAGATGCAGTCACCTTGTTAATGTCAGCAACACCACCTATAGCTCCTGCGTCAATAGATTTTATATCATGAATCCTGTTACCTATAATACTCTCAAGCATTTCAGCATCCTTGTTTGCTGTACCATCATCATTGTAAAGAGCTAGATCAGGATTTGCAGCATGTACTTTTCTTCTACCAGTTAGGTTTTGTGTAGCTTCAGTCTTTCTACCCTTAAGTACATCAAGTATTATTAATGCGTGAGCTTCAATAGAATCTTTTAATTCAAAGTTCTTAGACATAGCACTATCTAGTAATACCATAGAGTGCAAGTCAAGACTTTGATTGTTTGGGTCCATTATTTTATTTCTGTAAGGCATTCTTACTCTAGACCTCTCTTGGTTAGCTGCATTTGCAGATACACTTAGGGTTTTCCCAGTTCTATTACCTTCAATATCAAATTCATCTTCCTGAACCTTATACATGCCTTCGAAAGAATCTTTTAGATATCCCTTTCCATCAAGAGACTTCATTCTTTCCATAGAAGACTTTCTATTTCCAGGCAATAAGTAAAATTCAGCATCACCATATTGTCTTCTTAAAGAACTACCTTTAGTCATCTTAGCATTTCTATCAAGAGTTTCCTTAAACATCTCAAGCTCAGCTGCTTTCTTAGGACTAAGATTCGCGAACTCCTTGTTGATCCATTTATCTCCTTTTGGAAACTTAACTCCATCAGAAGGATTTTCTACATTCTCAGTTGTCCATGCAACAAGTTCTGACTTAGCAACTGCTTCAGCAACTGGAATAGTAATAATTTCCTTTGACCCTTTATTGACATAGCTAACAAAACTAGAATCAACCTTAGTTACTGTAGCTCCATATAGTGATAACGCACGTGTCTTACCTTCGTAAGTATAAGCGTATTCGTTACCATTTTCCTTAATTTCTACGTCATTATATATAGCGTATTTTTCAGGATCCTGAGCCATGTCATGTGCAGCTCTCATCTCCTCGTAGAAATCAGCCTTATACTTGCTAGCGAAATAATATTGTCCACTCTCAGCCTTGTCATACATACCTTTATACTTTTTCTCCATTGAATCAAATCCTGACTCAGAGAATAGTTTGTTGGCAGCATCCATTTTAGAGGCCTCATCTGCATAGAATTCAGATATAGCAAGCTCAACAACCTCAATGTTTCTAGAGACTAATTGTATAGCTCTACTATTAACCTGCTTCTCACTAACAAACAATGCTTCTGTTCCAGATACATCTGTAGGAGATGCGACAGATAATGCTAAGTTCTTTTCGTATGAGTCAGCAATAACCTGAGGCTTTATTATAATGAATTGCTCTTCAATATATTTAGATCTATCTGATTCAGTTCCTTCTGGGTGAATCTCATCAAACTTTCTACCTAATTCATTCTTAGCTAATGTAAATGCTCTTATGTCATTTTCAGATAGCATCTTAGCGAACTTATTTCTCTGTATAGTTAATATATCTTTAGAGAATGATTTTGCTTTATCCTGAAGCCCTTCCACTCTAGCCAGGAATCTTTGTCTGTGCTTCTCAGTAAACCCTCTTTGATTTGGACCCACTACATCAGCAGCCTTTATATAGTTAATAATATCATCAATAACATTAAATGCATCAACGTATTCTCTCATTTGCTTAAGTATGCCATCTTCAATCTCTAGTTTATCCCCGTATTGAGTAACATCTGCTCTAGCTTTTGTAATTCTTTGTTGTAAGACACGGATTTGATCCTCTGACCATCCAACATAAGCACTAATACCTTGAAGCTCACTAACATCTTTCAAGTCATTGAATTCTTTATTTAACATCTTAACTCTCATGAATGAAGTTATGACTCCTTTCTTCTCAGCTTGCTTCTCTGCTTTCTTATTAGTAGAGCCTTCTATCCATTTTTCAAGGTTAACAATCCTTGATCCAATTTCACCATACAATTTTTCAAGTGAATTAGAAAGAACATCTTCCTTATTTGCAACTTTATCTAATATATCTTGGTGGTCATTACTACTCTTTTGTCCAGTCTTTTGCAGTTGTGCATAATCAGACATCTCTTGAGATATTTCCTTCTTCACCAATGGGTCTAGGAGCTGTTTAGCAAGCTCTGTAACAGCGTAATCATTAATCTTAAATGTTCTAGATATAAGGTCACTAAACCACTTCATAAAGGCATCCCAAGCACCTGCGTCTTGAGCATTATCCCATATTTCAGCACCCTTTAGTCCAAGTGCAGTAGCTAATATCTCTTTATCTAATTTCTCTCCAGTTAATTCTGGATAAGCAGCAACAACTTCTGCTCTTAGCTTAGACTTCTTAAGAGAGTTTAAAGCTTCTATTACTCTAGGATTAGTCATTCCTCCTGGGATTGAATCAATAAATATGTGACCAAACTCATGTATAACCGTAGTGTCAAATACTGCACTAGGATTAATAAGTATAACTGGTTTTCCTGCAGCCAATGTTCTTGGGTCAGAAGCAGCTAATACTCTTGAGGTCTCGACATCACCGTCAACAACAACTTCAACATCCATCATGCTCTGCATGTGTTCAACCTTTTTGCCAAATACACTTATAGATTCTTCATTCCCATCCAAAAATGGATTAGAGTCTATATCTTTAACCCTGTACTTTGCAACAAGATTTTTGTCAAGAGACAACATTTCTGCTATCTCTTGCTCTGTATATTGCTTTCCTTTATATTCTATTTTACAACTCATTATTCATAATTATTTTCAAGGTTATTGTATATTTCTTTCCTTTATATTCTATTTTAAAATTCATTACTAACAGTCATTTTCAAGGTTATTATCATTCTCAACTATATCGTCAAGGTTTTCTTTTATTAAGTCCACATCTGACACAACTTTCTTGTTAGCCTCAGACTGCAAATATAAGTCTTTTTTGCTTCTAAAAAAATTAAATTCGTACATACCTGGATTCTCAGCTTCTAACATTACAGCTTTCTGTCCTTCTACAATAGTAGGATTAAGAGAATTAATTCTCAAAGAAGATTGTAATTGTTTTGGACCTTCTTGTACACCAAGAATTGATTTCATATTTTTTCCAGAAAACATGTTATACTCTTGTATAGAGAACTTCTTATACTTGTTACCTAATCTATATGTTCTCATATAGATAGCTTCAGTCTCTGAAGTAGCAATTTTCTTATATACATTGTATACGTCTCCTCCTTCTAAATCCTGAACTTTAACTCTTACATAGTAAGGATTAACTGCTCCACCAACTTCTGGACTAATATAACTAAATCCAGCATAAGAACCTTCAACACTTAGAAGAGGCATAATATCAGCCTGCTTTATTAATGGAACAATAGTGTTATTCTCAGTATTGTTCTTAAAGAACTGCTCAGTAAACTCTTCCTGGTTTATGTATCCTGAAGAAACCTGCTCCTTTATATTAGTCATATCTCTATTAAATCCTTCTCCTCTTAGTATCTCAGCAGGTATGTTATTATGAAACTTAGCTAAGCTGTTTTGAAACCCAGATGTCATAAATGAATACTTAACCATGTCTACGGCAAATTCTTTTGTTTCAGGATTCTCATATAAATCTAACCATGCATTGTAAACTCTGTTCTGAAAATACACAGGCTCATCATTCATTTCCACTCCAAAAAAAGTAATATTACCATTAAAGCTAGGAGATAAATTTTGTAGAAAAAAGTTATCTGGATATGATTTCTTTAATTCTCTTATCTTAACTGGAACTTCAGTAGCCAACTCTTTAACATTCAAGTTGTTAAGTAGCTCTGTTCCTGAGTACAAGTAAGTATAAAGTGAATTCTCAATAGTCTTAGCTAATTTTACATCAACTACACGACCAACATTATCATTAATTAATTTAGATATGTCATCATAAATAGCCTCTGTCTCTAATATTGAGCCTACGAACAATTGATTCTTATCTAATACATTTCCAACCCAGCCTATTGTGCTAGACGTATAAGTACCAAGCATTGTTCCTTTAAACTTATCTTGATAACCACGTATTCCAGTCTCATCATTAACACTTTTATTTGCAGCTGCGTCAATTCTGTTAGACATAACCATTCTTGATATTGGAGAACCTCCATTACCAGTTGTGTCAATTTTAGATGTAAGAACAGATTCATTAAGTGATTTACCAAGACCCAATAGTTCAGAAAAGGCAGCTATAATCTTAGCTTCTTGTGATGTATTAGGAGAAAATAGATGTCCATTTTTATAATCAGAATAAAGTGACACTAACAAACCTTCTTGTATAGATTCTACACCTACTACATCTAGGTCTAATCTTTTAATTGTCTCTTGTATTGGACTATCTACTCTTCTAGTAGTTAAACCTTGAGAAGTCAATACAGTTTTTACCAGTTCTTTCATTACGTTAGAACCCATAATTTCATTAATGAATCCAAGATCTACACCAGACCTAACTAAAAGATTGGTTACTGTAGATGTATATGCATTGTGATTACCTCTAGTTATAAAGTTATCATTAGCAATATCAACATTAGCATTAAGGAAAGCTGATAAGATATCAGATATAGAATGCTTATTGCTGTTCTTTTTGTCAAATGCAGTAACAATCTTGCCAGTCTCTGTAGTTACAGTAGTACCAATACCTAAGTTAATATTTAGTCCAGTTTCAATTGAAGAGCCAATTGCACTATCTACAAGTTGATTTGCAGCAGTACCTACTCCTGTCTGACCAGTCATGTACTCATACTTAGTGTTAAGCTGATGTACAGGTCCAAAGAATTCCATGTCTCCAAGCTTAGTTTCTTTGTTGTTAATGTTACCAGTAATACTCTTTTTCAAAAAAGTACCATCAACACTTCTCATAAGCTCATCATAGTTTGATGGGCTAAGAAGTATACTTTGGTATATTGAAATCAAGTCATTTTTAGCACCATCTTTACCTTCAGTTACTTTCTCAACCTTTCCAGTCTTTTCATTGTATACAATAGTACTAGTCATAAAGAACATCTTGTCAATATCATAATCATGCCCAGTTTTTGCTGGCATACCATCATAACCTACTACAGAATCTCCAGATCCTTCAGGAAGAATACCTACAACTTCGAGAGCATCATTAGATGAAAGCCCTTGGTTAGGTATACGATAACCTATTATGTCTAATACTCCTGGAGTAAGCATTGCTTTTATTTCATCCCCAGTCATCTCAGATATATTAAGACCTAGCTTATTAAACATCTCAGTCACTTGAGAATGAGGTAACATTACTTGTCCTGGCAATATAGTCTTACCATCTTTAGACTTACGAGGAGGCTGTAAACCTTTTCCATCATAAGTATCTGATATTACTTTTATACCACTCTCTCTATCTGTACGTCCATCTTTAATACTTTCTATTCCAAAAGGAGATACCTGGATAAATGAACCTCCATTAGTTTCTATGTCAGTAATAGCCTTATCCATCATATTCATGAATAAGTTTTGTGCTCTAGTTCTCATTTGAGGTATTTGATCAAGATCAGTTTCCTGTTCTAAAGCATTAATCATATTATCATTTCCTCCAGCATCTCTAAGTTCTCTAAGTAGAGCTTCATATAGTGCTGACTTGTCTTTAATGATTCCGTCTTCACCTATGCCAAACTTATTCATTATTTCCTGCTTACCATAATTTGATAATTTAGACACTGCATCGTGAACCCTTTGAACAGCATCACTACCACTCATTTTCTCTCCGTTAATAGTATAATCAGAATCAATATCAAGACCCATAAGGATATTCTTTTGAAGCTGAGAACCTAATTTGGTCTCATGCATTGTCTTTATAGGTAAATCTTGTTGTAATTTCCACCCTTTATTGTATGCAGTTTTCTTATTTAACTTGAACATAGGATCTAAAGTGTTACTATCAGCTCCTCTTCCATGAATACGAGACCTACCTGATGCACCTACTTTTACTCCAGACTTCGTTATAACTTCATGAATCTCATCATTGAAGCTTAGTTCATTTCCATTGTTATCTTTAGTCATCTTGTTATATAGAGGCTCTAAAGCTGTACCATCAACTAATCCAGGTATTAACACGGCTGAAGAATACTTGAAGTAAAGTGGTATTCCATTATTTATTTCATAATAAACACCCTTAAGTGGCTGAGCTGATATTGCAGCTTGTTCAGGACTAAGAGTTTGCTTATTCATCATTCTCGAAAATGTTACATCATGCATTGGGGTCCACTTACCTGCTCTTTGAAGAAGGAATCTCCATCTTCTAGGCGTTATCCAACCTTGCGCATCAGTAGTATCTACTTTTTTATACGCAGCTGCTATAGACTTGTCTGTTAGTGAAGCATATATCTTATCGTAATACCTTGAGGCCCCCTCAACATTATCAGCTACAGAGTAATTAAACGTCTCGCTATCATTCTTTCTTAATCTCAATGGAAGTCCATCAGTGTACGTAGCGGGAACCCTTTTAATCATGTCAGAAAGGTTCTTATAATAAGCTGGATCTCCAGCGAATAACTTTCCGTATTCAACTGCAGATATCATTCCATTCATAAAGTAATCTCCTGCTAGAGCAACTTTATTTCCTCCATAACTTTCTAATATCTCTTTGTTTATATTCTTAAGATCTCTAATTTTACCTACAGTTACAGTTACGTTGTAAGCTATAACCTTAGTTACATGAGCTCTAACTGCTGCCTCCTGCTCCTTAGTAAATCCATCCATAGTTCCTAATGGTCCTATGTATTCACCTTTAGAATTTGGTTCATATAGTATTTTTCTTATATCTGCCGTTGCAGGATCAGTGCTGTCCATAGACAAAGACTCAAATATCTGAGACTTAGTTCCATTCTTTTCAAGCGTATGGTAGTTGTCTACTTTATCAACATCGTCAAATGTATCATTCTCAAATTTAACCCTCTTCATTCTATTGAATTCGTCAAGGAAGTATCCTACACCAATATCAACAGACTTCTTAGGTACATTTATAGTTCCATCAGGATTTAATCCTATACCAGACCTATGCATGTTAAATCCTTCTAGAGTTATACTACGACGCTTATCTGCAGGAGTAAGTGTAGAAAATAAAGATTTTCCCATACCAGTACTCTGACCAAGTGTCTTTGTTATACTCTTATTTAAATCATCATAAATATTTATACTTGTATTTCCAACACCGTCATTTTTCTTAAGTGTCTTAAATGATGAATCCAGACCAGCCTTGAAGTTGCTAAGTCTTTTTATACTAATTTGTCTTCTTTTCTTTGCGCTATACTTCCTGTCAGTTGCAGTCAGCCAATTTAGCCACTCAGAATTAGCAGTGTTACTCTCTAGTTTGTATATTTCTAGTTCAGTCGCTACATCTGGAGCATCTTTTTTAGCTAATGCATCTTGATACCACTGATTAATCTTAGTGTTAACGTGATGAGGATTAGTAAATGCAAACATCTTAACTCCTTTTGAAAGAAGAACTACGCTATCTTTTATATTCTGATCTCTAGCAGATCTAGCTTTAGCTACTTTTTTAAGACCACTCTCTAGTGCTAATGGGTTTACAAAGTCTTTATTACTAAAGAATCCAGAATCAGACTGATTTTTTATAGAGTCTCCAATGTATCCTATAAGTGTAGTAAGTTCTCTAAAGCTACGCTCCCTGAATTCAGTTCCTCCCTGGTAAGCTATGTAAGTATCTAAGTCATCATAATTGATATCAACACCTAGATGTTTAAACCCTACTTTAATTGCTGTTGCTAAGTCTAAATAGTCTTCATGTCTTTTAGTAGTGTCATTAAACTTATCCTGAGCCAGCCTTACCTTGTTTATTATTTCATTTAGTCTTGTGAAATTTAATTCAGAAGATGAATCCATGAGGTTGAAGTTTTGTTTAAATTTAAGTCCCCATTCTTTAATCTTAACGTATTCTCTTGAGGCTAGATCAGTAGCATTCATTACTCTGTACTCGTCATTATTAACTGTAGTAACATATAGGTTTAATCTTGTCTGATTAAATGCTTGAACAAATTGACTCTTCTTGTCTTCATTAAATGCTTCCAGTCTGTTTACCAACCCATTCATCCACGGATATACAGGCTTCATTATTTTTAGTTTAGCTAACATTACAACATACAAATCCCCTCCGTCAAGATCAGATGCTGCGGATAGGTCTGTAAGGTGCTCTCTAAGAACATCATACACGTTGTCAAAAGGTTCGAATGTTTTTGTGGAAAGATACGGGTTGGCTGTAGAATTGCCATTACCATCTACTGATTCTATTGAATGCAGAAAGGCTTTTATGTTCGCGTGAACATTATCTTTTTGATTTGTAAGGGCTGAATCAGCAATGTTAATACCATCAGAAACAGTCTCATCATTTGTTGCTGTTTCTCCTTCAAGGAGTGCTAATGCATTCTTTTGTTGTTTCCTAGCATCTACGCCAAGAGATAAGATATAAGCCTCTAAACCTCCCTTAAGAGCAGTCTTATTCTTTAATATAGTTTTTGCGTTATTAACTCTAGAGTTGTAGCTTTCCTCTCCTCTAAGTTCAATGATTTGATCTTTAACTGAAAGTAATGAAGCAAGATAATTCTCAACATAAGATTCAACTACCCTGTCTAGTCTTAGTTTTTTAACTGAATCCTTGGTCATGTTATTGATGTCAAGGTTAGCCATGCTATCTAAGTAGTATTTAGAGATTGTCCGTATCACGTGGTCATGATGTTGGGAAGGTATATCACCATAGATCCTTTTTTGTACGAATTCTTTAGTGCCGTCCTCAAGTATGAAATACCATTGGTCAGTTCCTTTCTTATTGTGAAGCTCTGGGAAGCCTTTTCTCATCCTCATAGATAACTCTTCGGGAATACTCTTCTTATTCCAATCCCCAAACTTAGCCTTAAACATATCTCCATTGATAATATCTAATTGCTCTTGAGCTTTCACATTGCTTTTTAAAGCTTTCTCTAAATTCACTAATAATGGTTCGGACGTTCTCCCATCCACATTAGCTACAAAACATTTTTTCATTTATTTCAATTTAATTATATTATTATATTTATATCTGGGCCATCATCACCACTACACTTTTTCTTATTGTAGTCTTTTGTGTCAGCCTCTTCTTCTGATTTAGTAATCTTCTTTGTAGATACACCTAAACTAGACTTGTCACCAAGTTTTTTAGGGTCTTGCGAAGATACGTCATTTTTACCAGAATTCAAAGTTTTATCAAGCATATCTGGTAATCCAAATCCTACTCTAATTGCATTTATCTTTTTAACATGATTTTCAGGAACTATCTCTCCACTAAGAGAGTCAATCCACATCCTTTCTCCGAAGCCACTCTCTTCTACAATACCAAATCTGTACTTTCCAAAAGTTTTAAATACAGCATCACTAGCGTCTTGCTCATTATTACTGCCTACAATCTCAGCAATAGGTGCTTTTGTTGACTTAGGACCACCTAATGAAGAGGAAACTTTTTTAATTTCCTTCAATATAGTATCTCTAACACTCATGCCTTGTTCAATTGTGTTGAATAAGTCTTCACCTACTTTACCCGCATTATCTCTTCTTTGACTAGCAGATAGTTTTTTGTTGTCTGCTATCATCTGAGCTACTGATCTGTTGTCTTGATCTGTTACAGGGTTTTTCTTGTTATAGATTAAAGCAAACTTAGATGCTGATTCCTCTGCAGTTTGATTGTCTAAAGAACCTTCTTCTGTTTGTAACCATGAAGAAACTACACTACTCATAGATGAATCTTCATTTGAAGCAACCTTGCTAGTTGTGTGTGTTAGATTAGATTTGTTAAAAAATTGTTCAATCTTTTTGTAATAGTCTAATCCTGAAAGAATGGATACATCAATTACTTTATATGCATTCATTCCGTTAGCTTCTTTGTGTTCTGATACCTCTGTAAGGAAAGCTCTCTTTAAATCATACTTCTCAGTTCCTAAAGGATGAACTGATATAAGTAAGTCATAAAGTTCTTTACTTATATTATCTAAGTGTTGAGTCCCTATATCATCTAAGCCTCTGCTAACTGCCTCAACTCTATGTAAGCCTGTCATTTTAACGACCCCACCACTTTGTTGTGTTGATTCTAAGGCAGCACTTTGTCTGTCAGACATTCTAGATTCTAACTTAGGATTCATTACAGTTTTAATATCTACATCTTCAGTAGACTTAACATCTCCGTATGCCTTAGAAACATAATCTTTGTCTGTTAAGGTATTGTCTTTAGATATTTTTTCACTACCAGCAACACTACCGTCATCTAATTTTTGTACTACTTTTCTACTGCCATCAAGTTGAGTAGTAACATCAACAGTAATAGTCTCATCGCCATCATTTTGAACAGTAAATGTTTGTTTTGACACAGGTATCTGAGAGTCTTTAATTCTTTCCTCTGCTACTGCTTTAGTATCAGTTAGTATCTTGTCTAATTCTTTTTGGTTTTTTTCAGGTAAAGCTTCTATGCCTTGAAAATATACATCTGCCATTTCCTTCCCAAATGTTTTCTCTAAATAATTAAGCTCTGCATCTAGCATTTTTTTATCATATATTGCTGATGCCCTATCATTATTACCAGGAACATTAACAATAATATTACCTGTGCTAGAAGTTTCTCCTTTAGGAGTGGTTCCAGTAGTACCTTCAATTTTGTTTATGTATATTTGAGTTTGTCTTCCAGCCTCACCTTTAAATAAAGGTCCTTTTGTTTCAGCATTAGTATTTATGATTCTTTGTTCAATCATGAATTTTTTATATCCTTCAATTCTGTTCTCTAGAGCTACGCTATATTGTCTTCTCTTTACATTTGTTAAGAAATCAACAAGAGCATTTTTAGCAACAGGATTACCATTTTTCAGTACCTCTCCACCAAAATGAAGCTTTCCTTTAGATGAAAACAATTCACTACTAAGCCCCGAAGTTCCTTCAGAAACATAAGTAAACATGTTTATTATATCTAATATCTCAGCCTCTTGACCCCCAAGAAGTTCTATCTCTGGAGCAAATGCAGTTTCCATCATCTCTTTAAGGTTCTCATCTGCAACATCACCCAGTATAGAGTTAACGCTAAGACCATCTTTACCAGAAGCATAAGTTGCTTCAAGTAATTCAGCAAGTGCTTCAGCCTGTTCCACAGTATTCCTTTTGAAGTTAAGTTTAAGAGGGAAAGATTTACCATCAGCAGTCCTTACTATAACGTATATACCACCTTTGTATGGCATTTGAAGTCCATCCTTACTTAGTTCTTTTAATAACATTCTATTGTTGGTAAACTCAGGATGTATATCTCCAGTAATAGGGTCTATAAGAAATCCTTGTTTGTCACTATATACAATTTCTATGTTATCTATGTCACCATCAAATTGTTCTAGTTCTAATATAGAATTCTCTGGTACGTATCCAAGTTTTTGAGTACTATCAGTCTGAACTGCACCACCAGTAGAACCTCCTACTGTACTTATTGCTTTCTTGCCATTAACAAGCGCCAGTATAATAGACGCTCTTTCAGCTTTTATTTTATTGAAGTGCACTTCATTTCTTCCAGTATAAGTGGCTAGGTATGTAAAGTTATTAGGGTCATTACCAAAGGTAACCTTTATAGGTAGTTTGTTAATCATGGCTTCAGTTAAGTCAGCCTCAGTTACATCTCCCTCTCTGTTTTTTAAGTCATTGAATTCTGTTACTGCAGTTGAATTATTTCCATCAACATAATCACTAAGTGTGTATTCAGATTTAGTTCCTATCTTTTTCTCACCATTAATAACCCACGCATTATATACATCAGAAGCATAAGCAAAAGTAACTTGGAAAGTTTCCAGTGCAGCTTCCTTATTCTCAGCTATTAAATCTTGCTTATCTAAAACCTGAGCACTATGACTTACTGTAGGTTCAGCAATCTCATCAGAAATGTTATGCTCAACTTCAGTAGAGATATTAGTTTTAGGTGGAGTTATTTGAGTAGGATCAACCTCCTGAATAATCTCAGCATCATCTATAATCTCTTGATCAGCTTTAGCCTTTGCGTCTGCAGCATCCTTACTTGCTACCATTGCATCAATCTTTGCAATCTTTTCAGTAAGCTTTTCTTTAAGTTCTGTTATCTTTTCTTTAGGTATATCTTTCTCATTATCTAAATCTGCCAGCTGTGCTTTAGCTTCAAACAACTGAGCTTTAAGATCCCCTTCAGGATTAGCTTCAATATTAGTTCTTGCTTCTAATGCTTTTGACCTAAGTTCTGTTTGGTATGTTTTAGTCTTAAGTAACTTATTTTCTTTACGAAGAGTGGATACGTATCCGTCAGACATAGCAATCTTTGCTCTAGATATAGCAGCATCTTCATTAGCTTGATCAACTTCAAGACCATACTTCTCATCATTAGCCTTCTCCTCTTTAGTTCTATCTTTAAGCTTAGCCTTGTTCTCTGTTATAGTATTAGTTAGCTCTTCTATTTTTTTGTCATTCGCGGCAATAGTCTCTGCAGTGTGCTTAGCTTTAGTTCCTTCTGCATCAGAACTCTTATTAGATTCAAGTATAGTATTAGCCATTTTAAGTGCCTCAATCTCAGCTCTTGATTCAGCAATATTTCTACTTGTCTCTGAAACCTTGTTATAATTAGGTGAAGATTCTTTAGCTTTATTAATAGCAGCTTCTTCTTGACTTATAGATGTATTGAACACATCTATACTAACTTCATTACGCGCCATAGCCATAGCAGGTACATGATCATGTTTGTTAGCATGCTTCATATATCTCTTTCTTATCTTATTAGATAATTCTATTGCCTGTGGTATATATTTTTCAAATAACTCTTGGTTGTATTCTACTCCTTCAGCAGCAAAAGCTTCTCTTTCTTCTTCAGACATGTTCTTCATGTTATATAAAGACTCTATGTGCTCATCAAATCTGTCTAAGCTGATAGCTTCGTCAGTCATTTGCATCATCATCTGTCCTATAACTTGTTCTCTTCTTGCAGGATCCTCAGCTTGATCAGCTGCGTCTAATTCTTTTTGAAATTCAGCATAAGCTGCGCCTCTATTTAAAAGGAAGTTCTTTTGAATAGTAGCGTAGTTCTTTTCGTATTCTCTTCTTTTCTTTGATTTGAATGCATTTGATGCAGCGGGTCCAGCCATTTGAAAAAATCCACCACCAAAAGATCCCCAGAATGCAGATGTAGCCATCTCTTCATTAAATGAATCACCTAATAGTTTTTGGTACTCTTCTTCAGTAATAAGACCAGCTCTTAAGTCTGTAAGACCTTTAGCTTTTTCTGATATGTAATATTGGTATCCTTCTTCTAATGCTTCAGACCCCATTACTTTAACTCCATTAAGGGTTTTTCTTGCCCATTTTGGAATAGCAGGTTTCTGTCCTTTACCTAGATTCTTGCCTTTTTTGATAGCAGCTTCCATTTTCATGGTTCTAGGATTGAATACTTTTCCTATGGCAAGGTATTGAAAGATGTCTTGTGATAACATTGCCCATCCCATTCTGTAATTATTAGATGCTGCTTCACCTGCCATTTTTCTAGCTCCTTCATCAGTATATATTTCTCCAGTTTCTGGATTTACTCTATTTTGATAATCAGCATAAGCCTCTTCGAATGTTCCTTTCCCTTCCAATGAGTTTTCAATATGTCTAGACATTACTGCCTGACTAACTCCTTCAGCCATCCACTTAGCTTTCTTACCCATCTTAGCAGATGCTCTCATAAACCCAGCAGACTTAGATAAACCTCTACCTAACATTCCAACTGCTCTAGTAGCAGCAAATGTAGGTATCATCATACTTAATGTAGATGCTACAGAAACTCCATTACCAAACCACCATCCTGAATCAGCCATGTTAAATGAGCCTGGATCAGTTTGATGTATAGCCATATTCTCTTGTGCACTCTCTCTTAATCCAGCACCAAAATCAGACATCCAATTTCCCCATTCAGTTTCAGATCCTGTAATCTTACCGTATATACTTTTAAAATCTAACAAATAACCAAATCCCTCTATAGTTCCACCTATAGCTTCTCCAATAATAATCTGACCAAACATATTTAATGCTTGTTGACCAGCTCCTTGAGCATTAGCTTGAGCCATTCTAAGACCCTCAGCTCCTTGCTTAGATGATATATCATAGCCAAGTTCATTTCTTATGTCTTGAACTTTAAAGTCATTGTATGAGTCTAGTACATCACCTTGTTCTGGTGTATACTCAAGATCAAAATCTGCTGGATCACCAGGACCATCAGTATTATTAACTGACTCTTGGTGTTCTATTGCTGCATCATTTGTCTCTATGTTTACAGGGGAATATTCTAATTCGTTAGTTGGCTCTGCCATATATATTTGCTTTATTGTACTCCGTTATTTTTATTCATTAAGTTATTAACATAAGCGTCAATACCTAGTGACATTTCTTTTTTAGACTTAAACTGATTTTTATTTCCAATTGTAAGAATCCTACCTTTATAATCTTGTAAACTCCAATAGTTTGTAGTTTGACCTTTTCTTTTAGGTAATTTCTTAAAAGTAAGATTACCAGCACTTTTTATAGCCTCATCTATTTCTGATTGTGTATCTCCGTTTTCTTTCATAGCTTCCAAAGCAGCTTTGGGAACTCTTAATCCAGGAATATTAATAACTCCAGATTCTTTATCTTCATATATGTTGGCTTTAGTTATCTGACCTATCCACTTTCTATTAGCAGTCATTTCTTTTGCTTTCTGCTCAGGTAAGTATTCAATAACTCTATCCATTACACGCACTTGATCTTGATTAGCTAAAACCAGTACTTCTCTTGTCTGTCCACTAGCTCCTGAAACATTCATCAATATAGCTCTGTTTCCATTCTCGTCATATCCATCAGCACCTGTAATAGAAAAGCTAATTTTGTATCCTAAATTAACTCCTGGTTGTGCCTTACCACTCTCATCTGGTGGAATTGGATCTCCAACTAAATCTTCAAGATAATCAGGTGTTATAAATATACTAGAACCATTACCTTGATTTACTACTTCATAAGAAGTTATGGGTTCTGTTCCTTTAATAGTATTAACATTAAGTAATTTAGTAATCTCTTCTACCTTGCTTCCTTCAGCTCCAGTTATTACATCATAGTCGTATGAATCACGATTGTCATCACTAGCACCAACTTCCCTCATGTGAGCACTAACTGTTTCGTCAGTATCTCGATCCATTGCATTAACATAATTTTTATAATAGTTAGTAGTTCCGTAACCTGTACCACCAGCTGTAACACCAGTACTATGTAAGCCTCCTGAGATTAAGCCTTTACCAGTTACTCTAGGAGTTCCAAGATCTGAAGCTTTATATATTTTATATTTATAGAAGTCATTAATAAAATCTGGTTGATTACCGTCAAACATAACATTATCTCCAGTAACACTACGAGTTTCATCATGAACTGCATCAATCATTTTCTCAAATTTAAGATCTTCTTGAGCTTGCAACATTGCATTATCTGGACTCATACCTCTTTTTTCGTATAGTTCAGCTACATTTGAAGTCCATGACTCCTCACTACCAAGCCCCGCAAATTCAAATTGTCCTCTAGGACCTCCACTTGATCTTTTTCTAGTAGCCCAATTAGGAAATTCTTTTACTAAATCATCCATTACTTGAGCAGTCTTAAGATCCTGTTCTGATATGTCTCCATTAGCAGCCATACTATTAAAGATCTCTTTAGGATCTTCATTGGCAATTCTATCTTGAATCTCTAAATTCTTTTTAGTTTTTTCACTAAAGTTTCTTCTTGATCTCTCTAGGTATGCATTCTTTGTTCTATTAAGATTATCTACTCTATTAGACGCAGTATTAATACCACTAAGAGCATCTGTATACTCACGAGTACTTTTTGCTTGTTCTACTGCAGCTTCTCTATCTGCATCTGTAGGTGGATTACCATCTTGTCCTTGAGCATTTTGTTTTGCTGACTTAATGATATCCTCTAGTGTGTTTCTAGTGTTTCTTATTATATTATTTTGATTCTCAATAGAAGTCTGTGTTTTTGCATGACTATAAGTATTACTCATGTCAACAGTATGATCAGTTATCAAAATATTTTCTCTCTTTGTTTTTTCAGCCAAAGCCTTTTCAGCAGCATTAAGATTCTCCAGATCTGTCTGCATTCTACCAGCTATACTTGTGTCTTGAGTAGAAGCAAGTATTCCTAAGCTATTCATTTTCTGTGCATGAGTAGAACTTCCTTCTTTCCAATCATAATCAGTTATTATAATACCATTCTCTTCTCTTGATACAACTTCCATGTGACCAAAATCACTCCATCCTTCTTCTCCAGTAAATTTAGATTGTTGTCTCAGTGATGCCATTAACTCTGGGTTACCTTCAGTAGCATTCTTCATTGCAGCCATTACAGTAGTGTAATCTTTTCCTGTAACTCCACTTCCTGGAATAGCAGCTGCCTCAGCTAACGCTTCAGGACCTTGTGATAAAAATAAAGCTCTACCAGCTGCAGACATAGTAGGTAGTACATCTTTTATTGCAGCTCTTAATATAGGAGTTCCATCTACATACTTATCAACTTGTTCTCCTGCAAATGAATTTCTAGTCCCATCTTCATTAAATGAACTGAAACCACCAACTAACCTATTAGCATAATTACGTGCACTATTTCCCCATCCATTATCATCAAAGTCTTTAAGGTATGATTGTTGAGCAGCTTGTTGCTGCATAGCATATCCAATATTTCCGTCAGCGCCAAATGAATTAGTTACATCTTTCTTTAGTTTCCCAAATTTACCTTTAGCTGATGTACTATAACCATTATCAATTATGTCTTGAGCTTGAGCAGCAGACCTTTCCTTTAATGCATTCAGTTCTTTATCAACTGCAGCCTGGTCATTAGACCCAACCTTAGCTTTTAATAATTGAGTAGCATCATCTGTTGCAATAAGTGCATCATGTTTTGCTTGCAAAGCCATAGGTACAGCCATTATCTCCTGCATTGAAAGGGGATTGAATGTTGCCTGACTTAAATTTGTGAATCTATTTGCCATAGTAATATTATTGTTTACAAAGATAGTTAATTTTTATTAATTAACTTTGGTTTATTCTTTTTTATTTTTTCTGTTTGCTTTTTTTTCTGCCTTTTCTCTCTTCAGTTTTGCGAAGTATTCTCCCATTGGTCCATAATCCATACCCATTAGTTCAGGATATTGTTTCATCAACTCTTCCTTTCCAATACCAGCAGCACTATTAGCTAATCCAGCCATTAAATTACTCTTAGTATTTCTGTGAGCCTCTAAGTTTTGCATGTTAGTAACTGCATCTTGATCATCCTTCTGCATGTTATACATATCAACCTTATCATTGTATGCTTGAGCATTTCTTTTCTCTTGTCTATTTTGCTCAGCAGCTTGTGAGTATGCTGCTCCTAATGCTCTAGTTGTTCCTGCGCTATTACCTACTAAGTTTGCTCTAGCTGCAGCACCTGATCCTTGAGAGTTAGCAATAATTGCTGCTCTGTTAGAAGCATTACCTTCAGCAGTTGCATTTTGTATAGCTCTCTCATCAACCATTTGCTCATTGTATCTAGCATAACTTCTACTAGTTCTTTCTTCTTCTGGCTTCTTCATGCTTAAAAGTTGCGCAGCATTTGAAAGTACTGGAGCATATCTTAAGTAACTTGCTAATGGAGCTTTCTTCTTCTTATCTGGATCAGTTGTCTCGTCACCTTGTCCATCAAGAGACCCTCCTACAGTTACATCATACCCATCTTCTCTTTCAATAGGGGGTGCTTTTTGTATAGGCTCAGTCATCTCAGAGAATGAACCTGGTCCTTTATAATTATGAGCATCCCAAGGGATATCATTGGCTCCACCTAAGTGATCAACAGATTTAACGTGAGGTAATCTTCTTCTATTGTCCTTAGTAATAGCATCTCTTCCTATAGAGTCGCCTAATTGATTAATAGACTTAACCTCAGGCATTCTCATTTGATTCAAATAATTAGACAATGGAGATCCATCTTGTGCTATCATACCAGGACCAGGACCACCATTAATAGATCCACCATCAAACATTTGATTTTGTCCTCCAGCTGCAGCCATTTCTTGACCAACAATATCATCGTCATCACCTTGATTAATCTCTGCTTTTTTAGACTGCTTCATGTCGTATGACATAGTAGCCTCTTGTGCTCTATTCTTATCACTTAGTCCAGTAATTAAACCTGCACCAGCTCCAACTACACCTCCTATTGCTGCACCCCATGGTCCAAAACTTGCACCTGTAGCAGCACCAGCCATTGCTTTATTTGCAACAGAACTTCCTACACTAGGAACATCTGGCAAAGTATCACCTGACTGATCAACTTTACTTCCTGTAAACATGCTTACTAATCCCATTGGATCAACTGCAGGACCTTCACCACCACTACTTGCGATACCGTCAGTAACTTTTCCAGCAACTTTAGCAACCTTAGCAGCTTTAGCAGCTGCAGACGCAGCTTTACCAGCAGCAGCAGCACCTTGACCAGCCTTAGCCATACTCATGAATCCACCAGCAAAATACTGATTAGGTTCTCCATGAGTAGCACCATCCATCATACTACCATCTGGCATTTGATGTTGAGGTTGTTCAGCTTGTTGAGCTTCTTTAGTAGCCTCTTGAGCATCCCTAAGTCTTCCTAGCATTTCATCTCTAGTCTGAATTGATTCAGGATCAGTTCTATCTCCAAACTTTTTTTGGATAAGCTTACTAGCTTCAGCAAAACTTTTACCTTTAACATAAGAAGGTAAGTTATATTGTTTTATAATATTCATATTATAGTTTTATACGGTTAGAGAACACATAGTCCCCATCCTTAAATTTATATTTTGTTTCTTCAGCTTCCACTGTATTCATCTTTCCATTGTCTCCCATTCCCTGAGGAATACCTCCTAAAGGATTTTGTGCATGAGTGCCTCCACCTTCAAACTCTACAAGAGTATTGTTAGGATCTTGTGACATTTGTCCTGTTGGACCTCCGTATGCATTTTGATTTTGACGAGAAGCTAGTTTAGCTGCATTCTTAGTTTTTAAAGCATTTATCTTAGCAGTTCTTTGAGCATCTCTTTCAGATACAACTTGAGCTCTCTCATTTGTTTTAGCATTTATTGATTCAGTTGCAGCATCTTTTCTGTCCATGTATTGGTTGTGCTGTTTAGTAGCTCTTTCTTGAATTTTATCAGTACCAACTTGTTCTCTTCGTAACATTTCAGTAGCTGTGTCATCTGGTATAGGGCTATTCCAACTACTTCCGTATGTAGTTTCAGCAGCATCCTGTTGTAAAGGAGTTAACTGATTTCTATAAGCTGTGTTACGTCTACCTGACATTGGAGAATCCGTAGATATATCTCCAGGAGATGTTGTGAAACTTTTATCTGGCTGAATACTTGCATCAGAAGTGATCATAGTATTTGAGTGTCCTCCAAAAGGCATGTTATGAATGTTAGAACCTCCAACGTGATACATAGGAGCTCTAGCTGGAGCTGTTGGTGTTTTCTGTATTGATTCACTTGGACCTGTTGGTAATCCTGCAGGAGCAAAATTAATACCTAATGGCTGCATTCCCAATTGAGTTGCCTCTTCTGTTTCAGTAGATGTATTTGATCCAGATTTATTTTGTATTGCAGTCCAAGCTTTATCCTGAGCATCTCTACCTGATTGATCTAAATTCGCATAAGCATCATTACCTTCTTGAGTATATGGAGTTTCCATCCTAGTGTTAGTAGGTGTAGTTCTTGTTGTAGTTCTAGTTGATGAAGGTAATCCATTAGCTCCAGTTGTAGCAGTTATAGATCTATTAACTTGTGTAGGACCAGTAATAGTAGTTGCACTTGTGTCTCCTTTAACAGGATCTCCAGGTCCATTTAAGTTACCACCATCATAATACTTGTTTACCTTTCCACCATACTTATATTCATTTGATCTTTTATAGAATGCTAGTGTGCCTTCACCTTTTTGTTTAACTGGTGGATTATTAAGGAATCCTCCTTGAGAAAACTTATTCTGTATTCCTGCTCTAGTGTATTGATGTAATTTATTATTAACTGAAGTAGAAGCTGAATCTACTAAATAATTTTTCTTAGCTTTAGGACTAGCTGGTATTACTGGAGAGTTATCTATAACATGCTTAGGTATCTCACTTGAATCTGGATGCTTAACATCTCTAGGTGTTAACTGATCAATTCCTCTTTCACTACCACCAAATATAGTTTTATATCCTCTATCTTGTTGTGCTCCTTGTATATCTCCAGAAGGACCTGAAGCTTCATCTTCTATTCCTGCATATTCTTGAACATCACTTTTACCTTCATCACTAGGATCAGCCCATTGATCCATAGGATTATCAACTACAGGATCTGTAACTGAAGCTGTTCTATTATTTTCAATAGTATCACCTTGCTCTATATTATTACCATCTGAATTCCAATCTGGAAAGTCTGTAGCCATATCTTTTATAGAAGTAAGGTTAGCAAATACATCATCAACGTTAGTTAAGGATTTGTTACCTACTTCATCTTTATCATAGTATGACTTACCAGTTTGTGGGTTGGGAATAGAAGCAAACTCTTTAGAAAGTTCTAATCCAAATTCTTCTATTGTCTTTTCTCCTCTAAGGAAATCATCTAAACCTCTTCTTCTATTAAGTCTATTAATTATAATAGTATCTTGCATATCAGGAGAAAATCTCTCATCAAGATTATATCCATTCTTTTTTATCTCCTCTAAAAGTGTTGGGTTTATTATTTGATTGGCTCCTACAGCGGATGACCCAGAAGACTTCATTTTATCCTGTAAGGATAGAACCTCTCTGATTGTCATGTCAGTTAGTTTCTTATCAGAACCACCTTTATATCCTCCGTAAAGTATATCGTAGTCTCCTCCTTTTGATTCAAACTTTCCTATGTAATCTAGAATAGCTCTTTCTTGTGGTGTAATTGGTTTTATATCAGCCATGTTTCCTTGTGTTATTTGCAAATATAGGGAATAAAGATCATTAGACCATTATCCCCTATAATATAGTTTTAGTATTCTGTATATGATACAATCAAGTCATGTGCGACTATTTTTGCATTATCTTCATTAGTTATTGCTAATCTCATTCTAGCCCATGGTGACTTGATCCTATTCCTAGTAAATGCTTCTCTAGGTAGAGTAAGATTCCATGTCCTATCTCTTCTTTTTGCATTCTTCCTTGGGGTTATCAAAGTTGGTAGACTAGTCTGATACTCATTACGTAGTATAACTGAATAGAAAGTTCTATTAGGTAAGTCAAATCCATTGATATCTCTAGCTTCCATTTTATATGAAAGGTTAGTGAACACTTTATTCTCCGTCCCCATAGGGTTAATATTAAAGTCTACTATTGAAGGATACACATTGCCATAATACAATCCTTTTTCAGATGTATTCTTGTGAACCCATAAGCTTGAATTGCTAGGTCCAGTAGTCATCATGTTTACTCCACCAGTAAGATACAATGAAGGTGTAAAGTTGTGGAATGATACAAATTTACCAATAGCCTCATTATATGAAAGTGTAAAGTTATTAGCTGTTTGATCAACTCCTTTTCTTTCACCACTGAAAGGTATAGTATTAGGATCTACAAAATCATCTTGTAAAAATGTAAAGTATACATCATTGTTTACTTGATCATAACCACCACTAATACCATTCTTCTTAAAAGGATTAGCATTTAGTATTGAATTATAATCTATATTGTTCTGCATGTAAGTATGCATACCTCCAGCATCAGTTAGATTAGTGACTCCATTCTGAGAGTACTTATATATAGACATGTTATTTAAATCAAAGAAGTATATTGAATTGTTTGATTTAACTATAGATGAATCATTTAAAGCACCTGAATCAGTACTTATATATCTGTAGTCATTAAGTACTTGTCCTGTACCTAACTCAAGACCTACACCATCATTACCTTGAATTTGAACTCTAGGGTTTACATTAATTTTAGCAAAAGCATTATCTTGCCAAGTATAAATCTCATCATTAAAGTTAACTGTTGCGTTAATACTTCCATACTTTCCATCCAATTCCAAAGTTTCATTCTCAAGAAAATCTGTCCACGAATCAACATACTCTGCAGATATTTTTGGCTTAGAAGAGATAATCTTTGTATCAAATTCTTTTACAGTTTTGAATTTAAATCCTAGATCAGAAGTAGTAACTAATGTTGATTGCTGAGAGTAAACTCTATTGTAATCTTGAAAGTCTTCATATTCAGGTTGCCATGCATTATCCCATGCTCCACCAGAAGTATCACTTCTATTTGTTAGATCTATAGTTGACTCTACTCTTATGTTTACTATCTCAGTAAGCTCAACATATTTCTCTGCAGAATTTTCATCATCTATCTTGGATAGTCTAGTAAATTTAAAGTCAGAACAAAAAGTATCTCCTGGAGAATCAATTTGTATTACAGGGTTATCTGAATCAAATATAGTATAATCACCTATAGCTAGGTAATCTGAAGTTGACTTATCTTCGTAAGTATTACCTCCGTATATGTTACCAAGGTAAGCATAGGTTTGATTTCTTACAAGCTCAACAATCATTACTCCATCATCAATACCTGCTCCTCCACCAAATGCAGATGAATGCATCTCCTCTATAGATTTTCTTTCCGAAAGAGGTGTACTTTTATCATCACTACCCTCAACTACAGTTATACAGTTAGCGGCAAAAGAATTAATACCATAAATAGTTCTTGCAGAATCCTCATTAGCTTGAGAATCACTAAATGCATTCATCTGCATATTCTTTAAAGTATTGGCGTATCTAAACTGACCATCACCATTATATGATTTAAAGTTAGCTCCTCTGCCTGTAAATTCAGGCTGACCATATATATTAAATTCACTTAAAGAATTATCAATTTCATCATTATTTCCATTAACTTCTTCTTGAATAGTAAAGGTTAGTCCACTTATGTTACTTAGTGCTATAGTTCTGAATCCTGGAGTATTAGATCCAATCCATATAGTAAGTCCAATTAGCTGAACATTATATCCAGGTATATTACTCCATGCTACTGCTAGTCCTCCAGCAACATACGATGCAGATGAATTTCTTGGAAAAGGCATTGAAGTATAATCAACTCCATCTAATGTAATTGTTACTGGTCTGTTTTCAACTGTTTTAACCCCTGATACAGTTACGCTCCATAGAGCACTGTTACCATTTGCAGTAGCTGCTGCATAAGTAAAATCTCCAGTAAAGTCTCTATACATTTGCATCACGTTATTTCCGTGATCAGTATTTGTTGGACCTAATAATCCTCTATCTCCAATACCGCCAGCTCCTCCTGCGGATACAGTAGCAATAGTTGGACCTTGTATTCCAAGACCAAAATTAACAAAATTATTTTCAAATACAACTTCAGTAATTTTATCTTGACGAATCTCATCAATTTCCTGAGCCCAATTAATTAATTGTTTTGTTCCTGCGTGACCAACAACTCTTATTTTATAAGATGAGTCAAGACTAACAGCACTAAATAATGTTTCAGGACTTGTTATTTGCATCATCTTATTGAACTGCCAGTTGCCAGCCCTCTGATCTCCATCTTTTGCTGGTAACACTTCAGTAGGTTTGTTATCAAGAGGTGAGTAACCATCTTGTAAATTTAGTCCATCCTCACATGCTTTAACTGGAATATCCTTCGGATTTGCAAAGCTTCTAGGTAATCCACCAACAAGCCTAACTAAAGAAGGCATTTTAGATGCGGTATTTTCAGCATAATACTCTTGCCCAAATGGTTCTTTAGCAACAGTAAGGTTAGTTGTTTTATAATTAGAAATCATAGGATTTATTAATCCTTGTGTAGATATTGTTTTGTCATTCTCAGTTCTATCAGCTCTAAGCAATCTGTAACCAACAGGCTGCTGATCCTCTTCAAATTCAGTAGTCTCTAGCCATGTGTAAAATTCAGGCTTAGCTTCAAAGCTAACAGTATTAAGCTCTCCAGAAAGATTTCCTTTAGGTGCTCTTACATCTGCAACCCATATAGGCTCAGACTTCTGACCAAGCTTATTGTAAAACTCAAGACCAAATCTATATATTTCTGAATCTTTAAGAAGTCCATAGTCTTCTGGCAAATTTGATTTCTTAACTATTTTTAATTTAAAGTATTTACCTTCCACACCAAATGTAACTCCGTCTGCAGTAAATGGATATCCTTCGTAGCTTCTATTTATTGAATCATGTTTTTTTGGAACAGCATAAGTAGTAGTGTTTACTTCAAATTCAGATCCTCTAAGATTTCTTAAAGCTGGATCACTATCACTTTCTGGTAAAGTTAAGTTTTCCCATATCATACAAGAACCATCATTAGCATGCCCGTAACATCTAGCGTCTATATCAACACTAAAGTATTTCTCTTTTACGTTAAGCATAAATAATCTAGAATCTTTTGATTCAATGTGTCTAGGTATGTAAGGAGCTGAACCTAAAAGTAGAAACTGCTCAAGTGTTAGTGTATCTTTTGATATACCATCATCATAGTAATTAAGAGTTGGACCAGAAATTTCTCTTTCAGCAACTAAGTTAATCTCAGGAACTTCATTATAAGATGTATATTTTATTGAGTATATTTTTATGTGAGTAAAACTTTGATCAATGTTGTCTATAATAACATTAACAGCTCTACCAAGTTCTTCATTTACTTTACCTCCACCTAAGCCATCACCTTTATTTATAGAAACCATTGGTGATACTGGAGAGATAGTTGTTTGAGATCCATTAAGAATATATAGGTTGTATGCGTATTGTATTGTACCAGCAGTAATATTACCACCTCCAACTACAGAACCTATCTTTGGGCTAGAGAAAGTATATTCACTAACAGCATTTATTGTTTCTGATCTAGTGTCAATAAGGTTCTTAAGGTCATCATTCTCAATACTCATTCTCATATTGAAGTGACCAAGCTGTCTGTTACCATCTGCAAAGTATATCTTTTCAATTAATGAATTTTCATAATTGTATACTGCTTTTACTGGGCTAGCTGTGTTTAATTTTAAATCATTAATGTATAGCAAGTCAAGTTTAATATCACCTTCATCTACACCATTAAGTTCCCAGAAACAATCCCAACCATTATTATCAGTTGAAACTATTACTGATCCAGTTCTTGTGTCTACAGTTCCAACTATGTATTGTGTTCCAGATGAAGCTTGATTACCACCATTTGGAAGATACACTTCTTCAAGCTGACAAGTTCCATCAACCCTCTGGTAATTTAAAGACTTTGATGTAGTTCCATCTGTATCTTGACTACCATAGCTTATTCTAGTCTTTATCTTATCTATACTTGGAATAGGTATATCAAAAGCAAGCTCATTACCACTAGCATTAGTAAGTCCAAAAGTAGACTGTTCTGTAGTTGCTAATAGCTTAATGTTTGATGCTGTAAAATATGTAGAGTTATCTGTTTTAGACTTAGCTGTATCCTGGTTCATACCACCATACCCAAGTGAATGTTTCTTTATCATATTATTGTACTTTCATAAATTCTTGCTTACCTAAGAATCTGAATCTGTCAGCATGCTGAGTTCTAGATGGCAAAATTTGAGTTATAGAATTGACTAGAGTTTCCATTTCGTCTTCACTAGGCATTTGTAGATTAGACTGTGCTTGTCCAACAGCATAAGCATACTCAGTCTCAGCCTTGTTAAGCTTCTGTCCAGAGATCTTATCCATGTCATTTAATATATCAAACCATTGGTATCTTATATACAATCTAATAGCCCTTAAAAGCTCTGGATTGTCAGGTATTAATGGGAAACATTCTTCATCAGTAGCTATTGTATCATATACAAGGACAACTTTACCTGTTTCAAATGTAGGAAAGATTTTAGAATTGTTTAAGGAATACTTATCTCCATAAACACCTGTTGGGGCGGAAGGAAAAGATCCGTAGTGTGCAGCCATCGTATCTTCATTTGAAGACATTGGAACTAATCCATTGGGCTCAACTTTCATTGCTGATACTAGCTTAATCATATTGATTGGCAGCTCACCTCTAAAGTTTTTTATCTCTATAGTCTCTGTTGCTGAAACAAACATTGGCTTAGTGCCAACTATTCTCATACATTCAACAGCATTGGATACAATGAATTCCCATGTTACGTCAGACATAACTGGGTTTTGCAATAACCTATCTGCTACTTGCTTTATTGATACTAACTTTCCATTATTCATTCTAGTAAGGATTTATAAAAGCATCTATATTTCCTTTGAAAATACTTTTGCTTAAGTTTCTTTTAAGTGTTCTGTTAAATCTTATTTTATATATACTCTTATTTCTAAAAGTAGCTCTACCTTTTAAATAGGATATCTTAAATGTATATCCGTCAGTGTGTTCATTGGTAAATTTAATCTTAACATTCTTTTCTTTTGACTCTGGACTTTCTTTCCATAAGTCTCTTGTAGCTTTCCAGTTAGTAGGAAGGTTGTTTATTACCTTTCCATCTTCATCTATCTTAACTTCAGTTTTCTTTTTCTTTAATTCAGCCCTGCCAATTCTGCATGGAAAAACTATTTCAGCTCCCTTATCTGACAGCCTGTCTCTAACAAAAGCATTAAATGACTTTATAACTTGTCCATATAAAGACCTGCTAACTTTCTCTTCATTATTATTAGTGAAGAACTTATAGTAATCATTTGCTCCATAGTCACACTTTATCATGTGATTCCTAGTTTCTTTTTCTGCCATCTATCTTTTTTGTTGAGGCTGACTAATAACCTCTGTAGAGTCATTTGTAGTATCCTTAGGTATAGCCATACTTGCAGCTAACTGTTGTATTATCATATTGATAACATCATCTTGCATAGCAGATTCTAATGGGTATTCAACATCCCACGGATCTATTAATTCTGGTGCAGATTTTCTTTGAGTACCTTGTGCACCTGTATACTCTGTATACTTGTCAGTACAGCCAAGCTCATAAGCATCTTCAGGTCTTTCATATATACCTTCAACCTTTACACCCGCTAAAAGTAAGTGTCCTCTTAATTGAGATACAAAATACAATCTTCTATCAACATCTATTGCAGCAAACAACATACCTGCAGTATACTGATCACTACCTACGAAAGGTAATCTTTCCATAGGAACCATATTAATTCTAACTACAGTTCTGTCATAACTCTTTACAGTAAGTACTGCTCCATCAGCTCCTTTGATACTTATACCTATTGGTATGATATCATCAGATCTAAGTATAGATCCAGCACAACTCTCTCCATCTATTGCAGCTGCAGGTGTTAATGATAGACAAAGTTCTTGCTTAATAGAACTAGGAACATTCCATCCTTTATTTCCGTATGTTTGTTTAATTAGTTTGGCTCTAGTAGAATCAAGTAATGACGATACAAACTCTTCTGTTAAGTTCGTATCGTCAGTTTCTATGTTGAGTCTCTCATAAACTGTGTATATAAGCTCTCTTTTTGTCATTGTATTTTAATTAAATTATTATTTCATTTCCATTGGAATAGCAATAGGTAAAGTTCCTTTGTTTAATACCACTCCACATCCTATGATAGGCTTCTTGTAGTTCTTTCCGTATGCCATGCTATATGCAGTTCTGTCTATACCACATCCAACCTGCATTCCAAATACTAAAAACTTACTTCCAGCTAAGAAATCACAATAAAACTGTGAGTGTAAATGTCCTTGTACTTGAGATTGTAATTCATTCTTTATTCTATTTCTAGCAGTACCACCTTCTCCGTGATTAAAGTTAATATTAAATAACTCTACACTTTCTGTAAATGTCCAGTTAGGAGTGTTAAGTACATCATCATACTCTCTTACCCATCTTCTAGATACACCACCAGTAGTAGCTTTTCTATAAGCCATTCTATCATGGTTACCAATTATAACTGTAGCAACTGGGAATACTTCATACCAATCAGCTATTCTATCTATAGCTCTATCAAGCTCTTGTCCTGCAGAATAACCATCTGGATCTGCCTCATGATAAGAAGAGAAACAATTGTCTATCACGTCCCCTATAAATATCACTGTACCACAATCCATTTTTTCTTGTTGCTCTCTACAAAAATATAGATAGTCATCTAAACAAAATGGTTCGTGTAAATCTCCAATAACTAAGATGTTATCTGGATTACCTCCTTTAAAAGGCTTTGGAAGAGTTCCTCTTCTACTTTCAGCCATCACGAATGTCTCAGGCTTCTCTGGTTCAATTAGGTTCTTACCCTTTGTGTAACCGAGTTCCTTAGCCATTCTTAAGAATGTAGCGTGAAGGTCCTCAGTGTTTTCTTTTTTACTTGTGCTCTTACTTGTACTCTTTAATCCTTTTACAATCTCCTTCTTGATTGATTTAATCTTTGATAACTCTCCTTGTGTTGGATCTTCTAAATTAATAGCTTCTGCTATTCTTGCAGGTCCGCATTTTAAATACGATGGCCTCTTGTTTAAAAAACTCCTTACTTCTTTCTCTAACGTCATACTCTCTAATTTATGTTAAAAATAATAATCTTCCTAGGCAAAGATACTACTTATATACATATAAGCCAAGCTTTAGTGTAATACATTCTACATATTTTACAAAAAAACTTGACCTTATTTTTATAAGTGTTGATACTCAGTTAGTTACCCTACGAAGATTCCTGAACCAACATCAGCTATTTCAAAGGTAAAGTTAGTAGCAAGACCATCAAAGCTTGATGTGTCAGTAACATAGGTCAATAATCCTAAATCTATATCACTAAAATCTATAATGTCATTAACCTGAACAGCAACTCCATTAAGCTTTATTCCAAATACTTGAGCTGTCTTAGCGTTAGAATCTACTGCAGGTAGACCAGTTATTTTCAACAACAAAGCAGCATCACCTTCAGGGTCACTGTAGGCAGGTGTTGTTTGAGTTGTAAACATTGTTCTAGTGAAGACAAGCGTTTCGCCATATCCAATAGTTGCAGCTCCATCACCTACAACAGCAGGAGGCTGGTTTACTATGGGGTTAACCTTAGCTAGCATTTCTCCACTTTCAGAACTGAACTGATTAGAGCCAGTATCAGATAATGTAAATGTAAATGGCTCAAGATGCCCAAGGACATCCGCTCCGTCATCTTCAAGAACTAACAGTCCAGCAACTACGTCAGCTATATCAATCTCTTGATTAAGCGTTACAGCTACACCATCCAGTTCCAATGTACAATTTACGAATGTAGTGGTTAGTATCTTTACTTTACTTACAGGATCATTCTCTGGATCAACATATTGTGGTGTTGTTTCTGTAGTGAAGTCTTCTAATGTAAATATACGAGAAGCATTGTTTTCTAATGCAAAAGCAAAGTCTCCTATTTGTGTTGGAGGAAAGTTTGTCTTACCTCCAGATGTTATTGTAAATGATGCCATTATCTGCATGTTGTGTTTATGACAATACTACCTTTATCTAAGGTAATAAAACTGCCTTCGTTAATACTATAGTCGCTCTGACTACCTGTGTTATAGGGTGTTGTCAACCCTGCGTCACTGTATATCATATCGCCAACAGACCATGTGTCCCTAGGGGCAGGTGGTGCGGGTGTAGAGGTCTTGCCTCCTATGTCAGCATCAATACTCTTGTCAGGAAAGTAAGCTATAGAGTCTACCTTCTTGTATATACGTTCACACCTATCAGCTACCTCCGAAGAGATAGCAAATGAGTTGTCTGGTGGAGGAATTACAGTATCCTCACCTTTCTTTGATATTATAGATAGGCTCGCCATTAGCTTACCCAGATTAGAGAGCCAGAATCTCTTAGAGAGAATGTTAGGCTATCAGTTGAAATGTTAGAATCAAAAGTTCCAACATGTACAAAGTCTCCTCCATCAAGAGAAGCTTTATTTATTATTTGCCCAGGAGTAACAGCTATACCTAGGTATAAGTATTGTCCAGTATTAGCAGATGATATAGCATCAATTCTAACAGAATCTAGCGGATCACTTTCTGGATCAGAGTATGCTGGGTTGGTATCAGTAAAGAAAGTTGAAACTAATACTGTAGTAGTATTGTTAGAAACTTGGAATACAGCGTCACCAGTGGTAGCAGCAGAGTTAGTGCTAGAGCTATTAAGAACTGTAATGATAGCGTCAGAACTCCATGCTGGCTCCTGAGTGTTATCATCATTAATTCTATATGAGAAAGTCTCATTAATGTCACCTTCAGTTATTTTCCAAATAGTAACTGGGTAGCTTGCCTCATCGACAGTCCTTGTAGCTGATGCAGGAACCTCAGGATATGTACGAAGATTTATAATGTCTCCAACCTGAACCACGTCATTGTTAATTCTCAACTGTAATGTAGCAGGCAATGTTCTTACTTCTAATAAAGAATAAGAATCACCATCAACATCATTAAAGTTTGTAAGGAACTCTGAAACTGGCATTGTATGTATCAGTGTATATACTGGCACAGGAGTTAGTTTAGAAGTATCTTCTTTTACATTTATCTCCTCAGTAATGTTTATTGTATAATCATCTATAGTAGGAGCATTGTTTTCGTTAGGTATAACAACTGGCCCTTCTGTATCACCTTCGCCAGTAGGTATTCCTCCTCCATCTAGTCCGTAGAAAAAGTCTCCAGATAAAGAGTCCATACATATAGTAGGACTTTCCATTTGGATAGTGCTAATCATTGAGTCAAGTCTATTAAGACCTGCTTCAGTAGGAGAGTAACACGCGTATTTATATAGAAGCTTTATTAAGTTTAACTCAGTTGAAGCTCCTTTTCCGTAACGTCTTAATGCATTGTCATAGTTCGTAAGTGAACAGTTAAACACATTTGCGTTGTTTAATGACATTCCCATATTAATCTTCTGAATTTAGAACACAGTCTATAACACCTATACTAACTATGTTTCCAGCGCTAGAAACAACTGGAGATATGTTTACACATTCAGCACAATTGAATTCTGCAAAAATGTTTATTTTCTTTAAGAAGTTTATAGCATCTCTAAACCTACCTAAAGTAAGTGCATTGATTATACCTTGTAGGTATAGATCTAACAGCAAAGAGTTTTGAAAGTTATCATTACAGTTCAAGCATGATAAGTTTACGTTAGCTAATAGCTGAGCCATTATTCCGTAGAATCTCGTAAGAGATATTGTAGCAACTATACCAGGAACATCAGTAACATCGTCACTTCCTAGTTCAATAATATACAGGCCATCAAAAGAATCGACACCTGCATCAAGAGCTGTTATAGTAATTGCTTCAGTTTCATCTGCTCCAGATATCTTTGAAGTAAGATCCTTAAGTAAAGAAGAGCTCTTATATGTGTCCTCTGTCCACAGCACAAGCCTGTTCAATACCTGTCCAACTGCTACAGTAGTTTGCAATGATATTGTCTTTCTATCATTTGATATTTTAAATTGATTTACTGTTATCATTTTCTTTGTTTTTTGTATTAAAAAAAAGGGAACAAAAGATTAACTTCTGCTCCCTTTTGGATTATTATAATTTAATTTTACTATACTCTAAGCTTATGATACTGGTAACGCAGCAACAGAACCAGCACCTAAAATAGTGTTAAGTTCAGCAATTACTAAGTTAGTAGTTGCGTTGTCAGCTAAGTTTACAGTAGGCACACAAATAGTTAAAGATTTCTTAGACTTCTTAGCCTCATCTCTTCCTTCTTCGTAATAACCAACTTCAATAGTGTTATACGTTGCAGTCTCATCAGCATCGTAAGTGTTCTTGAAGTTATGTGGGTAACCAGCACCTCTCATGAAGTCTCCAGTTTCACCATCTAAGTAAAACTCATCGATAGCAACTTGTTTTCCAGATCCTACACCAGCACTAGACGCTACATCTACTTGAGTTGGGTTAGTTGTAAAGCTTGAGTTTACTCTGAAATCAGTATTTAATCTTTGGTTTGTATCAGCATCAAATCCAGTAACTTCTTTCTCAGTAATAACTAATGCAGCAGATGCTCCACTTCCAGTCTTAGCGAAAGTAAAATAAGGGTTGTCAGTAGCAGTTGCTCCAACTTCTCTTGAGAAATTACGGTTCAATGATAAAATTAATCCATCAACAATAGCTTCCTGGTCATCTCCAGTGATAGCTTTGTAAAATGCTTTTTTAATGTACTCATCTTCTACTGATAAAGATCCGAATCCAGAGATTGCAACTTCTACAGTATATAATGTGTTAACGTCTACAGTTAATGCAGACAATGTGCTAGATCCTAAAACTGGCGCTACATAAGCGAAAGACTTAGAATACAATACATTTGCAGGATTGATGACATCCGAAGATAACATTGTTCCTTTGTTACTTTTTTTCAATAACATAAACTTTTCCCCTGCAGCAGCAACAGTTCCATCCGCAGATAAAATTGTGATGTCTCCGTTAGCTCCACCCTTAAGGGCAGCTACGCTTGCATGTTCTGGATAGTCTAATCCGATAAAAAGGTTTCTTACTTGGTTTTGTGCAGCTAATGCCATAATTTAAAATTGTATTTAATTAATATTAATTATTTGAAGGATTCTTTTTTTTATACCTTCGGTTATG
>Ga0209092_10000644_pt1 | contig 35035 bp, 33 predicted proteins | sample FraStrMetagenome_FD_187446 | JGI IMG/M metagenome (GOLD analysis project Ga0209092, IMG submission 187446) | Marine eukaryotic phytoplankton communities from Arctic Ocean - Fram Strait ARC3M Metagenome (SPAdes) (version 2) | ecosystem: Environmental > Aquatic > Marine > Oceanic | place: Fram...
ACAGCTATGCAATTCATTCAAAGATAAATTAATAATATAGATAAGAGGTAAATTTTATGACAGGTCCAAATCCTAATAAACAAGCAGTAGAACTTAATCGAACTTCTTTATACTGGGGACTTCTATTAATTTTTGTTTTAGCTGTATTATTTTCAAGTTATTTCTTCAATTAATAATTATAGATAGGAGTTTTTTATATGGCTAATACTGGTAGAGTTCCTTTATGGCTTGTAGGGTTAGTAGGTGGTTTTGCAGCAATTACAATGCTTAGTTTATTCTTTTATGGTGCGTATTCTGGTTTAGGATCTTCATTATAAAAAATTAATTAGTATATTAGTTATGTTAGAGTAAAGTTAAAATTAACTTTACTCTAACAAAAAATTATTTTTTGTTTTTCTTAGTACGTCTTTGTTGTTTAGTACCACGGCCTAGCCAACCCCACCACAATCGCATAGTTTCACGAAATTTAATGTCATAAAATAGATAATCATCTTGCCATGCTGTATAACCGCCACTATAAATACTATTTACAGGACGTTTACCGATATGAAGCTCAACATTATAAGTCAAAAAAGGTACATAGAAATATTGTGAAAAAATTGCATGTAGCATAGCAAACATAATAAAACTTATGTGAGCAAACACAAATGCCCCTAAATACAATTGAAATGCCTCTGCTTCTTCAAAACGATGTTGCGCAATTAAGGTTCCATGTAACATAATTCTTGCTCGATTCACACAAGAAAAAATATACGTGACAAATGTATTATAAAGTGTAACAAAAGTGAAATGCCACCGAATATGATATGGACAATATTTTTTCCCAACTCGAACATAAGCAATATAAATGATAAAAGGCATCATTTGTCGAAGATTCGATTTATAGAATTTCTTAAGAACTCCAAGCAAATCTTCAGTAATATAAGTGTACAGAGGATTAGTAAGTTTTTGAAATTGTTCAGGAACTAAATTAAAAATTGGTCGCAACCATTCGAAATGATGCCCTTCGCCAGCCAATCGATTTAGCATATCATTAGTTACTTTATCATAAGCTCTATATTCTGCAGCTGCTCGAAATCTTTCTTCTTCATCCAAAATATTGGATAATAAAGGATTAAATTTTAAAACAGGGAAATAAATACCTACACAATCGTTTAGTGCAATACCCCAAAGGACACAAGAAAACAATCCTATGGCGCACATTTTAAATGAAGTTATAGGATTATATTTAATCGAATAAATTACAAAACGAATCAAACAAAGTATGAGCATTGCTTTTTGAAATTCTTCAATTGTAAAACCTGTCGTAACGATTTGATTTAGTTTCTCTAAAACTAATTCCTTAGTAGTAGAAGGAACATTTAATCCAATATAATCATATGGTTCAAATCGCGAAATATCATCAATGTAAGAACTCGTTGTCATCATATATAATTATTAATAAAATTAAGAATTCGATAATATTCAATATAATAGCAAATTATATTTAAAAATATCAATAAAATTCCTAAGTATTGTAAAATAGTTAATTTTTAATTAAAAAAAAATGTTAATTTAAGACTTGAATATAGAACTTTAGTATATTTTATAAAATATACCAGAGTTCTATATTAAAAAAGATTTACCAGAAGCCTAAAGATATAGCTTTATCGATTGGTAAACATGCTCCAATACCAAACCAAACGGCACTAAAGAATCCAAAAATGAATACTAAACTTGCAATCGGACGACGGAATGGATTTTGGAATTTATTTACATTTTCAATAAATGGTACTGTGATTAAACCTAATGGCACTGCAGCCATTGCTAACACACCTAATAATTTATTAGGTAATACTCTTAATAGATTAAATGTAGGGAAAAAGTACCATTCAGGTAGAATTTCCAATGGTGTGTTAAACGGATCTGCAGGTTCACCTAATTGTGTAGGTGCCATAACAGCAAGTCCGATACAACAAGCGAATGTACCTAAAATACAAACTGGGAAAACGTATAAAAGATCGTTTGGCCAAGCCGGTTCACCATAATAGTTATGGCCCATACCTTTAGCTAATTTTGCTCTTAATTTTGGATCTGTTAAATCCGGTTTTTTAATTACTGACATATTTGTTCCTTATTCTTGTATTAAAAATTAAACTTTAATTGATTACTAAGGTTTAAAGTGGTCCTGAAATACCTTGTTTACGAATCATTAAGAAGTGCGTTAAAATTAATGCTGCAGCTGCAACAGGTAATACAAACGTATGTGCACTATAGAAACGAGTTAGTGTACTTTGACCTACACTTTCACCACCACGTAAAACTAATACTAAAGGTGGTCCTACAATTGGTACAGCAGCAGGTACACCTGTTACAATTTTACAGGCCCAGAAACCTACTTGATCCCACGGTAAAGAATAGCCTGTTACACCAAAACTAACAGTAACAACAGCTAAAACTACACCTGTTACCCAAGTTAATTCTCGGGGCTTTTTAAAACCACCTGTTAAATATACTCGGAAAATATGTAGAACCATCATCATTACCATCATACTCGCTGACCAACGGTGAATCGAACGAATTAACCAACCAAAGTTAACACTTGTCATAATGTATTCTACTGAAGCAAATGCATCTACAACACTTGGACGGTAGTAAAATGTCATTGCGAAGCCTGTAGCAACTTGTACTAAGAAACATGTGAAAACGATTCCACCAAAACAGTAGAAAATGTTTACGTGAGGTGGTACATACTTACTAGAAATATCATCGGCAATTGCTTGAACTTCTAATCGTTCCTCAAACCAATCGTATACTTTACCCATAAAAATTTATTGTAAAAGATCAAAACACAACTAAGCAAGCTTTTGATCTAGGGTGTTAAAAATTTATTAATGAGTAAATTTTTTAATGTAAGGCGAGAGTGGGATTCGAACCCACGGAACCTGTAAAGATTCATCTGATTTCAAATCAGACGCAATCGACCAACTCTGCCATCTCGCCAAAAGATTAGTATTGAAACTAATCTTATATAAATTAACTTTCGTATGTAGTTATTCCGCTAAATTTGATTGAAGCAGGATTAGGATTTTTCCCAATTGAAAAATCACGACTATTTACAGCCGTTCGGCCTGGATTAACTTTCTCAGGGAAAACACCATCTTTTGGATGTAAATATTGAACTTCACCACTAGGGAAAATTCGATAAATTTTGTAATCATTTATTTTGAAAGTTCTTAATTGAGTTCCCAGTGCAAGACATTGTTCTTTTCTAGCTAAGTATAAAAGATTCTCGCCATTGCGCATAATCGCTGCTCCACCTGTAGGCATTTCAAAAATCTGCTCTTTTTTACTTGTCCAAGTAATTGCATATTTTTCTTCAACTTCAGCTGCACGTAGCCAGCCACCAGTACTTCCACCAAAAGTCGGAAATGGTGTTTGTAAATTTAATGTCATACGTAAAACCTTATTATTATTTAACGTTCAATATACTATTTTAATAAAAAATTAATAATTTTTTCGTTAATTTATAAAATTTTCTAGCGGAGAATGGATTTGAACCATTGACCTTCGGGTTATGAGCCCAACGAGCTACCAGACTGCTCTACTCCGCGTGATTCTATACTATAAATATATATAGTTTAAGAAAGTTTGTCTACGATTTAAAGAATAATAACATAAATTTTTAATTATTTTTATCTAATACTAGAGATTAGATAAAAATAATTAAACAATTAGTCAATAGGACGCATTGATAATACAGGTTCGTTAGCACGATTAATACCTTTTTCGAAACCTGCTGCAGCCGCACGAGCACGACCAGAATGCCACCAGTGGCCCACTAAGAAGAAGAAACCTAAGAAGAAGTGAGAACAACATAACCACGAACGTGGTGATACATAGTTCACTGAGTTAATTTCTGTAGCTACACCACCTACTGAGTTTAATGAACCTAATGGAGCATGTGTCATGTATTCAGCAGCACGACGTTCTTGCCATGGTTGAATATCATTTTTGATTTTGTTAATATCTAAACCGTTTGGACCACGTAATGGTTCTACCCATGGAGCACGTAAATCCCAGAAACGCATAGTTTCACCACCAAAGATGATTTCTCCACTTGGTGAACGCATTAAATATTTACCTAAACCTGTAGGACCCTGTGCAGATGAAACATTTGCACCTAAACGTTGATCTCGTACTAAGAAAGTAAACGCTTGAGATTGAGATGCTTCTGGACCTGTAGGACCATAAAGTTCACTAGGATATGCAGTATTATTATACCAGGCATATAAAGAAGCTGTGAAACCCATTAATGAGATTGCAGCTAAACTGTATGATAAGTAGGCTTCACCTGACCAAACAAATGCACGACGAGCCCATGCGAATGGTTTAGTAAAGATATGCCAAATACCACCTGTAATACATAAAACACCTACCCAGATGTGACCACCAATGACATCTTCCATATTGTTTACTGCAACTACCCAACCGTCACCACCAAAAGGTGAACGGAATACGTAACCGAAAATAACAATTGGATTTAACGTAGGTGTTGTGATTAAACGTACATCACCACCACCTGGTGCCCATGTATCGTATACACCACCAAGGTACATTGCCTTAGTTACTAATAAAAATGAACCTAAACCTAAAAGGCATAAGTGAATACCTAAAATAGTTGTCATTTTATTTTTATCACGCCAATCATAACCAAAGAATGGGAATGATTCTTCTAAAGTATCAGGGCCTAATAATGAGTGGTAGATACCACCGAAACCTAAAACTGCAGAAGAAATTAAATGTACAACACCAACAGCAAAGTAAGGAACTGTTGTAGTGATTTCACCACCAGGACCAATACCGTAACCTAATGTTGCTAAATGTTGAATTAAGATAAAACCTTGCTCATATAATGGTTTTTCTGGTACGAAGTGAGATACTTCGAATAATACCATTGCACCTGCCCAAAATACCATTAAACCGGCATGAGCAACATGAGCACCTAATAATTTACCTGAAACATTGATTAAACGAGCGTTTCCACTCCACCAAGCAAAACCTGTTGATTCAATGTCGCGACCTGCTATACTACTATTAAAGGGCGTTTCCACGTGGTAATACCTCCTCAGGGAATACGAAGTTTTCGTGTGGTTGATCTTGTGCAGCCATCCACGAACGGATACCTTCGTTTAATAAAATGTTTTTAGTGTAGAATGTTTCAAATTCTGGATCTTCAGCAGCACGTAATTCTTGTGATACGAAGTCATATGCACGTAAGTTTAAAGCTAAACCTACAATACCAATAGCACTTGTCCATAAACCAGTTACAGGTACAAATAACATGAAGAAGTGTAACCAACGTTTGTTAGAGAACGCTACACCAAAAATTTGTGACCAGAAACGGTTAGCAGTAACCATTGAGTATGTTTCTTCTGATTGTGTCGGTGTGAACGCACGGAATGTGTTCGCCGCATCACCATCTTCGAATAATGTATTCTCTACAGTAGCACCGTGAATAGCACAAAGTAATGCACCACCTAAGATACCTGCTACACCCATCATGTGGAATGGGTTTAATGTCCAGTTATGGAAACCTTGTAAGAATAATAAGAATCGGAAGATTGCTGCTACACCAAAACTAGGAGCGAAGAACCAACTTGCTTGACCTAATGGGTATAATAAGAATACTGAAACAAATACTGCAATTGGACCAGAGAATGCAATAGCATTGTATGGACGGATACCTACTAAACGTGCAATTTCGAATTGACGTAAACAGAAACCGATTAAACCAAATGCACCGTGTAAAGCGATAAATGCCCAAAGTCCACCAATTTGACACCAACGAGTAAAATCACCTTGTGCCTCAGGACCCCATAATAATAATAATGAGTGACCCATACTGTTTGCAGGAGTAGAAACTGCAGCAGTTAAGAAGTTACAACCCTCAAGGTAAGAACTAGCTAAACCATGAGTGTACCAAGAAGTTACAAAAGTAGTTCCTGTCAACCAACCACCTGTTGCTAAATAAGCAGTTGGGAATAATAATAAACCTGACCAACCAACAAAGACAAATCTATCTTTTTTTAACCAATCATCAATAAGATCAAATAGGCCACGTTCTTGGTTTTGCCCAATAGCAATGGTCATATTTTATAATCCTTAAATAAAATTACTTAATAAGTAAACCTTGATATCAAATATCTAATTTTTACTATCGTCTTATCAGCTTATAATAATTATTATACGTTAATTGTTAAAGAATTTTGCAAGGATAACAAATTTTATTTAAAATAATAATATATTTAGATGATTTCAATATTAATAAAAATAATTTATCTAAAACAATTCGCAGTTCATTAAATTAAACTTTTAAAAATATGCTATAATCTAAATTAGAAATAAATATTCAAATGCTAATTTTTTAGCATGTCTCTAGAATCAAAACAATTTTTAAGTTAAATATAAATATAGGAATATATTATGATTTCTGACACTCAAGTATATACAGCATTATTAATTGCATTATTAGCAAGTGTATTAGCAGTTCGTTTAGGTGCAACACTTTACCAATAGAAAATCAAAATAGATAAGTTAAAATAAAATAAATTATATTGCATACAAATTATGGTAGCACAGGATTTAAAAAAATTTACTACACCGGTTTTTCCTTTTACAGCAATTGTAGGCCAAGAGCAAATGAAACTAGCTTTACAATTAAATGTAATTGATCCAAAAATTGGGGGCGTTATGATTATGGGTGACCGTGGTACTGGTAAATCTACAACTATTCGAGCAATTGCTGATTTATTACCTGAGATTGAAATTGTAAAAGATGATCCGTTCAATTCACATAAGTCCGATTTGGATTTAATGGGAAATGAAGTAAAATTAGCAATTCAAAATGGTGAATCATTAGAACTTGATAATATGAAAATCCCAATGGTAGATTTACCATTAGGCGCTACAGAAGATCGTGTATGTGGTACAATTGATATTGAAAAAGCTTTAACAGAAGGTATTAAAGCTTTTGAACCAGGTTTATTAGCAAAAGCTAATCGTGGTTTATTATATGTGGATGAAGTAAATTTGTTAGATGATCATTTAGTAGATATTTTACTGGATTCAGCTGCATCAGGATGGAATACTGTAGAACGAGAAGGTATTTCAATTCGCCATCCTGCTCGTTTTGTTTTAGTAGGTTCAGGAAATCCAGAAGAAGGCGAATTACGTCCACAATTATTAGATAGATTTGGGATGCATGCCGAAATTCGAACGGTGAAAGATCCTGCATTACGAGTAAAAGTAGTGGAAGAACGTACATCGTTTGATCAAGAACCAAAAACTTGGCTTGCAAATTATGCAGAACAACAACAAGAATTACGTACACGTATTGTTGATGCTCAAAAATTATTACCAGAAGTAGAATTAAACTACGATTTACGAGTAAAAATTTCTGAAGTATGTAGCCAATTAGATGTAGATGGTTTACGTGGGGATATTGTGACAAATCGGGCTGCAAAAGCTTATGCAGCTTATAATGATCGTACTGTTGTTACGGTAGATGACATCGGACAAATTATTACTTTATGTTTACGTCATCGTTTAAGAAAAGATCCGTTAGAATCTATCGATTCCGGTGATAAAGTTTCTAAAGTTTTTAAAGAAATTTTCGAAATTGAAGAATAACAAATAAATTAAAATTAGAACATTAAGTAATTTATTTTGACACTATAAGGGCAAGATATGTTTAAGTTAATATGGATTATTATAAATATATTGTTAATCTCAATTATTTTTATACGCACACCAAACAATGGTGGGTTAGAAAGTTTAACTACAAAAACTAATTTATTAGGATCTCCTAATTCTGCTGAAAAAACTTTAAACCGATTAACGTGGAGTTTAATTATTTCTTACTTCTTTCTAGCTATTAAATTTAATTTAGCAAGTTAATTATAAATAAAATAGAAGATTCATATTCTTCTATTTTATTTATAATTAATCTTATAATAAAGAATTATTCTTATCATTTTTTAGTAAAACTAATAAAATTAATTACTAAATACGCAGTATTTAGTAATTAACAAAGTTAAACTCATGCGAAAAACTTGTTAATTAATTAGTAGAATGGTTAACAAGTGTAAAGAGACGGTTTTATGGTTTTTGCTAATTTCTGTGAAAATACCCCCAAGGGAATTCGAATCCCTGTTTGCTCCGTGAAAGGGAGCTGTCCTAGGCCTCTAGACGATGGGGGCTTATATAGTTTTTACTAGTAAATTTAAACTAGAGAGCGGGCAACGCGATTCGAACGCGCGACATCAACCTTGGCAAGGTTGCGCTCTACCACTGAGCTATGCCCGCAATTTATAAAGCTGATTATACCAGCTAGTGTTTATTAGATTTTACAAAAAATGAACTAATTATGTCAATAGTTTTTGTTGATTTAGAAATTATAGTTTAAACTATAATTTCTACTTAGCTGATGATGTGATACCATCTGCAGCTGCAATTACTAAAACAAGACTAACCCAAATTTGAAAGCCACGATTAAATGTACCTTTAGATTGTTCCCAATCCCCTGGAGTTGCTAAAGCTACTGGAACAGTAACCACTAAAGCTAATGAAAGTAGAACTAATAGAGCAGTTAAAGCTGTTATCATAAATATTCCTTAAAACTTTTTTATTGAGAGTTATATTTTTAATTATTAAAGATTACCTTTTTTTAAGGCTAATAATACAATTACAGCTGGTCCCGATAACATAATTACACCAGTTGCGATTAGCTGACCTAAAACTTGCCAATTAAACATTTTTTTAAATCCTTAATTTATAATTTTTTTTAATTTTAAATAATTAGATAACTTATAAAGTTAGTAACTATTCTACTTTAAAAATACTAAAGTAGAAATATTAATTTTTTAAATGTACTATAAAAAAAATTGCTTTCTTAAAAATATATTAAAAGTTAAATATTTTAAATCAATTCTTAAGATTTAATAATAATGTCCAACAAATAAAAGAAATTATTTTAAATACTTTAATAAATTACTAGTTTCATGTTAATATATATTAGGGGTTGCTAACTCAATGGTAGAGTACTCGGCTTTTAACCGATTTGTTCTGGGTTCGAGTCCCAGGTAACCCAATAAAGCTTTATAAATTAATATTAAAACTCACTTATTTAATTTGATATTAATTGATCAAAATTAAAATTATCAACACTAGTTACATAGAAAAATTTGTTTAAATCTGAAAAAAATTTTTAATTTATTAAAGATTTAAACAAATTTTCTAATGTTTAATTAAAAATTAAAGAGAATTAGTTTAAACTAACTTTACCACCAGCAGCTTCGATTTGTGTTTTAGCATCTTCAGCAGCTTCTTTACCTAAACCTGCTTGAACTAGTTTTGGAGCTGATTCTACTAAGTCTTTCGCTTCTTTCAAACCTAAGCCTGTTAGGCTTCGAACAATTTTTAAAATAGCAATTTTCTTATCGGCTGGAACTTCATCTAACATAACGTCAAATTCCGTTTTTTCTTCAGCAGCATCTTCAGCAACAGCTGCAGCCGCCATAACTACAGGTCCACCTGCAGCTGCTGATGCATCTACACCAAAAGTTTCTTCAATTTGACTTACTAATTCTGATGCTTCTAATAATGTTAATGTTTTTAATTCTTCAATAATTTGATCGATTTTTTCAGACATATTTTTAATTCCTAAATAAGTTTTTTAATAATTTCTATTCTGCAAATGTCTCTAATTCTAATTGAATAGACGGACCCATACTGCTGCAAATAAAGATTTTTTTAAAATATTTTCCTTTTACCCCTGATGGGCGATTTTGTACAATTGAGCCTTGTAAAGCAATTAAATTTTCAAGAAGTTGTGTCTCTGTAAAATCTGATTTTCCAAAACTTACGTGAACACTACCTGCTTTATCTGCTTTATATTCAAATTTACCTTTTTTAAAGTCAGCTAAAGTACTACTTAAAGAAGTAGTTACTGTTCCTGACTTTGGTGAAGGCATTAGCCCTTTTGGACCTAATACACGACCTAATTTAGCTAATTTAGGCATTAATTCTGGTGTAGCAATCAATAACTCAAAATCAAGATTACCTTGACTGATATCTTGGATCAAATCGTCATTTCCAACAATATCTGCTCCATTTGTTGTTGCTTCATCAAAATTAGTTTCACTTGTTAAAACAGCAATTCGAACTGTTTTTCCAATACCATTAGGCAAAGTTACTGTAGTTCGTAACTGTTGATCAGCATATTTTGGATCAATATTTAAATTAGCGTGTAATTCTACAGTTTCATTAAATTTGGCTGTAGAGGTCTCTTTAAGGATTTTAATTGCCTCTTCCAAGTTTGAATAAATTGGCTTATCAACTTTGTTACTTGTTTCTTTTTGACGACGTGATAATTTTCGCATACAATTTTTCTATTAATTGACTTATAAAATAGAGATTAATCTACAATAGAAATACCCATATTACGAGCAGTTCCTTCAACGATTTTTACAGCACTGGTAATTTTAGTAGTGTTTAAATCCGGTAATTTTATATTAGCAATTTCTTCTAGTTGGCTTTTTGTTACAGAACCAACGTTTACTCGATTTGGCGTAGCTGACCCTTTCTTAATCTTTGCAGCTTCTGCTAATAATACAGACGCTGGTGGAGTTTTAAGAATAAAAGTATAACTTCTATCTTCGTATACTGAAATTTCCACTGGAATAATTAAACCTGCTTGATCTCCAGTTTTTGCATTATATTCTTTACAAAAAGCCGCGATATTAACACCATGTTGACCTAACGCAGGACCAATGGGTGGCGCAGGAGTTGCCTTTCCAGCTGGTAATGCTAATTTAATTAAAGCTGTTATTTTTTTTGGCATAAATCAGTTGATAATTATTTAATAAGAGATAAAGAGTATCTTGTTTCATAAGAAGATACTGTTAGATTTTTATCGTTAAAGTTTTCTTAATGATTTAAATTTAAGAATTAAAATCGATAAGAAATTTTTTTTATTTTGTAGATTTCTATGTAATATATTAAAAACCCCTTACAAGAAGAGAAACGCGCCCTGAAGGACTTGAACCCTCGACATCTAATTTTGGAGACTAGCGTTCTACCAACTGAACTAAGGACGCTTGCTCTTTATTGTAATAGTAAACGTTAGAAAACGCAATATTTTAACTTCATATTTAAAATTTAAAAAATTAAATTATGTTTAATGAGAAATCTCGTAGTGAACCTTTGGAATTTATTGACAAATATTTACCCCATAATTTTTTAGCTGAAAAAATTGTACTAAGTACTCTTTTAATTAATTCAGAAGCAATTGAACTTACCCTACGAAAAATTAAAATAGAAACTTTTTATTTCAAAAATCATCAAGAAATTTATAAAGCAATTACTTTTTTATATCAAAATAAAATTTCAATTGATATATTAACGTTGACAACTTTTTTTCAAGATCAAGGGTTGTTAGAAAAAATTGGTGGTATAGAAATACTTACAGATTTAAATAATCAAGTCCCAAATTTAGTTTATTTGGAGGAATATATTAAATTAATGCAAGATAAATATTTACGACGTCTATTAATTAGATTAGGTTACAAAATAATAAGCTCTGGCCATGTTACGAATATTCCATTAGAAAATATTCTTTTAGAATTAGAAGAACAATTTTTTAATTTAAATAATAGCCTTCAAATTCCAAATTCCTTAAGTAGCACAGAATTATTCTCAAACACCTTATTAGACCTAAAACAAAAATCCCTAGAACCGACGCTACCTGGTTTAACTTCTGGATTTTATGATTTAGACTCAATTACTCAAGGATTTCAAAAATCAGATTTAATTATTATTGCCGGACGACCTTCGATGGGAAAAACAGCATTATGTTTAAACATTGCATTGAATGTAATTCAAAAATACGAGTGTCCAATTTTATTTTTTAGCTTAGAAATGTCAAAGGAACAATTAGTATATCGAATCTTAGCTCATGAAATTGAAATTAGTAATACTCGTTTAAAAACTGGACAAATTTATGAGAATGATTGGATTCAAATAAATAAAAGTGTAAAAAGATTATCTGCTTTACCTTTATTTATTAATGACACACCAAATTTATCTGTCCAAGAAATTAGGGCTAAAATACAGAAAATCATTTTTGAACAAAAAAATATCGGTTTAATTGTTATTGATTATTTACAATTAATGCATAATTCAAAGACACAAAACGATAATAGAGTCCAAGAGTTATCACAAATAACTAGAGGTTTAAAAAGTATTGCGCGAGAGTTTCAAGTTCCGTTAATTACTCTTTCTCAATTAAGTCGAAATGTTGAAAATCGAATAAATAAAAGACCTATCTTATCAGACCTTCGTGAAAGTGGATCAATAGAACAAGATGCAGATCTTGTTTTAATGTTATATAGAGATAGTTATTACAATTCTAATGTCTCGGAAATTGATTTAACAGAATTAATAATAGCTAAACATAGAAATGGACCCATTGGAACTGTTAATCTAAGCTTTGACGAAAAATATACAAAATTTAAGAATTACAAAAAATAGAAAGAGTGCCCAGAACCAGATTCGAACTGGTGACACGAGGATCTTCAATCCACTGCTCTACCAACTGAGCTATCCGGGCATATTTAGTATTATGAATAATATTATAAATGAACGAGGGAAAAATAACAATAGATTTAATAATTATAATTGCACATATCGTAGATATCTAGTATACTAATTTTAGGGTATAGTCTTTAATATAATTTGTTGGACAATTTACTATGTCAGAATTGTAAGATAGCAGCATAAAATTGAATAGATAAGTTAGTATTAAAGCTGTACCTTATAAAAATTTTTTATTTCAATTTGTTACTTATTAATATATTTTACTATAATATAAATAGTAGTATTACAAACTATTTAGAAATTCATATTAATTGTTGTATTTAAAAAAAAACTTGATACAATTAATAGCATAGTCAATTTTACTATTTTTAATATTTATTTAGAATATAACGGAATTAGAAATGACAGCTTCATTAGCAAATTTTATATCTAGCTTAGTAGCAGGTGGCCTTGTTGTTGCAGCTATTGCGGTTGCCTTAATTATTATCAGCAAAAGTGATCGTGTTTCACGTTCATAATTCTTCAGTTTACCAATTATAGTTAATGTAACGAAATATAAATGTGTAATAAATATTAGTTTTGATCCAAATTTTATTTTAAAATTAAGATTATTTTTATTCGACTAATTAAATGTAATAAAAATAGAAGTTGCTAGAAATGAAACTATTTTTTCCACTAATTGGATTAATAGATGAAACTCAATTTTGATTATCTCTCAATAATATTTAAATCTTTATTATGGTGTAATCAAATTATAATAATTGCTTCTTTAAAAATGACTTGGCAGAAAGAATACTCAACTATCTGTCTTATGGTCAACTCTTGTGAAATTTAAAAATAAAAAACAAGATAAAAATTAATAATTTATACTTTCTTGGTTTCAAACTTGTAAAAGATTTTTTTAAAAATTATGTTTAAGAAATATTCAGCGTTTTCAGCTTTTTTAATTTTCTGTATATTTAATGTATTTATAAATACTGCATCTGCAATTGATTTAGACGAAGCTACTCGTACAGTAGCTGTAGATGCGGCAGGAAACACAACTGTGTTATCACCGGAACAAGTTAAACGAGGAAAACGTTTATTTAACGCTACCTGTGGTGCTTGTCATTTAGGTGGTATTACAAAAACAAACCCGAACGTTGGTTTAGATCCAGAAGCTTTAAGTTTAGCTACACCTCGTCGTGATAATATTGCAGCATTAGTTGATTACTTAAATAACCCAGTAACTTATGATGGGATGGAATCTATTGCAGAAGTACATCCAAGTATTAAAAGTGCTGATATTTACCCACGTATGCGATCAATAACTGATGAAGATTTATTCTCAATTGCTGGTCATATTATGTTACAACCTAAAATTGTAACAGAAAAATGGGGTGGTGGTAAAATCTATTACTAAAAATATTTTTGAATTCAATAGATTATTCTATTGAATTCAAACAAAACTCTTAAAAATTAATTGAAATATTCTAATTGTCAAAATAAAGCAGGCAATGTTAGTATATACATATAAGAATTTTTTAAGTTAAAAATTTTAAATATAATTTTTAGGTTAAGAGCTTTTCTTCGAAAATATAATATTTCATTGATTATAATCCACAAAGCATGTAGCTCAGTGGATAGAGCATCAGATTCCGATTCTGAAAGTCGGGGGTTCGATTCCCTTCATGCTTATTAAAACAAAATAAATTTTAGGGGCTGCCTTGGTTTCGACATTTAAATTTATTTAAAGTATGATGCAGGTCGAAGTATGTATTCTTCGTAAAAACATACAATCTTACAATAACTGCTAACAATATTATTCCGTTTAGTCGTAAATTAGTAATGGCATAAATTTGCTTTTTACTTTTTTATTTTAGTTTTTACACAAATTTGTTCACTATATTTTATAGTTTTGAAGAATTATTTATTATTATTTTGTTCCTTTTTGTGAACTAAACCTGTGAACGAGTACTTTACTATAATTTAAATGGACGTGGGTTCAACTCCCATCAGCTCCAAATAAGCATCCGTGGCCGAGTGGTTGAAGGCACCGGACTCATAATCCGTTTTCCTATGGAACGTCACTGGTTCGAACCCAGTCGGATGCAATAACTTTTTTGTATATTGTTTTTTTTTTCATATGCTTGTAATATCATACTAAATAAACTATTTAAATATTTAGCAATATATTATGCCGAAATTAAATTATGAACAAATAATCAATAATTTACAAGATCAGTATTTAAAAAAAGAAACACCAAATGTACAAATCGGCGACAATGTTAAAATTGGTGTTAAGATTATTGAAGGGAATAAAGAACGTACTCAGTTTTATGAAGGAACTGTCATTGCTAAGAAAAATAGTTCTATAAATACGACAATTACTGTTAGAAAAGTATTACAAGGAATTGGCGTAGAACGGATTTTCTTAATTCATTCTCCGAAATTAGATTCAATTCAAATATTACGTTCTTCAAAAGTCCGTCGAGCAAAATTATACTATTTACGAAATTTACGTGGTAAAGCGACTCGTTTAAAACAGCGTTTTAATTAATATTTAGAAAGATTAACTATTAATAAAAAATTAGTTTGTATTTCTTTCAAGTATTAGTATAATAGTTGATAGTAAAGGTGCATGAAATTTTTTTTTCGTGTTTTACTTTATCAATTTTAAATTAAGGAGTTATAATGGCAGCTTACCAAGTAACAGTGTTCTCTGACGAACATGATATCGATTCAACATTCGAATGTGATTCAGAAACTTACATTTTAGATAAAGCTGAAGAATTAGGTATTGAATTACCATATTCATGTCGAGCAGGTGCTTGTTCTACATGTGTTGGTGTTGTTAAAGAAGGTGAATTAGATCAATCAGAGCAAAGTTTCTTAGACGAAGATCAATTAGAGCAAGGTTTCGCATTAACATGTATTGCTTACCCTAAATCAGATTGTACAATCTTAGTTCATAAAGAAGATGACTTATACTAAAAAAAAATAAATAAAAAGGAATGACTTATTTATCATCTGTCATTCCTTTTTTTATTAGAAATTAAGCTCAGCAGCTTGTACTTTTTCAAATTGTTTTTTCTTTAAAATTAATAAGATTTGTGTTAATAACACACAGAAACAAAACGCTAAGTAACCAATAATACGTGCTGGTTTTTGTAATACAATCTCCGATTCTTCTTGGCCAAAACCACCTGCATTTGGATCAATGTTTAATGGTTGTTCTGCTTTAACTACATCACCTTGTTTTACAAGTAAAGTTAAACCTTTTGGAATAATTTGTGATGTTTGTGTTCCAGTAGAACTTACAATAGTAATATTTGATTCACCCTTTTCTGTAGTTACAATTTCAGAAATTTGTCCGCCTTGGCTTGCACCAAACGCATTTATATTACTTTTTTCTCCAGTTGGGTATACTTGACCACGGCCACGGTTTCCACCAGCATAAAGAGGATACGTTAAGTATTTTACATCTGATGATTTTTCCGGATCTGGAGCTACTACAGGGAAAATTAATTCTTGATGCTTTTTACCTGCAATTGGTCCTACAACTAGAATATTGTCATATTCTGTACTGTATGGAGAGATAAATACCCCTTTATTCTTCGCTTTTATTTCAGCCGAAATTTCACTCTTCGCGGCTAATTTAAATCCTTTTGGTAAAATTAAAATTCCACCAACATTTAAATCTGCAGCTTTTCCATTTGCCCCAATTTGTTTACGTGTTAGATCGTATGGTACTTTTATTTCAATTTCAAAAACTGAATTCGGAAGCACAGCTTGTGGTGCTTCAATTTCAATAGCCTTTTGGTTTAAATGACAATTAGCACAAGCTAATTTACCATTTGCCGCACGGGGGTTTGCATAACCTTGTTGCGCGAATACTGGGTATGCTGATGAATTATCAACACAAAAACCAAAGGAACTTATAGCAATTGTTAAAGTAAATAAAAGACTTTTAAAAAACTTGTTAGTTGCCATGAATTAAATACTTTTTAAGTATATATAATAGATTAATTTTTTATTAAAAACAGGATGCCTACTCCTGAAAGATATAATAGTAATATTGCCATTGAGAATAATAACTGAGTTACCGGATCAGTAGAAGGTGTTAAGATAGCTCCTATAATCGTCGAAACCAGTATCACATAACGCCATGCAGCTAACATTTGTTTAGCTGAGACAATATTCAATAAACCTAATAGAATTTGAATAATAGGAATTTGAAAAGCTAATCCGGTACTATAAAAGAGACCAAGGATAAATTCAAAATATTGATCAAATGACAAAAAAGGTTCAATAACTTCATCACTATAATTTAAGAGAAAGTTTAAAGCAGCAGGTATTAAAGCATAATAAGAAAAAAATAACCCTAAACCAAATAGAACTACGGAACTTACTAATAAAGGTAATATAATTTTGGTTTCTTTATCTGTTAAACCCGGTACTAAAAATAGAATCAATTGTCCAACTGCAAACGGACTACTTAAAAGTATTCCCGTATAAAATGAGATTTTCACAGTTGAAAAAAAGAAGTCTCCAGGTGATAGTTGAAAAAATTTTACATTACTAACTGGAAGTTGCAAAATTTCTACTAGACTTTTTACCTCAATGAATGCTACACAAGTTAAGAGCACAATAATCCAAAAAATGTGAAAACATCGCTGTCTTAATTCTTCTATATGTTCTGAAAATGGTAATTCTAAAGTTAAAGTCTCATTATTTTTAAAATTAAAATCTGAATTTGTTACCATAAGTTTCGATTTTAAATAATTTATATTAGATATTACTTAATAATATATAACATGTAGACAATAAATCAAAATATATAGATAAATTTTCACTTATGAAAAACTTTTAGATTAAATCTAAAAGTTTTTCATAAATTATTTACGATAGGTAGTTTACTGCTTCTAATCGAGCTGTAGCTTTTTTTAGTTCCATTGCGGCATCTAATTTTGCTTTACTCGTTTCTGCTTCTTCTACTGCTAACGTAGCTTTTTCTAATTCTTTAGTAACTTCGCCCAATTCTAAAGTAATAAGTTCTTCTACATCATTTACTAGAACTGTGACACGATTTTGATCGATTTCAGCTAGTCCACCACATAAAATAATGGGTGTCCACTTTTCGTCTAATTTAATTCTTAGTAAACCAGTATCTAAAGCTGTAATTAATGAAGCATGACCATCTAATATACCAATTTGACCTGTTAAACCAGGTAAAATCACTTCATCTGCTGTCGTAGAACAAATCACTCTATCTGGAGTTAGAACGCGAATGTTCATAGCCATATTTAATACTCCTTATTTTAGAGTTTCTGCTTTTGCAATAGCCTCATCGATGTTACCTACAAGGTAAAAAGCTTGTTCAGGTAAATCATCTAATTCACCTTTTAATACCATAGTGAAACCTTTAATAGTATCTTCTAAACTTACGTATTTACCAGGAGAACCAGTGAAAATTTCAGCTACGAAGAAAGGTTGTGATAAGAAACGTTCAACTTTACGCGCACGTGCAACTGTTAAACGATCTTCTTCAGATAATTCATCAATACCTAAAATTGCAATAATATCTTGTAATTCTTTGTAACGTTGTAACGTTTCTTTTACAGTTTCAGCAATTTCATAGTGAATTTCACTAACAATACCTGGTTGTAACATAGTTGATGTTGAATCTAAAGGATCTACTGCTGGGTAAATACCTTTTGCTGCTAGGTTCCGTGATAATACTGTTGTTGCATCTAAATGAGCAAATGTTGTTGCAGGAGCTGGATCTGTTAAATCATCAGCAGGTACGTATACCGCTTGAATTGATGTAATAGAACCTTGAGTTGTTGATGTAATACGCTCTTGTAATGCACCCATTTCGGTAGCTAAAGTTGGTTGATAACCTACTGCAGATGGCATACGACCTAATAATGCAGATACTTCAGAACCTGCTTGTGTGAAACGGAAAATATTATCAATAAATAATAATACATCTTGTTTGTTAACGTCACGGAAATATTCTGCCATAGTTAAAGCAGTTAAACCCACACGCATACGTGCCCCTGGAGGCTCGTTCATTTGACCATATACTAATGCTACTTTTGATTCCGTGAAGTTTTTCTCGTTAATTACACCAGATTCCTTCATTTCTTCGTATAAATCATTACCTTCACGTGTACGTTCACCTACACCACCGAAAACTGATACACCACCGTGAGCTTTTGCGATGTTATTAATTAATTCCATAATTAATACAGTTTTACCTACACCAGCACCACCAAATAAACCAATTTTACCACCACGACGGTATGGTGCTAATAAATCTACTACTTTAATACCAGTTTCAAAGATTGATGGTTTTGTTTCTAATTCTGTAAAGGCAGGAGCTTCACGGTGAATAGGTAAAGTTTCTTCATATGAAACATCACCTTGATTATCTACAGGTTCACCGATTACATTGAAAATTCGACCTAATGTTGTTAAACCAACAGGAACAGTAATAGGAGCACCTAAATCAATTGCTTCTGTACCACGTTTTAAACCATCTGTAGAACGCATTGATACAGCACGAATTTTGTTATCACCTAATAACTGTTGAACTTCTACGATTGTAGTTTCACCATTATCTAGAGAGATACTAATTGCGCTATAGATTGGTGGTAAATTTCCTTCAGAAAATACGATATCTAATACGGGACCAATAATTTGAGTAACGTAACCTTTATTTGTAGTTTCTACCATTTTTGCTTAACATATTTAAATATTTAAGAATAAATATACTTTCAGGATTTAACGTACTATTCAAAATAATAACAAACTTTAAATTTATTAACTGTATACCATTGTACAACAAAATAGTTTGAATTCTTGAATTAAATCACTTAAAACTTTAAAGAAAAAATATTAAATACTATATTTATTGAATAAATTTTAATTCTTTTCTACGTTTCATTTTAAGTTTAATAAATTATGAGCAAAACTTAAAATTTTTTATTTTGCGTAATGATTTCTTAAGAGTATTAAAAAATTTTATGCAAATTTAATATTGTATTGAGCCATTTTTAAGGAAAATGACTCAATAATTATCTAAGTAATAAACTTTTTTAAGTTTAGAAAGTTAGAAACACTATTTTTATCAAAATAGTATTATTTTCATTACTCATTTGTTATTTAATAAAAATTATCTGAAGAAAGACGCCCTGTTGTTTTTAACCAATTTTGAGCTTCAATATAATTGTTAGGTGCCAGTTTAATAGCTTGTCGCCAATATTCTGCTGCTTTATCAAATAACCCTTTGGCAACTTCTAAATTTTGTTTTTTTGAAGCTTTAACCCCTTGATAATGATAAATTACAGCTATATTATTTAGAGCTTGAGGAAGGTTTAAATTTAATTCTAATGCCTGATGGTAATATTCGAGTGCCTGAACATATTCACCATTACTTGAATAAATTAAACCGATATTATATAAAATATAACTACGATCATAAGGATCTTCCTCTAATTGAAGCGCTTCATAATAATTTTCTAATGCCTCTGCATACTCTCCTTCAGATTGTGCTGACATTCCATCACGGTAGTAGAAAAAAGCTTGTTTTTCTTGTTTACTTGCTGGAAGAATTTTTAATAAAATGTCAGCAACTATAGTAAATGTTTTATCAATAAAATTATCGTTCCGTTGACTACGACCCATTTGATATTCCTTAGAATAAAAATAAATTAATTAATATTAACAAATATTATAAAGTGAAAGTTACCATATTAAATTATTGTTTTTATTATATTTAATACGATAACTGTAAAATCTTTAAATAGAATTCGAGGCTACAAATGGTAATAATGATAAAACACGAGCTCGTTTAATAGCTTTTGCTAATTGACGTTGTTGTTGAACAGTAACACCAGTGGCGCGCCGTGGAAGAATTTTTCCTTGTTCAGTTATAAATAACTTTAACAAATCGATATCTTTATAGTCAATTTTTTGATTTAGACCAATTGGTGATTGTTTTTGTTTTTGAGATAACATAATTTATTTAATTTCTTTATGTATAGTTGATTTATTGCAATGTGGACAATATTTTTTAAGTTCTAATCGTTGAGGAGTATTTCTTCTATTTTTTTGAGTTGTATATCTTGATACCCCTGTAGAACGTGCTTGTTTTTCTTTTGAACGACATTCTGTACACTCTAAGGTAATTAAAATCCGAGCGCCTTTACTTTTTGCCATATAAATTCCTAGATAAGAATGAATGTTTATTAGTATTTTGATATACTATTTTGCCTCAAAATACTGATCTTATCAAGCTTTTAGAAAAATTATAATTTCATTATAAAAAACTTAAAATTCCTATTAAATCTAGTATATTTCATTAATCTAAGATATTATAATGGAGTAAATAACATTTTTAAATCAAAATCTTAAAAAATCTATAATTATTTTTATGGCTAATAGTAAATCAGCATTAAAACGTATCCGAATTGGTGAGAGAAATCGTTTACAAAACAAATTCTACAAAAGTTCAGTTAAAACTTTAATAAAAATGTTTTTCAAACGATTAGATGAATATAAAGTGTCAGGTGATCCGACTGATAAAGTAAAGGCACAAATTATTTTGAGTTCTTTATATAGCCTTATTGATAAAGGCTCGAAAAAAAATATTTTTCACAAAAATACTGCTGCACGTAAAAAATCTCAATTAGCGTTAAAACTGAAAATGTGCTAACTACTAAGAGAGTAATAATGTAAAAAAATTTTATAGAAACCTATTATTTTTTAATGCTAAGAAAACTTTTTTAAATTTTCTTAGTATTTTTCAAGTTACAATAAATAACATTGATTGTCATAAAACATGATGTAAATTCTTTTAAGAACAAAGCTTATGAAAAAATACATGAATTATGTAACAGCTCTACCAGATTTTATCGAAATGCAACGAGTAAGTTTTTGTTGGTTTATATCACAAGGTTTGACAGACGAACTTGCTAATTTTTCTTCAGTGTTAGATTTTAGTGGGAATATTGAATATGTATTCTTTGGACAAGAGTATAAATTAGTAAAACCTATTTATAATGCTTCAAGTGCTAAACGATATACTGCAAATTATGTGGCGCAGTTAATTATTCCCATTGAGATGAGAAATAAACGAACAAATAGTATCATGAAACAAGGTAAGCTTCCTATAGCTAATTTACCTTTAATGACAACAACAGCTACGTTTATTATTAATGGGTGTGAAAGAATTATCGTAAGTCAAGTTATTCGAAGTCCAGGGGTTTATTTTGATAAAAATAAAAAACAAAAAAGACGAAAATTAAATAAATTAATATTATCAAATGATTTTCATAAAGTACGCCCTTTTACCCAAACCTCTTTTGGTCTCTTAAAAAGTCCTAATATTTCAGCGTTATCCCCAATCGTCAAAACTACCAAGTTTCAACAAAACACCAACGAAATTAAAGATATTAATAATACAAGAAATTTTGTCAAATTTTTTAAATTGTATAATATCGTCTCAAAAACTTTCGGAACGAAAACCAAAACAATACGTATTCAAAAATTCTTAAAATTAATTCAAAAATCCCAAATTCAATTAATTAAGAATAAAAAAGTAGAAAAAAAGGAACTAAGTGAAATTTTAATTTACTTTAATAACCTTTTAAAATCAATTATTAAATATCAAATATTACAAAGTTTAATTCATCAAAAGAAACTAACGATTAGACAAAGCAACGATGAATCCAATCAATTAATAATTAATAATAAGATCAACAATTTTAATTTTTTGATAAATGATAAGGCTCCACAATTAATAAATATCAGTAACTTATATAATAAAGAAATTTTACAAAAATTTCTTCCTAATTCAAATCAGTTACATCAACTTTATCAATCTGAAATTGATCTAAAGTGTTTGAATTTGTGGACTCAAAAAATTATCAAATACAATCAAATTATTGAACAATATCAAGAAAAGAGCCGACAATTTTTAAAAAATGATACCAATTTAATTTTTGATAACACCATTGATAAATTATACCATACTGAAAATCTACCATTTTTAAAATTACGACTATACCAGAATAGTGAAAAATTTAAGACAATAATTAATATCTTTGCAGAAAGTAAAAAACTAAAATCTGTAATTCATTTACCATTAATTAAAAAATATAGACGAAGTGACATTATAAAAAATAAAGATTACTTTGAAAAAAAAGATATCTACAAGGAGAAATACGAGAAAAAAGATCTATATAGTGTAACTTTAATTCCTGAATATGGCTCATGGATTCGATTTGGATTTTTACGTGATAAAAAAACTGATTTATACAAATATCCAATTACGAATAGGTTTGAAGACGATATCGTTATTCAAATCGATAAAATTACCAAAAAACCTGTAATTCATTTACTTAGAGAAATGGGTTTAAAAGATTTAGAAATTTCAAAAAATTTAGAGCATTCAGATTTCTTTTATTTCGATTCACCATTTTTAACAACATCAATACATTCAGATAATCCATTATTAAGATTTAATATAGATGAATCTTATAAAAATATTTCAGAATTCTCACGAATTTTTGATTCCCGTTATTACCGTTTAGGGAAAATTGGGCGTTATAAATTAAATCAAAAGTTAAATCTTAAAATTTCACCTCAATTATCAACAATCACATATGATGATATTTTTGCTATTGTCGATTATTTAATCACATTATCTATTACTAAAACTGCTGGAGATGATATTGATCATTTAAAAAATAGACGTGTACGTTCTGTTGGGGAACTTCTACAACAACTATTTAGAATAGGTTTTCAACGATTATCTAGAAAAATTTTAAGTCAAGTATATAAAGCAGAATCTCCTTTAATTTTAAGCTCAAATGTTATCTCTGCAACCGTTAAAGAATTTTTTGGATCAAGTCAATTATCACAATATATGGATCAAACAAATCCCTTAGCATCTTTAACACATAAAAGAAGAATAAGTGGTTTAGGTCCGGGTGGATTTGATCGAGATAGAATTAGTTTTACAGTACGAGATATTCACCCAAGTCATTATGGACGTATCTGCCCGATCGAAACACCAGAAGGACAAAATGTTGGTTTAATTGCATCATTAACAACCTGTGCACGTGTTAATGAATCTGGGTTTTTAGAAACACCTTTTTGGCGTGTAATCAATGGTAAAGTTCTTAAAACTGGTAAACCTATATATTTAACTGCCGATATTGAAGATTCGTATAAAATTGCTCCTGCTGATATACCAACGAATCAAGAAAATTATTTAAGAACAAGTTCTATACCAGTTCGTTATAAACAAGATTTTATAACAGTAAGTCCTTCTGAAGTAGACTTTATTGCAATATCGACAGTTCAGGTTGTATCAGCTGCAGCTTCATTAATTCCATTTTTTGAACATGATGATGCGAACCGTGCATTGATGGGTTCAAACATGCAAAGACAATCCGTTCCATTATTAATTCCGCAAAGACCTATTATTGGAACTGGTTTAGAAAATCAAATTGCAGCAGATTCTGGTATGACAATAAATGCTATCAAATCAGGAACGGTCGATTTTGTAAGTTCAAAAAAGATTATTATAAATGAAAAATCAGGGCGTAAATCAGAATATCGTTTACAAAAATACCAACGTTCAAATCAAGAAACTTGTATTAATCAAAGACCGATTGTTTGGAAAGGAGAAACTGTAGAATCAGGCCAAGTTTTAGCTGATGGTCCAAGTATTAATGGTGGTGAATTAGCTTTAGGTCAAAATGTAACGGTCGCTTATATGCCATGGGAAGGGTATAATTTTGAAGATGCTATTTTAATAAATGAACGTTTAGTTTACGATGATGTTTTTACTTCTATTCATATTGAACGATATGAAATTGAAATTGGAGTAACCAATGAAGGACGAGAACAAACTACAAAGCATATACCTAATATTAACCCATCTGATGTGCAATATTTAAATGAAGATGGTATCGTATCTATAGGTACATTTGTAAAACCTGGTGATATTTTGGTTGGTAAAGTAACACCAAAAGATGATTCTGAACAATTGCCGGAAGCAAAACTTCTACGGGCAATTTTTGGAGCAAAAGCAAAAGGAGTTCGGGATAGTTCATTTAGAATGCCAAGTGGTGAATATGGTCGTGTAATTCGAACAATAATTTTTAGACGTAAAAATAAATTAGCATATGAGTTTGAGAAAATTCAAGTTTTTATTGCTCAAATAAGAAAAATTCAAGTTGGTGATAAAATTGCGGGACGTCATGGAAATAAAGGAATTATATCAAGAATATTACCAAGACAGGATATGCCATTTTTACCAGATGGAACTCCAGTTGACATTATTCTTAACCCATTAGGTGTACCTTCACGGATGAATGTAGGTCAGCTTTATGAATGTTTACTAGGATTAGCTGGTCAAAAATTAAATCGACGTTTCAAAATCCTTCCGTTTGATGAATTATATGGGCAAGAAGTTTCTCGTATCTTAATAAATAAAAAATTAAGAGAAGCTTCAGTTGAAAATAATGAAGCTTGGTTATTTAATCCTTATTCTCCTGGGAAGATGATTCTAATTGATGGTCGAACTGGTAAAGAATTTGATAATCCAATTACAGTTGGAAATGCATATATGTTAAAATTAATTCATTTAGTTGACGATAAAATGCATGCCCGTGCTACTGGTCCTTATTCATTAGTAACGCAGCAACCATTAGGTGGTAAAGCTCAACATGGCGGTCAACGGTTCGGTGAAATGGAAGTTTGGGCATTAGAGGGTTTTGGTGCAGCTTACACATTAAAAGAACTTTTAACTATTAAATCTGATGATATGCAAGGTCGAAATGATACATTAAATGCTATTGTGAAAGGCCAACCTATTCCTACATCAGGGATTCCTGAATCGTTTAAAGTTTTATTGCAAGAACTACGATCAATTGGATTAGACATTAGTACATATCGATTAGAAAATTTCAGTTCTAATAAAACATGTGAAATTGAAGTTAACCTGATGGAAAATTATGATCCCATGACTAAAACGTTTCCACCAGCATCAAATATAAATAATATTTTATTTTAGTATATAAAATGGTACGATTTGAAAAAGAGTTTGATTATATTAAAATCAAATTAGCTTCTCCAACTCGAATAAAACAATGGGGCCAAAGAATATTACCAAATGGTCAAATTATTGGTGAAGTTCAAAAATCTGAAACAATTAATTATCGAACTTTTAAACCAGAAATGGATGGTTTGTTTTGTGAACGGATTTTTGGCCCAAATAAAAATTTAGAATGTGCATGCGGTAAGTATAAACGTGTGCGCTATGAAGGGTTAATTTGTGATCGATGTGGAGTTGAACTTACTGAATCAAGAGTAAGACGGCATAGAATGGGTCATATAAATTTGGTATATCCTGTTACACATATTTGGTATGTAAATAGTCGTCCGAATTATATGGCCTTGTTACTTGAAGTGGAACAATGTGAAAAAAAAATTGACACTGGCATTCCAGTGCAAGAGAAGGATAATGAGAAAAAACCTAAAGCGCTAAAATCTGGTCAAATAAATGCTATGGATGAACGGATTCAGCGAATAAAATTAGCTTCGTTGGCTTACTTTATAGCAGATGACGAAATTAGTTTTTATGCTTTACATTGGGATTTTCAACTTTATCGAAGAAGTCGTCGTTTAGGCTTTACAGGTTACCCCCGAAAGCCAGAGCCTAAACCGAGAAAACTATTAACACAATATAACACTCCTAAATACTTAGTTCGGACTACTCCGAATTATTTAATTGGAACAGTAATTATTAAAAAAGAATTAGAGAAATTAAACTTAAATTATGAAATTAATGATACAAGAAGTTTCATTAATTACTGTAGTCGAGTACTTGCTAAAGAACAACCATTTTATAAAAGTTCGCAATGGTATAGAAAATGGGAACAACATCGTATATATAAATTAAGAGATCAAGCAATTAAAAGGATTCGAATTTTAGAAAATCTTTTTGCAACGGGTTCAAATCCTGCGTGGATGATTTTATCAATACTACCAGTATTACCGCCAGCTTTACGACCTATGATTCAACTTGAAGGTGGTAGATTTGCAACTTCGGATTTAAATGAATTATACCGACGTATTATAACACGAAATAATAGATTATTAAGACTATTAGAAATTGATGCGCCACAATTAATCATTCGAAACGAAAAACGAATGTTACAAGAAGCTGTGGATACATTAATTGATAATGGTAAACGAGGAAAAGTTGCTCTTAGTGCAAATAATCGTCCATTAAAATCTTTATCCGATATTATCAAAGGAAAACATGGGCGATTCCGACAAAATCTATTGGGGAAACGGGTCGATTATTCGGGTCGTTCTGTAATTGTCGTAGGACCAAGTTTAAGATTAAATCAATGTGGCTTACCATATGAAATGGCTACAGAATTATTCCAACCTTTTATTATTCGTGAGCTAATAAATCAAGGTTTAGCGAGTAATATGAAAGTAGCAAAAAATTTAATTCAACAAAATGAACCATTAATTGATCCAGTCTTAGAAGAAGTTTTGGCAAATCATCCGATATTTTTAAATCGTGCACCAACTTTACACAGATTAGGCATTCAAGCTTTTGAACCAATCTTAGTACAAGGTAGAGCCATTAAGTTACACCCTTTAGTATGTTCTGCGTTTAATGCTGATTTTGACGGTGACCAAATGGCCGTACATATTCCATTATCATTAGAAGCACAAGCAGAATGCTATATGTTAATGCTAGCACCTTATAATTTCTTATCACCGGCGAATGGTGACCCAATTATCATGCCAAGTCAGGATATGGTTTTAGGCTGCTATTACTTAACTGTAAATAACATTACGAATTTATTAGGAGCTAATCACTATTTTGCAAATTTGGAAGATGTTATTCTAGCTTACAATCAAGAACAAATTGAATTACATTCTTCAATCTGGGTTCGATATAATAAAGAAATAAATCAATCTTTAAACTTAATCAAAAAAATTACATTACCAGATGCAACTTCTATTGAATATTATGAAAATTTACAAATTCGAAAAGATAAAGATGGAGATATTATTGTAAAGTACTTACAAACAACAACGGGACGTGTAATTTTCAATTATACAATTCAAAAAACCTTAAATATCTTATAACTAAGAATTTGACATAGAAGTTTATGTCACATTAATAAAAGATAAAAAATTTTATGAAAGATTATACTTACCAAAATACGCTAGTTAGTAAAAAGCAATTAAAGCAACTATTATCTTGGAGTTTTACGAAATATGGTTCTATCAAAGCTTGTTTTTTAGCTGATGAATTAAAATATCTGGGTTTCAAATATGCTACGCAAGCAGGTATTTCCATAAGTATTGAAGATTTACGAGTACCATCTGTTAAAAGTTCAATGTTGCAGAATGCAACAAAAGAAATTTTAAATACTGAAAAAATTTGTTTCAAAGGAAAAATTACCGATGTTGAAAGATTTCAAAAGGTTATTGATACTTGGAATATTACTAGTGAATTATTAAAGGATGAAGTTGTTTCATACTTTAAAAAATATGATCCGTTAAATTCTGTGTATATAATGGCATTTTCGGGAGCTCGAGGAAATTTATCCCAAGTGCGTCAATTAGTTGGGATGCGAGGACTAATGTCCGATCCAAGTGGTGAAATTATGAATTTACCTATTAAGAAAAATTTTCGTGAAGGATTAACAATTACCGATTATTTAATGTCTGGGTATGGTGCACGAAAAGGTATTGTTGATACTGCCCTAAAAACAGCTAATTCAGGTTATTTAACAAGACGGTTGATTGATGTAGCTCAAGATATTCTAATACGTGAAAAAGATTGTTTAACGGACCATTCTTTCCTATTTATTAATTTTAAAAAAGATAAACATCTTACAAATTCTTTTTATGAAAAAATATTAGGAAGATTGCTTAATAAACCAGTATACGACCCACAAACGAACGAACTTATTGCCGAAGTTAACACTCAAATAACACCTGATTTAATTCGTACTTTCAAACAAAAAGATATTGATAAATGTTATATTCGATCCCCTTTAACTTGTTCCTTATACCGTTCTATTTGTCAAAAATGCTATGGTTGGGATTTGGCACGTGAAAATCTTGTTGATATGGGTGAAGCCATTGGTATTATTGCAGGTCAATCGATTGGTGAACCTGGAACGCAATTAACAATGCGAACATTTCATACAGGTGGTATTTTTACATCAGAAGCAAATCAACAATTAATCAGCCCAATTGATGGAATTATTGAATTTTCAGAAGTTCTTAAAACTTCAACTCTTAGAACAAATCGAGGGGAAAATGTATTATTAACTGAAAGTTCTGGATCTTTATCGATTATCTCAGAAAATAATAAGGATCAATCTATTCAATTAGAATTACCTCGAAATACTATTCTATTTATCACAGACAATCAATACGTAAAAAAAGATCTTATATTAGGTCAATTAGCAGGTAATATTAAACAAACTCGAACGGAAACAAAATATATCTTAAGTGATTCATCGGGTGAAGTTTTCATGCCAAGACTAAAAAGTAAAACAAACTCAACAACTCAAAATAAATTATTATGGATTTTATCTGGGCAAGTATATCAAGCACCAATAAACTCTTACCTAAATTTTTATTCTGATTACAAAATCAATAAAAATAGTTATATTTTCCGAAGTAAATTAATTAATGAATATCCTGGATTTGTTACATTAATTTCCAAAAGTAATAAATTATTTGAACAATACTTAGAAATTAGTAGTAATATTTCGTGCTTTGAAAATTCTAGTATTCATAAATTGTTAGAAATAAATAATGAAACAGAATATATTTTAAATCTTAATAAGTCTTCTTATCTTACTAATTTAAACTTAAAAAATTCAGAATTATATATTGATAGCAATAATCAAAAAAATTTTGCAACCCTTATTACAAATAAATTTACTTCATTAATCGGTGGTACGCCGTATTATAATGGACGAAATAATCGAAAAAAAATAGCATACTCAAATAACTTTGTTTCTTTCTTACCGGATATTCAGAAAAGAGATTATCGAACAATAATTTGGTTACTTGAAGAAACACATAAATTAAATTGTGAAAATAGTTTGTTATTAATTGAACCCGATAGTTTTATTTCGGAAAATTTTGAAATAATACCAAATGTTTATTCTCGAACATCCGGTATCATAAAAGTCCTAGAAAAAAATGGCATTATTCAAGAGATTTCAATAAAACCTGGTGTTGTTTATACAGGAAATGACCTAAAAAACTTAGACAATCAAATTTATTATCCTGGTGAATTAATTTTAAATACTATCAAGATTACTCAACCGTCATTATGTGAGGTTATTAAAGTTGGAACATATTCACAATTGTTAATTCGTCCAATTGAGGTTTATGAAATTCCATATGCAAAATCTAGTGAAAATTTACGAAAACCTCAAGCAACTTCTACTGTAACTTTTTCTCTAAAAAATAGATTTAACTATTTACATGATTCAGGTGAAATAATTAAAACTCCAGATCAAGTAAATATAATTACAAATAGTTTAGAATTTAAATTAACAGACTCATTTAAGAAAAATGAAAACGTTGAAATAAAAATTCTGAATAATCCAAAGAAAAAATGTTTAAATTTTGTTCTTTCGGAAAAATTATATCTAATGAATTATCTTCCACCATATTTAAAATATACAGATATTTTATCTTGTATATTGGTTGAACCTAATCAATTTATTAATTCTCATACAATTCTTGGTTATTTAGAAATAATAAGTTCTAAATCATTAGAATTAGTAAAATTTAAATCTAAGCAAAAACAAAATAAACAAGTTTTTTTAATCTCAAATAATGATTGCATAGTAATCGAAAAAGAAAAAATTAAAACTAAAACAACAGGTGATTTTTTAATTGATGGTGTTAATATCAATCAGACAGGAAAAGTTATAATTGATAACAATAAATTTGTAACAGTTCAAAAAGGAAGACCATATTTTTTCCCGAATTGTAAAAATGAGGACTTTGTGAGTGATACAGATCTTAAATATCGTTTAATTCCCTCAAAACCTGAACCTATTGACTTAAATAAAGATGGACAAAGAAATATTTATATAAATTATTCAGACATTACAAATAAAGTATTGCCTTATTTCTCATATTCAAATTCGTGTAAAAAAATTCAATTTCCTCGCATGTTATTAAAAAAACGTGGGAAATATTATACATCAGGCCTTCCAATTTTCGTAAGAGAATTTTTAATCAAAAAAAATAATAGTAGAAAAACAAAATTAGCGAATTTAGATCGCCGTCCTTGGTACGGATATATAGATCACAAAGATAAAATTTATAAAACAAAACGTCGTGAAATTTTACCGCATATTGAACGTGTTCGGTTAGATAATGTTTTCATGTTATTTGTAAAAAGTTCAGAATTAACTAGTCACCCTTTTAAAACAGATGAAGATTCACGTTTAGAATTAGCATCGGTAGCTTTATTAGAACATCCTTTTAGAACGATAGGTATTCATTCGATAACAGAAGATTATTTTGAGCAGGAAGTGAATAGTGTTTTTTGTAAAAATGATGAGTTTATAAAAGATGGACAAACAATTGGGTTATTAAATTTTGAAAAAGAAATTACTGGAGATATTGTCCAAGGTTTACCACGAATTGAAGAACTCTTAGAAGCTCGAAAAAAGAAACGTGTTAGTAAACATACCCCAAAAAACCAGAAAAAAGGTCTTTTAATTCGCAAGACAACTATTGACCCAACGTTTGAGTTCAGAAAAATGGGCACAACTATTAAAGATAGTGAAAAAATAAATCCTCATAGTTTATTAAAAATTTATTTTTCTTATTATGCTCAAATAAAATACATGGTGTGTCGTAATAACACCAAATTATTTTTATATCGTTTAACCGATAATTATGAAGCAAGTTATCGGAGTTTTAAAAAAATTCAAGCATTAATTCTGAATTCAGTTCAATCTGTGTATGAATCACAAGGTGTAACAATTGCAGATAAACATTTAGAAGTTATCATTAAACAAATGACAACAAAAGTTTTAATTACTCATGAAGGCGAAACACCTTTACTACCACGCGAAGTAATTGATTTGTATCATATAAAATATATTAACGAAGTTGTTAAATCACAAAATAAACAGACAGCCTGTTATGTTCCATTACTGTTAGGAATAACAAAAGCTGCTTTAAACAATCCAAGTTTCATTTCTGCTGCAAGTTTTCAAGAAACAACCCGAGTGCTAACAAAAGCGGCTATTGAAGGTCGGTTAGATTGGTTACGTGGTTTGAAAGAGAATATTATTATTGGACATCTAATTCCGTCTGGTATTGGATCGAAAAGTTATCGAAATAGTTTTAATTATCATTCAAGTAAAAAACTAGAATCTAAATTAAATAAAGAATACTCGAAAACTTTTTAAAAACCTAGACGATTCTTTAAAAAGTTTGTTATCTTATTAGTAGATCTTTATTTAAACTCGGGAGTTAAAAATTTATGGCTGATATTAGTTTAGCCCAATTATTAGATGCTGGTGTTCATTTTGGACATAAAGCATATCGTTGGAATCCAAAAATGTTTCCTTATATTTATACGGAACGAAATAATATTCATATCTTAGATTTGGTTCAATCTGCTCAATTATTGAAAGAAGCAAATTTATATGTGCAATCGGCTGCAGAACAGAAAAAAACATTTTTATTTATTGGAACAAAACGCCAAGCAAGTGCATTAATTGTTCAAGAAGCAAAAAGATGTAATTCGTTTTATGTAAATCACCGTTGGTTAGGTGGAATGTTAACAAATTGGGTAACATTAAAAAGTCGAATCGCTAGATTAAAAACATTAGAACAACAAGAAGCTGATGAAGTTTTCAGTTTATTACCAAAAAAAGAAGCTTCATTACGTAAAACTGAATTAGACAAGTTGCGTCGACATTTAGATGGTATTAAAAATATGTCCAGTTTACCTGATGTTGCTATTGTAATTGATCAAAAACGCGAAATGACAGCCATTCGTGAATGTCGTAAATTAGGAATTCCAGTTATTTCTATTTTAGATACAAATTGTGATCCCGATTTAGTTGATATTCCGATTCCTGGTAATGATGATGCTGTTAGATCTATTAAATTAATTTTAAAATCCTTAACGGATAATATTCTTTTAGGACAATCAAAAGTAGCATAATATTAAGTTCGTTTGACAAATAATTAGAATGGTATTTTAAATCGATATAAAAATACCGTTCTAATTAGAATTAGTTTAGATATAAAAATATAGTGCAGATAAAATTATTTTTTAATGTTTACTTTCATTTTCTCAGTTTAATTAGTTAAAGTTATTTTAAGCTGGTGAAGGGACTTGAACCCCCGACCTACTGATTACAAGTCAGTTGCTCTACCAATTGAGCTACACCAGCAATATTTGCTTTACAATAGTCATATTGTAACAAATTAATAACGATAAATCAATACTTATTTTTAAGATAATCGAAAAAATATTAGTGTTATGCTCTTTTTAAAATCCTTAATCAAATTTTTATTTGATTAAGGATTTTAAAAACATAATTAAGTACTAAATAAAATTAGTAACGGCTACCTTCAGCATTCGCTTGAACACTGTAGCTTTTAATTGTGTAAGTGATGAAACGACCGCCAGATTCAGTACGATCTAAGTAGAAACCTGGTTCGTTAGTTGGACGGTTAGCAATGAAAGACATTGCACAACTTTCCATACCGTAACTAGCATCAAATGCATTCATACGGATATAACCAGCTGCACATGCTTTACGAGCTTCATTTAATTCGAACATTACAGATGCAGAATCTTTAATGTCGAATAATGGTAAACCCCATAATTCCCAGTAACAGTTACGAGGATGTGGATCATCTGTCCATTCTACGTTCATTGCCCAGCCTCGGTTGATGGCATAAGCAACTTGTTTTTCAATTTGTTCGTTCGTTAAATCAGGTAAGAAAGAGAAGCAACCTTGTGTAAGTCTCACTATTCAAATACTCCTTTAGTTTGGATTAAAATTAAACGTTAGCTGTTGGTGTTGAAACGAAATCAGCAGTATCTGTAGAAGTATAGTTAAAACTAATATCTTTCCATAAATCTAATGCTGTTTGTAATGGACCACATGTTCTAGCTGCATCACGTAAGATTTGAGGACCAACTTGTGGGCTGAAGTAGTCCGCACCTTCGTTACGAGCCATAACCATAGCTTCTAAAGCTACACGGTTTGCAGTCGCACCTGCTTGGATACCATCAGGGTGACCAATTGTACCACCACCGAATTGTAAGATAACGTCATCACCTAAATAGTGAACTAATTGGTGCATTTGACCACAGTGAATACCACCTGACGCAACTGGCATACATTTACGTAAACTAGCCCAATCCATATCGAAGAAGATACCGTATGGTAAGTTTACATCTAAAGAAGTTAAACGTAAAACGTCGTAGAAACCTTTAATCATTAAAGGATCACCTTCTAATTTACCTACAACTGTACCAGCGTGGATATGATCTACACCAGACATACGCATCCATTTACAGATAACACGGAAGTTAATACCGTGATTCTTTTGACGAGCGTAAGTAGAGTTACCAGCACGATGTAAGTGTAAAAGCATGTCGTTTTCACGAGCCCAGTAAGCAATTGTTTGAATTGCAGTGTAACCCATTACTAAATCGATCATGATAATTACAGAACCTACAGCTTTAGCGTACTCAGAACGTTTAATAATTTCGTCCATAGTAGCAGCAGTAACGTTTAAGTAAGAACCTTTAACTTCACCTGTAGCAGCTGAAGCACGGTTGATACCTTCCATACAGTATAAGAAACGTTCTCTCCAACGCATGAATGGTTGAGAGTTAATGTTCTCATCATCTTTTAAGAAGTCTAAACCACCTTTTAAACCTTCATAAACTACACGACCGTAGTTTTTACCAGATAAACCTAATTTAGGTTTTACAGTAGCACCTAATAAAGGGATACCATATTTGTTTAAACGTTCACGTTCAACAACAACACCGGTAGCAGGACCTTGGAATGTTTTTAAGTATGTATGAGGAATACGCATATCTTCTAAACGTAAAGCAGAAATTGCTTTAAAACCAAATACGTTACCAATGATAGACGCAGTTAAGTTAGCTAAAGAACCTTCTTCAAATAAATCAACTTCATATGCGATGAACGCGAAGTATTGATCTGTAGTGTTAGGTACTGGATCTACACGGTAAGCTTTAGCACGGTAACGTTCACAAGCTGTTAATAAATCAGTCCAAACAACAGTCCATGTTGCTGTTGAAGATTCACCAGCTACT
>Ga0209092_10000645_pt1 | contig 35035 bp, 43 predicted proteins | sample FraStrMetagenome_FD_187446 | JGI IMG/M metagenome (GOLD analysis project Ga0209092, IMG submission 187446) | Marine eukaryotic phytoplankton communities from Arctic Ocean - Fram Strait ARC3M Metagenome (SPAdes) (version 2) | ecosystem: Environmental > Aquatic > Marine > Oceanic | place: Fram...
ATTTAAAGCCATTTTGATTGAAGTAACGAACTTCATAAGAGATCTGATAAGCCATTAAAGCCTCCATTGAATTTTAAGGTGAGATGTTGTGTCCAGCCCCATCCGAATAGGAATGAGGCTGATACTGGGAAGTATGGCGGGATACTTGACGAGCATCCGCGCCAGCCAGCTAGAAGATCTAACGATCACTAGAAGGGAATTGTGTCAGTAGGCTGATTACGCTGCATAACGTCTATGTCGTTCTCAAGTGCGATCAGCTTGATCTCAATTTGACGTAAGTGCTTAGAAACACGTTCGTGAACCATGAGGTTCATTGCGGTGTCTCTAGCATAACGTAAATCGTTAGATTGCTGGATGAGTGACCAATGCTTGTCGTGCATCCGAATGTAATCACGCTGCCAATCGTCAGTAATTTCTTCGGCAACGGCCTCCATTTGGGCAACGCTGGCGTAATAATGTACGCCCTCGTTATAGTCTACGATCTGAGGATCTTCTTCTGATGTAACGGCTACGTCAGAGTAGAACGGGTTGCTATGAGCGAGCTTCATGTGCGAACCTCGTTGTACTTAGTGACAATTACCGCCCAGGTCTTTTTACCAAGTGGCTTGATGACAAAGCTGATAAGTGCGTCAAGGATGAAGATAGTAATCCGAACTGGAAGGCATATTACAGCAATAGAGATTGCAGCTACGATGCCAGTAGTGCCTGTAAGGATGATTTCAAATAATGCCCATTCCTTAGATAGTTTGAAGTTTTTACCGTAGAATGGTGTAAGAAGCTCATTTAACATCTGGATGATTGATTTCATTGTCTTAGTACCTTTGAGATAAACGCTACACACAATTGTGATGCGATGCGGGTTCTCCCTTCGTGCAGCTAGACAAACGATGGCATTGCCCCTGATCGCCAATCAGGTTTTTGGACCTGTGCGGCATCTGGGAACAGCAATGCTAGATAGTGTAAGTCAAAGCCGCCCTTGCGGCTCAGCAAGCTATTTTTAATCTAAACAAGTAAAAATGTTCTTAAAAAAATCGCGGCACTTTGACTTTGGATATGGGTACGAAGCACAACCAGCGGTTAGCATTACAACATGTGTGTGTGTGTCTACCTAGTATGCCGCATTTGGACCGATCAACCCTGAAGGGGTTGTGAAAGATCCCAAATGGTCCACGTATGTGAATTGCCCGATTTTAATCGGTTAATAGCAATTCCCAGTTAAACAAAGCGGCTACGGTTACACTGTGCAAATCGCATTTCGAGCGATTTTCTCTAGGGAGCCTTGTCTGCGGCTTGGAGCCGATCTTGCAGCTCAATTTCCGTGAGAAATTGACCGAAGAACGGGGAAGGGGTCCCCGAGCATACAGTCAGCCTGAAATGGCTGACAAACAAGAATGCAAATGCTTTTGATGCGTTTCGAGGCTTTGGCTTGTGGTAGCCTACTCCGAGGGTCAAGCTTCAAGGAGCTTTTCAAAGAAAAGTCCAGAAGTGAAGAACATCGAAGTTGGGCGTTGTTTCAACGGGCGTAATTCCGTCCGTATGGGAATGGTGAGAGCCAGCTTGGGCAGTAACACGCAGGTAGCTTGATGTGAAAGGAAGTGCCAGCTCTCGTTGTAAATTGTCTGCTATGAAGGAATACGGGTCAAGCTTAATGACCATTCATGCACCAGATGAATCAATGGCCTTCAGCATACTATGAATAGCACTCTTTTTTCTTGACCGAACATCAAAGAGAGGCGATCACTGTCTTTATCGGGGGTAAGGGGGCAGCGCCCACATCGACATTCAAAGAAGAATATTGATGATGCCAATAAGGAACACCGACGCGGCATATATACCTTTATTATTCGGGATAAAACGCGCCGTGAATGACATTATATCTACAGATGATGTATCAGAGATTACCCTGCAAGATGGGACTGTTTTAGACACCAGACAAGCTATGGCTCTCCAACTCCGCGCAACAACAGGATTACACATAGATGATATAGCCGCACAGTCAGGTTATAGTTCAAGATCAACATGTTCTGCGTTCCTGAGATCAGATAGAGGAAGACAAGGGTTACAAGTCGCAATCAGGCAACACCTACTTGATGGGGCTAGAGTGGGTCTTCAAGCGATGGTTAAGCTGGCTACATCTGCCAAGTCAGAGAACGTTAGGCAGTTAGCAGCGGCTGACCTGCTGGACAGAGCAGGATACAAAGCAAGTGAAGTGTCGGCACCAGTGACCACAGGTAATAGGGACGTGAACATCTCAATTAACCTAGCAAGCTCGAATGATTTGCAGCAAATGATTGAGGTTAAGGAGGGTGAGATAGGGGGGTCTGGGGAAAAAGCGCAAGCGCATTCCCTGTGACCCGACTAGCACGTATATAATGCAGCCAAAAAGTTATCTCTGTTACTTCTGCTCTAAGCAAGCCTGTTTTGGAATTGGTTACGGTGGGTTTTATGATCAGATCCCGCACAATAGGCGTGGGTACTTGTGGGTTTGTCGAGATCATAAAGACCAGGCGATAGAACGCCGTGATTTAGCCAAAGAGCAAGACATCGGATTAAGGAAGAAAGCATGAGTTTCTTTTCTAAGCAAACGCCAGTAGCAAGACCGTCTGGTATTAAATTTAAAAGTAATGCTGCGGCTGGTTCTTCGATAAAAGGTGATAGAATTTCCATTGACCGTACTAAACATGAAGCTAATACTGTCGCTGAAAGTTTACAGAAAACTGTAGATAAATTACCGAATGGCTGTTTATTTAGAGTTAGTGGTGGGTTTTTTGATAAGGACGGTTATTGGTGTTGCAGAAAAGCAGACCATATTGTTGAGATCAATAGAAATTCTCCGCGCAGAATAATGAAGCTGCTTAGTGTAGAGCAAAAAGAAGAACTGCTACGGGTAAGAAACCGAGCCAAGAGAAACGGAATAAGATGAAGCAAGGAGAGCGGGGATAAGATGAATTGTAGCGTTGGTTTTTTTGGAATACCTGTTTCTAGCTGGTGCTATCCACCTACAGGGCCGACTGCCATATTTTAGTTTGTAATTTTACTTTAATATGGAGGCACTGTCATGCCTGATGCTACAAATACACTTACACTTATTGAACGTCTTAAAGTTGCCAAAACTGTTGGAGGGGGATTTGATCTTAGTCCTGACAATGTTGTTTGGGTTGCGGCTGCGCTGGATCAGCTAAGAGAAACCAGAATACGCAGAGGTGATGCTGAAAACGTATTGCTTCTCAAAGAAGTTGAGCAAATGCACAGCAATCATTCCAAAAAAATGGCTAAATACTTAAAGTATATAATTGGATGCGGCGTGGCTGTTATTCTTTGCAGTTCTACTGTTATTGCAATGGAGATAATTCTCCACATTGGTTAGCGTAAACTACACACCAGACGGAAAAACTATAATTGATTTTATGTCTTCCCCAGCATTTGTTCGGGGATTACAGGGGCCAATCGGATCTGGCAAATCTGTCGCGTGTGTAATGGAATGTCTAAGGCTAATGCTTGGACAAGAGCGATCAATAGATCCTCAAACTGGAAAACGTACGGGAAAACGCCGTGTGAGAGTTGGCGTTATTCGTAATACTACGCCCCAGCTTGAAACCACTACTATGAAAACGTGGTTGGAATGGTTGCCAGAAAAAGACTTTGGGCGTGTTAGATGGAGAGCGCCCTTTCGTCAGGACATAAACATTCCTGAGTTAGACCTCGAAGCTGAAATATGGTTCTTAGCCCTAGATCGGGATGAAGACGTTCGTAAGCTTCTCAGCTTTGAGTTTACATTTATCTGGATTAATGAGGCTAGAGAATTAAGTCGGGAAATTGTGACTGCGGCTATTTCTAGGGTTAAGCGGTTTCCGCGCATGATCGAAGGTGGACCTACAAGATCCTGCGTAATTATGGACACAAACGCGCCGCACGAAGAACATTGGTGGTCTATTATGGGATTAATGAGGCTAGAGAGTTAAGTCGGGAAATTGTCACTGCGGCTATTTCTAGGGTTAAGCGGTTTCCGCGCATGATCGAAGGTGGACCTACAAGATCCTGCGTAATTATGGACACAAACGCGCCGCACGAAGAACATTGGTGGTCTATTATGTCTGGTCAATCAGAACCGCCAGATTGGATGACAGAAGATGACAGGCTTACGCTTATAAAGCCAGAAAACTGGGAATTTACAACACAGCCCCCTGCCCTGCTAGATCAGTTTGGACCTAACGGTGAGCTAACGGGCTATGAGTTAAATCCACAAAGAGAAAACGCTAAGTTTACAGACCAGACTTACTATACCGATCTTATTCACGGACAGACCCGCGATTGGATTAGGAATATGCTGCAAAACCAGATTGGGCGTATTTTTGCAGGGCGTCCTGTGTATCGTGGTTTCTCAGAAAAAACCCACGTTGCAGATGAAGATTTTGGGCCAGATCCTAATGAGCCAATACATATTGGTGTAGATTTCGGGCTTACCCCTGCGGCGTCATTTGGTCAGGATATACGGGGCCAAGTTAAGGTTTTTGATGAACTGGTTACGAGAGACACTAATGCCAAACAGTTTGCTGATCTTCTTGGCAATCATATTAGAGAGCATTATCCCAATCATCGGGTGGTTATTACAGGCGATCCTAGAGGCGAAGACCGAGCAACAACAGATAGCACTACGCCTTATCAAATCTTTAAAGCAGCAGACCTAGATGTTCAGCCAGCTTGGTCAAACGATCCAATTATTAGAGTTGGGGCGGTTGAGACACAGCTAAATACTATGGTTGAAGGCAGACCCGCCTACATTTTAAGTCCAAATTGCACTTATACGTTAAATGCAAAAAAAGGTGGGTATTGTTATTTAAAAGACAGGGAAGAAATAGACAAAAAAAGTATTTACAGCCACATTAGTGACGCAGAACAATATATGTTTCTTCGCATGGGTTATGGCAAAAAACTAATAGGCAGAAACCCGAACGCAAAAGCTTCTACGCAAGCCTATAAAAAACAAAACCTGTTTAATCGGGGCGGTCAAAAGACAGCGCGACAAATGAACAGAGAAAGTTTGTGGTCAAAAGGTCGTAGTTCTTGACCGAAGACTAAATAAAGCAGATTTTTGCGGCCAACATACAATATGAGGTGTTGGCAATGTGTAATCCTGTAGCGTGGACAATGGCGGCGGTAGGAGTAGTAAATGCCTACCAAACTAACAAAGGGCAAAAAAAAGCCCAAGCATCTATGGCTGCACAAACTAAAATTATAGAAAAACAAGCAGCAGATGTTCAGGCAGAAACTTCCAACCAACTTATCGCTGATCGCGGAGCTGAATACAAACGGCGCAGGCAATCAGCAAGCGGAAACGTAGCTGGATCATCAGCTGGTCGCGGTGGCGGCGGCATGTTTTCTCCACGCTCTTTTTTCGCGTGATTTAGTATGGATGCAAGATTAGTTATTCAACTTCGGGATGCTGCAAAAGCTGAACGTCAAAGGCTTGAAAGTCTTTATGACGATTGCTTGCGTCTAACGATGCCAGCGCGAAAGCGATTTCACACCACAAAGATTGATAATGCAGACGATATATACGACGAAACAGGGGCCAACGCTGTTGCCGAGTTTGTATCGCGTATGCAAGCGGGGCTAATGCCTTCCTTTACTGAATTTGTAAAACTAGACGCAAGCTCTCTGGTAAATCCAAGAGACAAAGTAGCGGTAGACAAAGATCTTGATGACATTAACAAATACGTCTTTGAGGAAATTTGGAACAGTAACTTCGCCCAAGAAAGTGCTGAAAGCCTACACGATATGGCAATCTCGACAGGAGTTATGCTTTTCGAGGAAGGAACAGGAGAAAGCGCTTTTCACCATCGCGCAATTCCTATTACTGACGTGTACCTTGAGCGCGGTTCTGATGATATGGTTGGCGGCGTCTATCGTTGCAATAAGGTAAAAGCCAAACACCTATCAACTCGCTATCCTAAAATGTCTCAATCAGAAATGACCAAGACATATTCCGATATGAAAGATAGTGAAGACAAAGAACTAGATATTATTGAGTACACCTATCGGGATTACTCAAAACCAAATGAATGCTATTATCATTTAGTTGTTTGTGAAAATCACAAAGAAATCTTGCAGCAGCAAAAGCTGGAAGGCGCAGGTTCTAATCCTTTCATTGCATTCCGCTGGTCAACAGCCGCTGGCGAGACTTGGGGGCGCGGCCCACTACTTAATGCAATGGGCGCCATTCGAACTACAAACCTGATGGTCGAAATGATCTTAGAAAACGCAGCTATGTCTATTGTTGGCGTTTATCAAACAGACAACGAAGGCACGGTTAATTCTGACAATATTTCATTATTGCCAGGGACTATAATTACCAAAGAAATTGGATCGCGTGGACTAGAGCCAGTTGCAGGAGCAACAGGTAACTTTAACATGCAAGATGTTGTGCTGGGAGATCAGAGAAACAACATTAAAAAAGCCATGTTTAACGATATGCTTTCAGATCCGAACAAAACGCCAGCAACAGCATACGAAGTATCAGAACGCATGGCTGATTTGGCTCATCGAACATCTTCTGGTTTTGCGCGTGTGTTTTATGAGTTTATCCAGCCGTACATTCGCAGAGCGTTATATATCTTGGAAAAGCGCGGAGACATTCAGCTGCCTGTTGTTAACGGCAGAGCAATTCAGATCCGAGCAGTGTCACCTTTAGCTCAAGCGCAAAAAGGCCGAGATGTGCAAAAGCTTATGCAGGATTTTCAGATTAGAGCGCAGATGTATGGGCCACAAGCAGCAACGTCTATGTATGACATGAACGAGTTGCATCCTTGGTTAATGGACAAAGTAGGTCTGGAAACCAAACTCTACAAAACCCCGCAGGAAATTATGAAATCTATGCAGGAACAATCTGAGCAAATGCAACAAATGCAAATGCAGCAGCAACAAGGACAGATGTAATGAAAAAGAAACCTAAACCAATTAAAAAAGGCGGCAAAGGTGGCGGTGGCTACTAATGCCAGATGATCTTCTACGCAAAAAAATACTAGAGTTTAAAACTGCCTCTGGGGCAGGTGTTGACGGTTTTGTTAGAGATCAAATTACTGAAACTAGAATAGACACAATCTGCCGTAATGTGTTGGGTTCTGAACAAGGGCAAGAAATGATGGATTATCTAAAGTCCATTACTACGAACGTAGTTCTGCACCCGACTGCATCAGACCAAGAATTGAGAATGCTAGAAGGCGCAAGACGCATTGTTGGCATACTCGACAGACGTTCAAAATCTATCACAAAGGGCAATTAAAATGGCAGGGTTTATTCCACCAATAGTAATGGGAATTGGCAGAGCAGTAATGGGTGGCGTTGCTAAAAATCCTGTTAAAGCAGCTAGAATATCAGCAATTCCAGCTAAAGCTCAAAGCTCAGCTATTAAAACAGGAAACGCATTAGTAACAAAACCTAGAGTGCCAGATGCTATTGGGCCAAAACCAACAAAACCTAATGCTCGACGCACAGGTAAAACTATAGGAACTAAAATAGGTTTAGGAATGATTACTGGCCCAGATATGGCTAATTTTAGCACAAAAGTATTAGGCGCTAATCACGAATTAACAAAAATGCACCGACACAAAGCAGTTAAAGCCGGAGAAATGTATAAAGACATAACAGCACCTCTTGGCAATCGACCCAAAAAACCAAGCACTTAAGGATTAAACATGAGTGAAGAAGCAACTGCCAATGCACCAGCGCCAACAACAATGTTTCAAGGCGGGGAAAGCCCTTCGCAAGAAGGCATGGAACCACAAGTAACAACGGAGAGACCCGATTGGCTATTAGAAAAATTCAATTCTGCCGATGACCAAGCCAAAGCGTACAACGAGCTATATGGTGCATATAGCAAAAAGACAGAAGACTTACGTGAGGAAATCAAAGCCGAGAGTTTGGCTAGTTACGGTGAGTCGGTCGGTGTTCCAGAAAGCGCAGGGGATTATGCGTATCCAGAAGGCTTTGAGGCCCCCGATGAAGTAACAGATACTGCGTTTCGTGATTGGGCCAAACAAAACAATGTCGGGACAAGCGCTTTTGAAAGTTTAGTCAAAGACGTTTATGGCAAAACTCAAGCTAACTTTGAAGTTGAATATGGCAAACTGGGCGAAAGCGCGGACGTTCGAATTAACTCAGTTAACAATTGGGTTAATAAAAACGTAGACGAAAAGCATTATGGTGAAGTTTCTAAGCTTATGCAGACAGCCCAAGGCGTAGAGTTTTTTGAAACTATAATGAACAAAACAAGATCCGCTGGATTTGCGCCAGAAACTAATGGAATAACTACAAGCAATAGTCCTCTTAGTCGTGAAGCTATACGGGAATTGCAATCAGATCCGCGGTTTGGCGAAAACTCGGAATATACAGCTATGGTTCGCAAGCAATGGCAGCAATTTGTTGACCAAGGTTGAATTACTACCCAGCACTAGGGCCGATCTTCGAAATCTGTTTCGACACATGCGCCCTAGTGACATTCGAGAAATGCACATAAACGAATTAAGCTTTAAGTCGGATATTCGTATGGCAATGATGGCTGACTTTGATCAGAATGATTGCTGGACGCTATGGATTAATGACGAAATTGCTTGTCTTGGAGGCATTGCTCCACACCCAATAGATCCTAGATGCGGCGTGATTTGGCTTCTTGGAACTAAGCTGGCAGATATTTATTGGCGAGAAATGACACGATTTTGCAGAAGATTTATAGATCTTAATCGGACGTATCTAGTTATTGGAAATATACTGCCCAGTACAGAAAAAAAACGAATGAAATGGTTATTGCATCTAGGATTTGACATAGCGCCTGAAAAAGCAGAGTTTAGCGGCGTGGATTATGTGCGTTTCGAAATGCTCTGTCCAGATGCGGCCCCAAAGACTGAACATGGCTCCGTAATGGAATACCCGTGATTTAAGTTGGAGGAACAACCGATGTTCCCTAATTTAAACTCATGGAGTAGTCAAAATGGCTTCAACAATCGACGTAGCATTTATTGAAGAATATAATGCCGATGTTCACCTGCAATACCGTCAAATGGGATCGCGTCTTGCAAGCACAACCCGCAAAGGGACAGTGCAAGCTAAATCAGTAATTTTCCAAGTATTTGGATCGCTGGCAGCGCAAAGCAAAACTCGGAATGCTGAACACACGTTCATCGACCCGACACACACAAAAGTAACAGCCAACATGACTGATTACTACGTGCCAACCCTTGTTGATGATCTTGATTTGCTCAAGCTAAACATTGACGAGAAACGCGCACATTCGGCTGCACATGTTGCTGCGCTTGGCAAAAAGACAGATGAAGTTCTTTTGGCCGCTATGACTTCTGGCGCAAACGCAACAGATCTTGGTGACAATACTGGGGTTTGGGATTTTGACACTGCAATGTCTGTGATGACAACTTTCACAGTCAACGAAGTGCCAGATGACGGAAACCGTTTCTGTGCAATGCACCCGTATGCTTGGGCTGAGTTCCTTAAAGTTCCTGAGTTTGCCAATGCTGATTATGTCAGTGCTGAAAACTTGCCATTCAAAGGCCCGATTACGGCTAAGTTTTGGATGGGAACGCTTTGGATGCCAATGCCAAATATTGAGCACGGTACGGCTGGCACTAACATTGCGACCAACATGGCATGGCACCGTTCTGCTGTAGGCCACGGTGTAAACTCAGAAATTAATACAATCTGGGATTACGAAAACACCCGTTCGGCTTACTCAGCGGTTTCAAGCATGTCGCTTGGCGCAGCAGTTATTGAAGACACTGGTTGTTACAAGGTTTCTACCTTGTCACCTGCGCCTTCCTAACTTGTTTAGGTCAGTTTTGGTGGCAGACTAATCTGGCTTAACACTAGGCCGACCCTCTTTCTCCCAAGGGTCGGCCTTTCATAAAACGAGGTGTAAATGTCAGTTTCTCCACTTTCAGTTTCTAATTCGTCTTTAAAAGTTATGAATGCCGCATTGGCGCAAATTGGCGTTGAAGAAATCACTTCATTCTCAGACAGTACGCAACAAGCAAAAGTCGGCAATAGATTGTTTGCTGACATTTTAGAAAACGCGTTAGCTTCATATCCTTGGCGGTTTGCCAGAGATAGAGTTATTCTTGTTAGAAACGTAACTACAGCACCACCGCCTTGGACGGGATGCTACACAATTCCAAACAGCACAGTAACGCTTTTGACGGTTTATGAAAATGATCACGTATGCAGCTTTGATCGTTTCGGAACAAACATCGTCGTAAATGCTGATGCAAATTCAACATCTGTTTTTGCCGCCGAGATTACAGCCAGTGTAACCCCTGATTTATGGTCAGGCGCATTTCGCAGAGCGTTTATATTACAACTTGCTGCGTCAATAGCGATGCCAATTACACAAGATGAACAAACGGCAGGGTTCTTAAACCAAGAAGCAGAGCGCATGATGCTTCGCGCCAGATCAAGAGATGCACAAGGCAGAACACCATCACGGCTTGACACTAAAATGTTTGTCAAAGCGCGCAGAACGCATCGGATGTAATAATGGCAAAACTTCAAGACTTTCGGTCTGATTTTAGAAAAGGCCGCACAGGAACTGGTCTTAGAGTTCGCCAAGACGTTAAGGCTTATTCATCATCGGTTAAAGAAGCTTTAAACATGATGGTTTTATCTGACGGCAGAATAGGCCGCAGATGGGGAACAGAAATACAATTAGGTCTTTCAGCAGACACAAGGCTTGAAACTTGGGATTTTGCCGAGGGCAATCTTACGCAGTTTTTGCTATTGTTTTCAGATGCAGAACTTAAAATATTTGATGCTAATTTTTCGCTAAGAGCGACATTTACAAGTCAGCCTTGGACGGCTTCAACAAAAGATTTTCTGTCAGTAACAGCAGAACGAACTTCGCTTGTAATTACAGACGAAAGTTTTATTACTAAAATTGTAAGCTACGACACTGTTACAGCAAGTTTTGCAATATCAGATTTTGCCTTTAAAATATCAGATGACGGGTCAAGAATGTATGCCCCGTTTTTTGATCATGTTGGCGGGGGAATAACAGCTACTACGTCAATTTATACAGCGGCAGGTTTATCAACAGGATATGCTACCTTTGTAAACCAAGCTAGTGGCGGCAGTGGGGATCTGGCAAACGGAACAGGAACCTTAACAACAGATCAAGACTTTTTTTTAGCGGCACACGTAGGATCAAGATTGCGGCTGCTAGACGGAGAAGTTGAAATAACGGCAATAGCCAGCGCAACATCAGCGTCAATTACAGTTAAAAAAGATCTGGCAAAACGGTTAGATATAAACCCGTTTTTGCAACGCAAATCTTCTAAGTTGCTTGAAGTCAGTTATTTCGATCATAGAATGAAAGTTGGCGATAGCGTATTTTTTGTTGGCATTGCTGACAAAGACAGTTTGCCTTCAATGCTTACTGGCGCACCAAAGCAAGCAACTAGTTCAACAAGTGCAACTTGCGCTGGTTCGCCAACTGCCTACACAATTAAACGAATTATTGACCTAGATTTTTTTGAAATAGAAGCCAATGGCTCTCACACGCCAACAAATGACATTATTACTGGCGGGTCAGATGTTCTGTGTTTTAAGTTTAACGGTTTTACGTCGATTTTAGAGCCAGCATTCTCTGATGCTAGGGGATGGCCCACCTCATGCTGCATTCACGAACGTAGGCTATGGCTGGGCGGCTCTCAAACACTACCAGATGCAATATGGGCCTCTCAGTTTTCTGACTTTAGGAATTTTGATACAGGTGATGGCGGAATAGCAGATGCTATTGCTGGTTATGGAATTGGTAAACAAGCGCGTGTAAGGCACATGATTAGTGGCTACGACTTGCAGGTCTATACTGACACCTCTGAAATATATGTTGCTGGCAGTGATAATGCTGCAATTAGCCAAGCGTCACTTAGGGCAATTACAGCAACAGAAAACGGATGCTCGTACACACAGCCATTTAGATTTGATGGCGGTACTTTTTATGTCGATAAAATTGGATCAAGCATTCGTGAATTTAGCTCAGAAAGCAAAGAAACCGAATATACATCCCTTCCAGTTTCAACAGTAATTACTGATTGGATTAAATCGCCTAAACACACTGCGACATACGCAGGATCAAGTGTGTTTGGTTTTACACCTTATATGTTTTTTACAAAACAAACTGACGGATCGATGTTGTGCCTACATGCAACAAGATCCGATGATAGTTTTGGATGGATGCAATGGAAGTTAGATTACGGAACATTTGAAAGTGTTGCGTCAATTAACTCTCGGCTATTTGCTGTAGCTAAATGCACTCACAACAATACATATTATTTGCTGGAATTTGATAGCCAGTCAGAAAACTATATTACAACAGACTTTAGTGAAAAGTTAACTTCTGGAACAGCAACGTCTTCTTGGACAAGTTTGTTTATTCCTAACAGAACTGTGCAAATTGGCGATGGTTATCGAACACATCAAAACCAAACAATTGCAGCGGATAACACGTTTACTACAGACAGTGCGTTAACTTCCATTAGCATTGGCGATCAAATGTCTTGGAACGTGATTATGCACGCTCCTATAGCCAACACTCAATCTGGATCTCAAATAGGCAAAAAACAAAGATTGGTTTCAGTAGAAATTAACTGGGACGGGGCAACTACTGGGTTTGTGCAAAACCAAGAAGTGATGCTTCAAAGCGATTTTAGTTCAATAGATTTCTCCGCAATCCCAGTGGACGAGTGGCGTCAATATTATGTTGGCATTTGGGATAGAGAACCAAACCTTACTTTAAGCGGAAACAAAATCGGCCAGTTTGGAATGAGAGCTGTGGTGTTAAATGTTTATTTCTAAGGAAACTAAAAATGTGTGATCCGCAAAGCTTTGTATCTGGTGGCTCTGATATACTTGGTGGCTATTTAAAAGCAGACGCCATTAAAACTAAAGCAAACTTTGAAGTTGCTCAACTTGGAGCAATGAAAGTTATGGCATCAGCACAGCAAAGCTCCCAAGAAAGTGAAGTACGCAATAGCATTGCCAATGCTTGGCAAACTAATACGGCTGCAATGGCGTTAAGTGGATTTGGCAATAACAGCTTCGACTCAATCAGCAACGCACAAGTTAAAGATATGAATAAAGGCATTGGCAAAATGGAAGCCAATACAAAATCTCAGCAAGGTAATCTTTCAACCAAAATGGCAGTTACAAATATTGCAGCTAAGCTTGAAGCGTCTATGGCAAAACAAGCTGGCTGGATGTCTGCGGCAAACACGCTTGCTGATGCTTATTCAGATTACCAGAAAAACAACACTAATCCCAAGCTAAATAGCAAAAACGCTAGTCTTAAAAAGATGGGAAAAACATACGAAAAAAGTGGTCGCATGATGGACGATGTAATTGGCAAACGAGCATCTAAATTCCTAGACGGAAAAATAGGTCAGCCTATTGAACGGCGCTTTAAAAGCTTTTTCGACGGAGATAATTAAATGCCAGTTCAAAGAACATATGTTGCAGCTCAAGTTAAAGACACTCGCCAGATAGAACCAGTTGAAGGGTTATCCTCACAAAGCCCTGGTCAATTAATGCAATGGCAAGCTGGAAAGCTGGCTGAAAAAGCGGCGCAAAACGCAGCAGCTATGGCAGTTGTTGCAGAAGATAAAGCAGTAGCATTAGCAAAAGCTGCAATTATTCCTGTAGACATACTTGGAATGCCTAAACCGCCTGATAACGTCACAGAAGAAATGGGCAGTATTGCGCGTAGAACTTGGGACGCCAACATATACGACAGAACAGCCCAGCTATTAAACACAGCAGTAACAAACCAAATAAACGTAGCTGGAAACGATAACCAAGATGATTTGCTTGGATTTGTTGCTGATGTTAATCGACGCGAACAATTACTAAGAAAAGATCTACCACCAGAAATGGAAGGCGCATTTTCTAACGCTTGGTCTAATGCAATTGTTGGTCACGCTGCAAAAATTGGGCATAGAAAAGCTGTTCAAGAAAAGGCTGACAGTGCACAAAGTTTTGAAGGCATGGTTGGTAATTGGACAACCTCAATTAAAGAAGCAGTTTTAACAAATAATCCTCTTGCGCCACAACTTGTTGCTAATGCTGTCTCAATGATTAGAGGCCAGAAAACAACAGTTGTACCGCTTGCAGACCAGCAAAAATACATCAGCAATCTTTACTATGAATTTGGAACTTCTCGCGCATTAAACGACAATAATCGGTTTGATAGTTGGACCGCAGATGCAATAAACGAAATGATTGTTGAGGTTAATTTAGAAGACGCCTCGCCAACAGTAAACTATCGGCCTTTTGTAGAAGAATATTTTCCAAAAATAGATAGTCAAACAGGACTGCCAATAAAGGGCAAAAATGGCAAAAATGAAGTTGATTGGGAAGCATCCGCAAAATTTGTAAACTCGCTTTATCCTTTGTTAAATCAAAAAAGAACGCAAGCAGCAGCGCAATTAAAAACTACTAAATACGGAACAAAAGTTTCAGACGTTATTGCTGGCAATGTAAACAGTACAGACGAAAACAGCGAAATACTTAATCAGGTTGTGGCAAGTGCTACAGGCAGATTAGGGCTTACCCCTGATGATTGGCTGGGTAGGGGCAATAATATAAATGAAGCAGATTTAATTAGCATTATGGCGCAAGCCAAACAATCTGGTTTTTTACCGTCTAGTTTAAGAAAAGCTTACAGGCAGTTAGACAAGCAACAAACGCCAGAAATGTTTGAAGCGCTTTATGACAGCTATCATTATCTTGCAAACGGACCAGTTGGTAGTTCTGGTAATTTTGTTGATATGACTGAAGTAATGTCTGATCGTTCACGAAAAATGTTTGAATTAATTAATGACTTTTCTGAGGATGGAACTCAATTCCGTGACGCTGTAGATCAAGCTGCAATCCGTATGACTACATTAGATGAAACTCAAGAAGCGTGGGAACTTGATAATAAAAGTCAGCTTTCAAAGTTAATTAACGACAGCATAAACAGTGATAGTAGCACTTTCTTAAAAAGTGTAATGGCAACCGTTTTCAACGGACCATTAGGTTACAAACCAAGTTTGTATTCTGAGCAATTATCAGACCCAGATTGGGTAAGAGCAAATCCAAACAAAGCAATGAAGCTTATTGTTAGAAACGAATTGTTTTCGGATGATGATGTTAATGTAGGAATGAAAGAACTGGATGACGCAACTAGAATATTCGAAGTTCACTTACGAGATCAGTTGCAAGGAATGAACCCAAACTGGGACAACCCGTTTAAGACAGCAATGGAATTAACAGAAGCGTCTATGAGTGGTCGTTTTGTAGATACTGAATACATGAATGGCAGAAGCGCTGCCGCGCCAGAAAAACATTATAGAGCCGTACCTCCGTTAACTTACATGGAGACAATAACTAAATGGGGGAAAATGGCTAAAGGCCTTGGCTTTAAAGGATTAGAAATAGCAAACCCAGCAGGAGTGTTTAGATTTCTAAACTTCTTTGGCACAGGGCCAAATCCAAATAGCAATTGGGCAACTATGGAACTTGGAGCAGATAAATACATTGCTTCAACGCAAGATCCGTTTGCTTTAATTGCAAATGAAAAAATAAACGAATTATTAGCCAATGGCGCATATCCAGTGGGTATGAAGGGTGGAGCGTTTTCTCTAAATTTAGATGCTGGATTAAACAGATTTAACAGAGAATTTTTAAGAGGCGGCAAAGATTACATTTTAGTTCCTAATCCAGATACAGGCAAAAATGACACAAGACCAACTTACAGAGTTATGATGGATAACGGTGAACGCGGTCTTCAATTTGTTGTAGATCCAAATACAGACCAGCCGTACGTTTTAGATGTTCGTCCTGAGTTTGACGCAATGAACAAAGCATATGAAGAAGCCAAATTAGGTTTGGCATATGCTGAGCAAGCTGCACAGCAACAAAGCACCGCAGACATAGAAAACGGAGACGAGCCTTTGTCTGCGGAACTACAGCTTTATGATTATTTTCTTAAGCTTGGATATGAAATGGGCATAGATAAAAACGGTATAAAACTCCTTCCAAATGCTCCCAGTTTAAATAAACCAGAAACATAGGGGCAAGACATGAAAAATATAGGCCCTTTGTTAGAAATGATCCGCAATCTTGAGGGTCGAAATAGCTACGACACTTGGAATGATCAAACTAAATTTAGAGGCAATAAGCCTTTAACGCAAATGACTGTTGCAGAAGTTTTAGCTCAGCAAAGAGAAAACTTTAAGCTTCCTAAAGCACAGCAATTTACTGCGGCTGGCGTTTATCAAATGACCTATCGAACCCTGCTTGAAGAAGTTAACAAAGTTACTTCTGGGGTTAAACAAAGCGATTTGTTTAATCAGGAAACTCAAGACAAGCTGGCTCTTTCCAGACTGAAATACAGAGGCTTGGACAAATGGGATATGGGCCTAATCTCGGACGAAAAGTTTGGCAACAATGTTGCAATGGAATGGGCTGCACTTCCTGTACTGCAAGACACTTATAGAATTTATAAGGGCAAAAGAACATTTGTTCCTAAAGGCACTGGTTATTACAACGGCGTTGGATCTAACAAAGAAGGCACTTCGGTTTCTGCTTTCTTAGGTGCAATTCAAGGAAATGGACAACCATTTCAAAAGACAGAAAGCCCTCACAACGAAAATAAAATAAAAACAGCATTAAGTCCTCAAGGAGAGCCAGAAGTAAGCTCACAATCAAACAAGCTTGCAAGTGGTTATGGACAAGTTGTTGAAGACAACACAGATAAAACAGCACGGCAATATTCTACAAATAGATATTTGCCTACAGATAAAGTTGAAACGAACGTAGTTAAGCCAGTTCCTTACTCAGCCCCATCATATGACGATAGCAAAAAGCTTTTGCTTAAAGAGGCTGCTGAGGGAAACAGAATAGATCCTGATTATAAACGCATCGAAGGAGAAGGCGGTGGAGCGCAAGCAAGTTCTGGCAGACTATCAGCGTTTAATGACGAGTTTTACGACAGCTTGTTAACCAATTTAATTACAGGCCCAAAAGCAAGTAATTACGATTTAGATCCTAAGTTTGATCCGATACAAACGGCAATAGATCGCGGTCATACAAAGTACGCTGGTTTTTTAAACCAAGCTAGAAACGAAGAACATTACACTGCGCTTGAAGAAGTTATTGCAGAAGGCATTGCAAAAAACAGAAGACGCGCAGTAAGCAATCACACCGCCTCAGCTTTTATGGGTGGCATGGCAAACCCTGATAGTCTTGCAACAATGTTACTTCCAGCTGGAATGATTGTTTCAGCTTCTATGAAAACTGGCGTAAACGCGGCTCGCTCATTTGTTGGTGGATCAGCAATTGGTTTAGCAACAGAAACAGCTATTGAGCTTAATCGTGCTGACACTGATCCTATGTCTACACCAGAAGAAAGCATGTTACGCATTGGCGCAACAACACTGTTTTCTGGAATGTTAGTAGGAACTATTGGCGGTTTAGTTGCTCGAAATATGCGTAAAAATCTCCTTGATGATATGATGATGGAGATAGCTGCAACAAAGCCAAACACTAGCGTTTTTGATGCAGGTAACGGACAAAGCCTAGTAGTAAGAATGGTTCAAACAAATGATCAAATAGATTGGTCAAAGTCTCCATCTGGCGTTTACAGAATGGGCGATGAACTTGTTGTAAACGAGCAAATATTATCTGCGCGTGTCAAAGCAAAACAGGCATTGCCAAAACTGTTTGGTGACGAAGTAAGCTATAATGAATTGCTTGAATATGAACTTGCCAAAGCAGCGTCTATTCATCGCAAGACAAGAGCAGCAAGAACAGTATCAGAAGTTAAGCGACCCAGAGGGATAAGCAAACAGCGTTATGCAAAGCTAGAAGAATATGCTGAAACAGCAGCAAACAGTAACAATGCAGCTGGTCAGATTAGGGGAAGCTTACAAGCTAAAAAAGGCAAGAAAGCCGAAAAAGAATTAGATATTTTTAATAGGTTACTTGCTAATAAAAAAGCAGAGCAACTTAATCAAAAGACTGCGGCTAGAAAAGCGCAGGAAGCAGAAGATTTAAAAAGCGCCCAGGCGAATACTAAAGATCCAAGCAATGCCAGAGTGTATGACCGTAAAGGCATGAACACAGCACCTTATCACAAACAAGTAAGTGATGATCTGGATGAACTTCCTTTTGACGATGCTCAACGTATTTCAAGAGAAGCAGAAGAAGATGCAGTAACAGCAGCCGAACGCTACAGGCAGGAAAACAACAAGATCCTTAGTAGCCCTAATATGGAAATGCTGGGTAAGCTGGTTGATAGCCCCTACAAATATATTCACAGAATGTCGTTGCATCCTGACGTTCGTGATTTAGCCGACATACTAGCCAGCGATGGTGGGTTACTTAGAGCATCTGATGGAAGTGGACAAAACATCGGAACGTCCGTGTATTCTGGTAAAAGAGTATGGACAGGGTACATTGATACTATGCTCAGAAAAGAAACTGAGCTTTACGAACGCTATCTTGGATATGACAGCAATCCAGCTATTGCAAATGTCCCGCTTAACAAATCTCTAAGAACAGCAAGAGCTAATGGTCAAAGAGCCATGAGCATGGAAGAATGGCGTGATGCTACTTCCAAAGCACTTATAACTGGCGAAGTTAGCCCCATTTCAGAAATAAACGAAATGGTTGAAGTGTTGCGCGGCACTTACAAAACTTTTGGGGATGCAGCTGAAGAACATGGCATCATTACAACTAAAGCAAATCTTGCTGCACAAATCAGAAATATAGATCAGCAGATTGCAGAACTTGATCCAGACAACTTTGTAGAAATGCCTGACCAGCATGTATTTCATGCAAATGTTTCTGAGATAGATAGGCTGGGTCAAATAAGAGAAAGAGCTCAAAGAGCATTAGACGATGCAGATTTTGAGCCTGATGGTGATTACTTTACTCGCGTCTACAGCATTAACAAAATTCAGCAAAACCGAGAGGCTTTTAAACGTCAAGTAGTTATGCCGTTTATGCGTCAACAGCCAATGATCCAAATATGGCAAGAAGGCCAAATGGAAATAGGCAAGCTGTTAGATGAAGCACTTGCAGAATTAGACAGAATTACGGTGCGGCAAGCAGATAACACTAATCCAGATCTTAACAGAACATTTAGCAGAGCAAGAAATGCTGCGTCCGATAAAGTAAACAAACTTAATCAAAGAATACAAAAAGCCCCAGAAGAATCTCGCTTTGAGTGGATTAAAGCTGATGTAACAGAAGAAGCAGTTTCAAAACGTGCTGACGATTTAATTGATACTATTCTGCAAGAAGCAGAGCCAGCAGATATGGCAACGTATCGTGATCCAAACAGACCGTCATTTGGTAGGCATCGCCAGTTTAATATTCCCAACAGTTACCTTCTTAAAGACGGGCCGAATGGCAACGGCATCGATGACTTTATCAGCACAGATTACGCAATAATTATGAACCTTTATTCTGAGAGAATGGGTCCAGCTATTGAAATGTCTAAAAGATTTGCTCGACCTGCTGATGGAGTAAGCTGGGTCAAAGGCTTTGAAGAAGCCATGAACAAGCTTAGAAATTCTGAGTTAGGTAAGTGGGCTAATGAGAACGTAAGCTTTCCACAAACCAATGCCAGAATAGTAAAAGGTTTTACAAATAGCAGGACAGCAGATGGTCGTTATATGCCAGCTTTTTATAGACGCGACGAAGGGCCAAACGGAACAATCTACATTGACGAAGATTTCTTTGCGAGAAGCTACAATGACAAACCTTGGTTAAACCCAAGAGTTGAAGGTGTTCGGCCTTTGCCTGACGGAGTAATTCGCAGTCCGCAAGATTGGATCAACTTTGTTAAGATCCACGAAATTATGCACACTTTAAAAAAAGCAGAAGATCTAGGTTACTCTCGACCTCTTTCTCCAGAGCATAAAGCTGCATATGAAAACGACATTAACGATTTGGCATTAGATTGGTTTAGTAGATTTTCTAGCGAAGATGGATTTGGCAAGCATTGGAGCGAAATAGAAATGCGCCTTGGTCATTTAAGAGACAGGGCAACAAACCAAGTAAGACGAGATCCTAACAGATGGGATAACAGAACTGCATCTGTTCTTAGAGATTGGTCGCACCTTGTCTTTATGGGTAAATCAGCTTTGTCTGCTATTACAGAATTTGGAATGCTGACCATGACGCACGGAATGCAAAAAACATTTCGAGCCGCGTTTGGGTCAATGGACGCAGATCTTAATGCAGTAATGAGCGCAGGGGTTTTTGAGGGCAGAAAAACAGGCGCAGTAATGGATATTCATTATGGTGCTGCTTTATCTAACTTTGCAGAAACAGGGTTTGAAGCTGCCAAAGTATCAGAGGCAGAAAGACTTTTAAGAATAGGCGCAAACAAGTTCTTCTTGTTTAACGGCTTGGCACCTTTGACTTCTGTAATGAAAGAAATGGATCTTTCTCTGCGTGTCACAGATATGCTGGACAGAATTAAAAGAGTTGAGGCTGGATTAGCCACTAGGGCAGATCACAAATATTTAGATAGGTTTGGAATTTCTAAACGCGATGCAGAGCGCATGGCTCAAGAGCCAATTCAAATGCGAGGCGATGCTGGTTGGTTGGCAAACACAGACATGTGGAGCGATACAGATTTAGTGCATAAGTTTAGAGCAGCTATCGCGCAAGGAAATGAGAATACTATTCTTGCAGCAACAGCAGCAGACAAGCCAATAATTTCAGATGGTGTTGTGTATCTACGCAAAAACCCAACGCTAGATGGATTAGCAGAACAAATGGGTTTTGAAGATGCTGGCGAGTTTTACAAATTAGAAAGCGGTATGTTGAGTTTGCCGTTTACTTTTTGGAACTACGCAATGGCAGCAAGCAATAAGATTTTGTTAGCAGGACTAGATGAACCCAGCAGCCGCAAGCTTGGCGGTATCGCAGCAATCACTGGTTTGGCTTACATGGTTCAAGCAATTAAAACACCGTCAGAAACTTGGGACAAGCTAGACGCTGGGGCTAAACTTCAACGGACAATTAACCAATCAGGTATTCTAGGCGTTCTTCCAGAATACAACGATTTAGTTCAAGGCACGGCTATAGGATTAACTGGTGTAAACCCAATGCCGTGGGAACCAAAATATGGATATTACCCTTCAGCAACAGACGCTTTGTTTAATGCAATGGGGGCTGGTCCGTCTGTGCTTAAAAATGCGGTTGAAGGAATAACAACAGGTGATGCAGATAGTTTACGATGGGCAACGCCTTTAGCTAACTATTATGGAATAGGGCAATTTCTTGAATATGCTTATGATGGAATGGAACGCAACGGGGCTAGATAAAAAAATAGAAATACCTTAACTTTCACAAAAGCGCTCGACTGCCATCGGGACCAGTAAAAGCAGCAGCGCAATGTCTACATATACATCTACACAGACGCCTAGACAGGTAAACTATACAACAACCACAGCATTTGCTGGGCCGTTTAGTATTCCTTTTACTTTTTTAGATGACGATCAAGTTGAGTGCTATGTTAACGGCGTTAAAACAACAGCTTTTGGATTAACTAAATCTTCTGAATATTCTATTGAAGGCAATTCTCTTACTCTTGAAGCGGCAGTTGCAAACAGCACAGTTTCAATCATTTCTAATTCGGGACAAACACGATCAACAACAGACGTCTTTGCTCTTTCTGCTCTAAGCAAAGAAATAGATCAGATTTACTTTGTACTGCAAGAAGTCAAACAGCTTGGAATATATAAAAGCCCGGACGCTACCACGTTCGAGTTTGGGTCTGCTAAACTCACGCGCACAACAGATGCCGTTTTAAACAATGACATTCCAAGATTTTCACAAATTGCCTCTAGTGTTACAGCGGCAGCGGGATCTGCAACGGCAGCTGCAACGTCAGCGTCAAACTCGGCAACAAGTGCAACCGAGTCAGCAACAAGTGCTGGCGAAGCTTTAGCAACTAGAAATGAGCTTTACGGTTTAACGCCCGTAATGAACATATTAAATTACGGATCTACTGGCTATGTAACTTACGATGCTAGTACAGGCAATCTTGATTTATTCTTATCAGAAGGGCCAAACGGCCCAACAGGTCCAGTAGGTCCGACAGGTCCAACAGGCCCGACAGGTTCTACAGGCGCAATAGGCCCAAACGGTGTTCAAGGCTCTCAAGGCATAATTGGTGAAACAGGTTTAACAGGATCTACTGGAGCAACAGGCAATCAAGGCCCGACAGGTTCTACAGGCCCAACGGGATTTCAAGGCCCAACTGGTGATACTGGAGCTACAGGATCTCAAGGACCAACTGGCTCAGTAGGTTCACAAGGATCGCAAGGCTCAACTGGTGATACAGGTTCTACTGGCCCAATTGGACCAACAGGAAATACTGGTCCAGACGGACCACAAGGAACACAAGGTATTCAAGGCCCAGCTGGTGAAACTGGGGCTGCAGGATCTCAAGGTTCACAAGGCTTAACAGGCGTCCAAGGTCCGCAAGGAAGCACAGGCCCAACTGGTGATACAGGTGCAACAGGTTTAACTGGGGCAACTGGCCCACAAGGTCCAGACGGCAATCAAGGTTCAACAGGTCCAACAGGCTTAACGGGCGCAACAGGTGCTATGGGTTCTACGCCTTTAGGCTTGGCTTTTGGTCGTATGCAAATTGATGCGACAACAGGAGTTTTGCAAATGGAATATTACGGATCTGCAAACGACAACGACTTTACAATTAACTCTAATGGCGAATTGTCAGTAAGTACGGTGTAAAAAATGGGTACTATAAATATCGGCAAAGTTAGGTTGTCTTTTGAGGGAACCTATAGCAACTCAACAGCTTATACTGTGCATGACGCCGTGTTTCATTCTGGTGAAACTTATGCTTGCATTTTAGATGCTTCAGCTGGAACAACGCCAAGCAATGCAACTTACTGGCAAAAACTCGTCCAAAAAGGTGCTGACGGATCTAATGGATCTGACGGATCTGATGGAGCAACAGGTTTAACTGGGGCAACAGGGCCAGCGGGACCGCAAGGCACAACAGGCTCACAAGGACCACAGGGTGCAACTGGTGACGATGGCCCAACTGGATTAACAGGATCACAAGGTACAACTGGTGCAACAGGCCCACAAGGGCCAGCAGGAAACACAGGATCTGATGGAGCAACAGGTTCTACAGGTCCAACTGGACCAACTGGCGCACAAGGCGCAACAGGTGCAGCTGGTGCAGACGGAGCAGATAGTACTGTTGCAGGGCCGACAGGACCAGCGGGTCCAACAGGGCCAGCAGGTTCAACGGGGCCCACAGGTTCAACAGGTCCGCAAGGTAATGACGGATCTACAGGTGCTACAGGAGCGCAAGGACCACAAGGCGCAGTAGGCGATGCAGGGGCTACAGGAGCCACAGGTTCACAAGGTGCAGCTGGCCCACAGGGACAACAAGGCCCAGCAGGAAATGATGGTGCTACAGGGGCGCAAGGGCCACAAGGAAATGCTGGCAATGACGGTGCAGCAGGTGCAGCTGGTTCTACAGGATCGCAGGGCGCAACAGGATCGCAAGGCGCAACAGGTGCAACAGGTCCAGCTGGTGGGTTTACCACTAACTCAGATGCACAAGTTAATTCTTTAGGCGTAGGTACAGCAGCTAATAGTAATACTGGTGAAATTTTAGCTACCAATAACATTACAGCTTACTATTCAGACGAAAGGCTTAAAACTTTTTCAGGTACAATCCCCGATGCCTTGACAAAAATTACTATGCTTAATGGCTACTACTTTACTGAAAATGATCATGCTAGATCGTTTGGTTTTAACAACGATAAAGTACAGGTGGGTGTAAGTGCACAAGAAGTACAAGCAGTGCTGCCAGAAGTTGTAACTAAGGCACCGTTTAGTAATGAATATTTAACTGTCTGGTATGATAAACTTGTACCTCTTTTGATTGAAGGAATTAAAGAGTTAAAAGCAGAAGTAGAGGAGTTGAAAAGTGACACTCCAAAGTAGTGGTCAAATGAATTTTACTGACATTCAAACTGAGTTTGGTGGTACTAATCCAATCTCTTTGGATGAATATTACAGTGCTGCCAGTGGCCTACCTAGCAGCGGTCAAATTTCTATGAACCAGTTTTATGGAAAGAGTGCTGGTTGGGAGAGAACATTAACTGTTGGACATGTAAATGATCTTGGTTTCGCTGGTAGCATAGCTACAAACATGACTGGTTTTTGTACTAGAGATTGGACTGTAAACGGGCAGCGTTTTATTCCCCCTACTCCACAAGGCTCTTTTTCTGCTAACAACACTTTTATAAACGGCTCTGCCATTATAAATATGATGTTTAAGGTAGATTATGAAATTAAAGCAACTGCTGAAGCAAGTTTTAATTTAACTATTGCTGGTAATCATTCAAATTCTGACAGCACTTGGAGGCAAATTACAATGGATGGCCTCAGTTCGCAAAGTTTAGTTTTAAACAGATCAAGTATGGCTTTTATAGGTGAAGAATTTCCAGTGGCGGGAGGCTACCCATCCATACCTTATGCTACAACTTGGAAACTTTCATTAACATCAGGCACTGATATGACATATTTGAGTTCAATGTTTAGAACAACCTCAACGGCGACTGCAAACAACTCACTAGGAATTGGTAGAATACCAGTAAACATGGTTTCTAATTGGACGCTTGGCAGACAAATTACAGTAAAGGCGTATAATTAATGACAAAAGAAGAAACATGGTCAGCTTTTATTACTGAATGGGAGCGTAGGCTGTCTGAAAGTGGTGTTGTTGTAGGTTATTCTTGTTGCTTTGGCGCTGGTCTTTTAATGGAAGAACTTTGCTTTGGCGTAGGAACTAAGAAATTAGATAAAATGGTTGAAGGTTGGGACAGTGAGCAAAATGAAGCTGATGATTTAACTGATGATTTAGTTACAAAAAACAAGGCTAAAAAGCTGCAAGACGTTATTCGTAATAAATATTCTAATAGCGACTTAACCCATAGCTTTCCTTTGGATCGTTTAAGACGTTTAAACGATGATGAAGACCCTCAATTATGCGATATGAAAATGATTAAAAGAGTTCCAAACATAACTGCTATGTATTGGAACGGGTCTGAATGGGTTAGTCAAAGGGGAGACCAAACAGTAGGCCCATACCCTAGCGATATAGTTTATCAAGAATTAGGAACCTTTAGGCCCGTTAACTTTGATGGATGAAAGAAACTTGGATAGAGCATTCGCAAAAATAGAGTTTCTAGATAAACGGATCACTGTAATTGAGACGGAATCGCGTCTTCAATTCAAGGAACTATTTGTGCGTTTAAAACGTATTGAAGGAATTTTAGTGGGCGCTGCCTCGGCCATTATTATTTTACTTTCCTCAATTCTTTGGGGTTTAAACTAAGGCAGAAGGCCAATGGTGGCAGAAATACTTGCTGGTGCTGCGCTTGTAAAAGCATCGATTACAGGAATTAAAAGTGCTATTGGTGCAGCCAAAGACATTGGCGCAATTACTAGAGATATTGATAATCTATTTGACGCAACCAAGCAGCTTAAACGTGATGAAAAACAAGCTAAAGCTACAGGCGCATCTGCAACACAAATTGTTATAGATCAAGAATTAGCAAAAGAGGCTATTAAAGAATGCCAGGCGTTAGTGATTGGACGCTTTGGATTTAACGTATGGCAAGACATTATTAAGCTTCAAAAAGAACAAGCATTAGAAGCCAAACAAAGGGCCGCTGCGGAGCGCAGAGCCAGAGAAGAAAAACAAGAAATGGTAGGAGAAATGGCTGTTGTTGGCAGCAGCGTTCTTATTGGCATTTTAATCATAGCGGTTGTTTTAGCCGTACTTTTAGCAATGGGGTAAATATGACTATAGCAATGGAACGAATACTGGCTTGGAAGCTGTTACCACGAGCAATGATGATCTGCGTAATGATACTAACGTATCAAAGTGTACATTGGTTTATGTCAATTCCCGACCCAAATACTCAACAATCAGCACTTGTATCAATATGTATGGGATCTCTTAGTGGTTGTTTTGCTGTATGGTTAGGACATGAGAAATGATCGGCGCGATTGTGTCCGCATTAGGCGGCTTAGCTGGTTCCTACATCGACGGAAAAACGGCGATACAGAAATCTAAAGCTGAGATTGCTTTAAAAAAAGCAACGTCAGAAACAGATTGGGAACAGTCTGCAATAGAGGCTTCTAAAGACAGTTGGAAAGACGAGGCATGGACATGTGTTTTTATCTTAATTCTGGCAGGTAATTTTTTTCCTCCATTGCAAGAACATATGCGAGTTGGCTTTGCCAATCTGGAGACCTGTCCAGAGTGGGTAAAGTGGGGAATGTACGCATCAATAGCTGCGTCATTTGGATTTAGAACAATGCGAGGATTTGGTAAATGACGTTTAAACTTAGCAAACGCAGTTTAAAAAAACTTGAAGGCGTAGATGAAGGGCTTTGTGCTGTTGTTCATCATGCAATCACAGTTACATCTGTTGATTTTGGCGTGACCTGCGGCATGAGAACTGAAACTGAACAACGTGCTTTAGTTAAAAAAGGCGCAAGCCAAACTATGCGATCAAAACACCTTTTAGGTATGGCTGTAGATCTGATGGCTTATTGCGGTTCAAGAGCTTCTTGGGAATTAAATCTTTACGATGAAATCGCTGATGCAATGCGTGAAGGATCGCAAGTTTGTAATGTTCCTATTCGATGGGGTTGCGCTTGGCATGTCAATGATTGTCGAGAAACTAAAGGAATGCCTATGGAAGAAATAATGAATGATTATATTGACCTACGCCGCGCAGAGAAGCGTAGGGCATTTTTAGATGGACCTCATTTTGAAAGATCAGCGTTTTGACACCTTGGGTATTGTACTTTTGGGCTCTTTTTTCTACTGGCGAAAACATGCTGCTTGAAAACGAGGATAGATTTAAAACAAAAACTGCATGTTATTTAGCTGGTGGTGAAAAAGGACCGTGGATGCAAATGACTTTATGGAAAGAAAGTGGCATTTACGTTCAAGTACGATTTAAGTGTGTGAAAGAAGATACCCCAGCTTAACAATCTGGGTCAAAATCGTGCCATTCTTGGGCTTCGTCAGGTTGCCCGTCATCTTGAGATACTCCTGCATGCAAAAACAAAGCAGCTGCCCAATCATCTGAACGAGTGTTTGTTTCTTCGCCTTCCTTAAAGATTTTGTGCGCGGACAAATGATCACAAACCATGCTTAGATGTTCGTTAAAACTGTCTTGGGCGTCTTCTGAATAACGATGATCGCCGTTATCGTCTTCAACAAAAACACAATCAAGGTAAGTAGATTGCAAAATTGCATCGGCTAAACTTGAGGTTAGTTCGATGTATTGTTCAACAGGTACAATTATCTTATTCATTTTCATAATCCTTAGCAAAATCATGAAGCCAATCATCACTAAGTTCAGAACCGGTATATTTGTGAGTTTCTGGATCTAAAGTTACAGCGTAGTTTTTACCGTGTTCTATTTTGGCTTTATAAATAGCCAGTTTACGATTGATGGTTTTATCCACTCGTTTTTGCAGAAGTTCTACTTCACTAAGAAAGTTTTTTTCTGACGTTTGTTCACGATCAATATTGCCTACGCCTAGATTTTCCCAAAATTCAGGATCACCAGTAGCAATGATGTTAGAAAGTTCTTCGTTAGCCATTGATAGAGCAAACTTTAATGTAATCAGTTCTTGGTCACTTAGTTTCATCAGCCAATCCTCACTGGAATTTTTGAAGCGTCTGTGTAAAAAACACCACTTTCAAACCAATCTTCTGCATCTTGATTGCGTTTATAAATGGTGAGCTCTTTGATTGCGCCGCTTTCAAGATAGCGCTTTCCTGTTTCAACAGCTTTGGTTTTAGTTTTGAATTTCTGGACTAATGCAAAGCCATTTGTATGTGCTTGCACAAAGCGCCAGTTGCCAGATTTAAAGTCTATATAGACCATTGTAACTCCTTTTTGAAAGTTAAGTCGGGCGAGAGATAGCTGTGGTTTTACCTCTCGCCCTGTTGCAAAATCAGATCCCAGAAAGGTATGAAAAGGATCCTTTTGCTGCCAGTGATAAGCGTCCGCTGGCTGCGCCACCTAAGGTCAAGTCACACCTGTAGGTTCATTCTTTTTGTTTATTGACTCAATGACGTGCGTTGGCAAAGACCAACTCCAATGAGAAAAGTTTTGCTTACGTTTCTCAGCCCTGCTTTGAATAACTTCGCCTTTAGCGTCCATTGCTCTAAGATGATGATTAGCAGTTCCAATGGGCAGATTTAACATGCTGGCAATTTGCCCAGCTGTAAGAAAGCTATGATCGTAAAGAAGTCCTGTAATCATATCGTGAAGACGTTGTATTTCATCCACGTCGCGTTTTGGTCTAGGAGCGTAACGCTCTTTGTATTTTTTCTTTTTGCATCGCTGAAATTCACCTGCATGTAAAAGCTTTGCATACAGTTGCTCATACTCAGTAGACCCAACTTTGAGCCTACTGAGCAGCGCTATTGAAGCGGCTCTAAGATCAATCTTAGTAGCCATTATTAGTCAGAAAATTCTTTAGCTAAAACAGCGCGAATAACTACAGATTTACTTTCTTGAATGCGGTTAGCTTCAGTTATAATATTTTCCATTACTTCTTTAGGAATAGATAAACTAATAGGAACCCGACCATAAGCGTTGGCGTTTTTTGGTTTATTTTTTACGTTGACGTTCATTAGGTTTTATCCTTACTTTGAGTGGTTGCTCGTGAGAGCCAAAGAAATGCTATCGCTGCGGCTAACAGCAACATGGCTAGTGCTGGGGAGGACATGAATGCCGCCCCCAACACAAAACCATAAGCAAAGGCTCTAAATGTTTCTGGAACATAAAGAGATTTTATGATGTTGATGTACGCCATTCTTTAAAACGGAATGAAATCATCATCTTGCTTTAAGGGAGCAGGGGCTTGAGCTTGCGAGGCGTTCCCCTGTTCCTGACCTTGAGCAGATAGTTTTTCTGTTATTTTTAAAGACAAATGAGGCTTGCCATCTTTTTCTCCAGACCAGCCAGCAATACGAAGATTGTGATGTGTGTCTATTGGACCTGAGTAATCAGGTGCCCCATCGTTGCCTTTTTTGTCATTGTCAAAAAGAACAGCAACGCGCTCGTAAAGACAACGAACAGGATTGCCATTTGCCGAAAGCTTTTCGTGAACCATGATGACTTTATTGTCTTTGCCGTTGATATTGATTTTGCCTTGCCCAGCCATGCGGCTGTCGGGCCAAGGCGCAAAGACAACGCCTGAGTTTGTATTGTCGTAGTCTGACATATTTTATAATCCCCTTACTGGTGATGTTGGTGGTGAAACAGATTTGTTAACGTGAGTTGTTGGAAACGCTGTTGCGCGTTTACCGTCATCGTCTTCTTCGGCTGACAAGCCAGAGATAGACATAAGCCCGTATCTACGTGCATAAGTGATTGCACTACCCAAGCCCTGCATGTCGGGTTTGCTGACATAAAGGTAAACTTTAGAACTGAAACTTTCGCCACTGACATGCAGCAGTTTGGTTTCTACATATTGACCTTGATCGTCTGCATCGTTGGTTTGAAGAATGCAAAAACCGTTTTCTAAAAACGCTAGTTTGCAAGCTTCGTACAAAGCACCAAGATCAGCATATGAATATTTATGCGCTGTCTTGTTTTTGATTAGCGGTGACATAGCCGCTTGAGCAGAAATCATTGCTTCGATGTATGTTTTTGCAACAGGTGCTTTTACCTTAGTTGCAACAGGTTTTGGCTGTATTGTTGTAGCCATTTTATGCTCCCATAAGTTTGATTGTTACCGCGCCACGCTTGTTCTTTTTGATAGAAACGCGTTCGCTATAAAGCTCTGCTTCGTCCTCCTTCATTTCTTTTTTGATGATTGTTTTGGTGTCTGAATGTTGCTTTGCCGCATAAGCAGTTTCATACAGATCTTGAACAAGGCTAGTCATGTGATTGTCTTCTGAAATGTTGCGACGAACCATTCCGTTTTTGCGAATGCTGTCTGTTACAGAAGTGTGCATAACACTGCCTGTTCTGTAATTTGGCTCAATGTCTGATTTTACATAATCCCAAAATACGTCTGCTTTAGCTAAATAATGACCAACATAATCGTCACTGCGTTCGACCCAGATGCGCTCTGGCTCATTGTTGCCTAGTATTACGCTGAACAAACAATGACGTTGACCCCAGCAAAACATATGATGTTGAAGTTGCGGCATGTAGTAATCACAAGCTGCATTAGCATTTAGAAACGCGCCTGAGTGTTTAACCTCGACAGGCATTTCAATACTTTCTACGCCTGTCTTGCCATAATTACTGATTAAGGCGTCTGGATGACTTCTCAACGGCGTTTTTTCGCCCGTTAATCTCACGTACTCATGTTGTTTCTGAGATTTATTTAATTTGCTCATTTCCCAATCGTCTGGTTCTGTTTGTTCGCTTTGAAGCTTTCTAAAAGTCCAATCAAGATGAAATTCTTCGGTGAAAACACCGAGTTGAACACGAAACACTTCGCTAAGATCGTCTGGATCTTTACGGCCTGTTTTGCGTTCCCATAAATCTTGCCAATCATCGCCCATGATTGTTTTTGCATCGGAGGAACCGATGTATTTATTGCGATCTTTTATCTCATAGACCATTTGTTAATTCCTTTTCCTTTTTCCACATTTTGTCTCCCTGCTCGTAACTTTCAGAAAGCTCTGCAACTTGAGTTCTGTAAGCATGAAGACGCGTTAATTGACGGACCATTCCGTTTGTTGCGCTACCTGTTAAATCGAGTTTTTCTTGAATTTCGGCCCAGCTAGGCCAGAATTGACATGACGAAATCATTTCGTTGATAGTCACCAAGCAAAGATTGACAGGATACTCTGCTAGGTTTTTGCAATAGATTTTAATCATTGCATTCATGTCTTGGTCGTTAATTTTTTGATGCTTTGTGCAAAGCCACAATTCAAACAAAGCTAAACGAACGCTTTCAGGCGTTTCGTTGTTTGTTTTAAGAAATGCTATTGCGTGAAAGATCTGATCTTGAGTTGTGCTGTTTGGAACAAACCAAATTTCATTTAGAAAGTGACCAAGATATTGAACGTCATTTTCTTTTTGAAATTGTGACTGATCTTCATAGTTTGTATAACCACCTGGCTTTTTAATTGCGTCAATCGAAGAAAGCGTTAACTTTAGATCTCGGAGTGTCCTCTCTATCTCTTGCGATCTGTACTGAACCGCTTTTTCTATGGTCGAGTATTTGGCTAATGTTTCGGACGAACGCAGCGTCAATTCTGTCGGTTGCGTGGGTAATTTCTTTATCGTGGCAGAAGTCGATAAACTCATTGACTGCTTCCTCTATGTTGAAGTGATGATTTGGGTAACATTCAGTAAGAGTTTCTAAGGCTCGTTCTGAGGGCCACCAATTTATAGGAATTTTGTCTCCTTTCATTTTTATGTTGTTGGGAAATGACCAGCCTTTAGAAGATCGCTCTAAAAGATTAAGACTGATAAGCTGATTAAGAATTATGCGTACTTGAGAGGCTGACATGCCTGTGGTGTACGCAACGTGTTCTGGACTTGGATTGCATAAATTGCTTTGTTCGTTTTGCATTGAAGCAAGCTGAAACATGGCTAATTTTTGATTAGGAGTAAGACCTAATAATTGACTAACGTATTTAAGTGCTTTGAAACTCATTTAGATCTTCTTCCTTTACCGGAATGACTTTGATGGTCATTTTGTTTTTGTTTGTTTTGAGTTTGCGCCAGCCATGAACTTCGATGTTAAAACCAGATGCCAAAGCAAGTTTTGAAAGAGGTTCCTCCTTGATTTTTTTAAGGCGTGAAGACCAACCCGAAGAAGTGACTTGGACTAATAGCGGTGGGTGATTTTTTTGAATGCAGAGCAAATCTGCAAAACCAAATAAATCTTGACGTATTCTTGTGTGTGGGTTCCAGCGCTCGACAATCGCGCAATGGTATCCAAGATCCCTGAGATACTTGAGGGACCGCTGAGTAGGGCTAGGCACTATCTGCGATGTTGCTTAAGAGAGATAATTTCGGTTGCTTGTGAAGCAAGTTTGTCTAATGCTTTGTGTAATTCTAATTCCATCTTAGCTATGCGACTTTGCAACGCCGTGATTTTGTCATTTTTAGCTTCGATCAATTCATAGGAAGGATGTTCTTCTTGACCCAAATCAGGCAACGTAATTCTGGATCTTGTTGGTTTTGTTGCCATAGCTATATTAAATTGTTTTTTAGGTTTTGTGTCCGACATGACGGGCCTCTCTGGTTTACACTTTACAAGCAAGTAATTGATAGAAATGACTGTAAAACGAGGTTAGTTTACGAAATTAGTGTTATCAATCAATGATTTATTTGTTTGTTACAATAACAAGCAATAGTCACTGATGTTTTGTGATAACACACTGATATAATAGCTAAATTTAATGATAAAACAAACCTTTTTTTGGTTAGTTTACACATCAGTTTACACTATATACTTAAGAGATTAGCAAAAATCGCAGTGAGAACTATGTCAATCAGTCTAGCAAAGCGGCTGATTTACTTAGATCGATTCGTGATTTCTAAAAAGACTTTCATCATTTAATGGATTTGCGTCTGCATAAATTTTTAACATCCTAGATGTGTAATCTATTGACCAGCCCATGTGTGCTGCAATTTCTTTAAAACTAAAATTTAATCTGTAAAGTCTTGTGGCGCACGTGCCTCTGCAATCGTGCAAATGTATTTCCTCACGAATGCCAGCAAGACGTCTAGTTTCTAAAATCCATTTGCTTATGTTTCGTATAGTTGTGGGTTTGCCGTACATATTGAGTATCAAGTAATGTTGATCCTCTGGCATGTTGTTAATGTATTGAGAAGTGCTTTTACTAATTGGAATAAAAACACGTCGACCCTTTTTTTTAGTAATCAACGAAAAGAAAAGTTCTCCATCTTCTCGTTTTTTTATGTGATCTTTGTTTAACAGAGCAAGATCAGATCCGCGCAATCCAGTTTCACAAGCTATTTGAAACGCAATTGCAATGTGAGGTCTTTTTGCTTCAATAGCTGTTTTGATAAATTGTTTTTGTTCTTCGTCAGTCCAAAGCAATTCTGCTCTGTTTTGCTGGCGATGAACTTTCTTCATGTTTAATAAGTGATTTACAGTAAAATAATTTCTGTCTATTGCCCAAGAAACTATAGTAGTTAATGTTCCCTGCATTGCGTCAGCAACAGAAGTTGAGCTTTCTGCTCTTTTGTCTTTCCAGCTGTAAACAATACGCCGTATAGCTGGCTTAGAAAATGATGCTATTGGGGCGCTGCCAAAGTTGGCGTCGATGCCCCAATCAGGATGATACAAGTAACCTCTCATTTGATCTTGTGTTGCTGTAGCTAGATCTGTGAAGTCTTTTGAGTTTGTATATTCTATTATTACTTGACGGAATTTGCCGTGAGACGGTTTGTATGTTTTGAGTTTTTCTTGGTAAGCTTTAAAATAAGCTGGACCGTTAACAGGAATTTTAGTGTCAGATTTCCAGAACTGAGGACCACCCCTACTTAGGTAATGGTACTCAATTTTTTTTCCATCCTTAAGAGTTTTCGTTACCCTGTGAATGCTTTTTATTCTTACTAACGCCATGCTTTTCCTCGGCAGCGGAAAGCCATTTGTCTACTTCATCTTCGTTTGCACTGTCGAGAGCGTTGACGTCAACAGTAATTGTTACCTTTTCTTTTCTATCGTTTTCGTAAACAATAGCGCTGTTTTTCAAGACTTTAATTTCACCTAAAGCCTTGATTACGTCCTGTATGATCTTCAAAAAACATTTCCACCTTGCCTCTTTTGTTGTGAGTTTACACAAATTCTTATTAATTATAGAACCTTACTTATTAGGCTATTCTCGAAAGAAACAGTTAATTTTATTGATATGTCAAGTAATTTATGCCGCTTTGGTACTTAATTCTGTATTAATTTGTTCTAAATGTTCAATAGCTTGGCTTGCTTTTGTCGCAGCTTCAAAAATTGTATTGTAATCTTCTTCAAGCAAAGCAATCCAGCTTTTTACATAACTGGCAGTGTTTATAAGATTTGACGGGCTATCAAAACCAAGTTTCTGTCGCCAAAGAGCAGAACCTATTTCTGCCACTAATTCTTCTTTTGCCCTTTCTTTTTTGTTGACGTGATATTTGAGATAGCATTCCCGACCAATGCGAAAACTTGGGCCAGTTGCATGAATAAGTTCGTGAAGAAGCGTTGAGTAATAGTTATCACTGGCTGAAGCACCTTCGTGCGTATCAACGAATGTACTAATTGGAGGCATGTAAACAGCATCGTCCTGCTGGCGGTAGAAAGCCGCTTGTGCTTCGCGTACTGGAATACCAATCTGCTCGACCATAGTATCAATTCCTGCATTACGTTCTGGAGCAGATATTTTAGAAAGATCTTGAAGGGGTATAAGGTCATCTTTATTTAATCCTGTGATTTGTTCTACGTTCCAAACAAAATGAAGCCGAGCAAACGAATAGCGTTTGTCTTCATTGTTCTTATCTTTTGATGTTCCAAACTTTATTACTGCGGTCGATTTTTGGCCCTTATTAGAGCCACCTAATTTTTTCATTTGATTAAAGGTAAGAAATCTAGGATCAGTCCAGCTATTGTGAAACATAGCCATGTTTACAGCAAAGACATTCATGCCTTTATAAACGTGACCACTTTCACCATTTTGTGCTGGCTGGGGGTGAAGCCAAGGTTTCATCCAAGACAGATTTTCGGTTTTCATAAGTGTAAGAATGTCATTGGCAATCTTACGTTTTATGTCATTTATTTTGTCAGACATTTTCATCCTCTAATATTTTTTGGGGGGTGGGGGGTATAAGGCCAGTTCTGTCGCAGAGCTCGCAATCAACCCATTTTGTATCTATGTAACCCATGTTGAAGCCATGAGCGTGTGGTTGAGGATCGTCTT
>Ga0209092_10000647_pt1 | contig 35012 bp, 17 predicted proteins | sample FraStrMetagenome_FD_187446 | JGI IMG/M metagenome (GOLD analysis project Ga0209092, IMG submission 187446) | Marine eukaryotic phytoplankton communities from Arctic Ocean - Fram Strait ARC3M Metagenome (SPAdes) (version 2) | ecosystem: Environmental > Aquatic > Marine > Oceanic | place: Fram...
CTTGGTCAGAGAAAGCCCAGATAAACCAGGCAATTTCGACAAGAATGGTGAAAACCCATTTCTTGCGCAGCGTTTCTAAAAAAGCGCTCATACGAGACTGTTGTTTTTCATCATTTTCCATTGGGGCACACATCTTGGATTCATCAAATAATGAATTGCTCTAGAGTATAATGCGCTTTACCGAAATCTTAGGCAAATCGGATCTCGTTTAAAAAGAATGCTTTCTATTTTGTCGATCATACTGTTTTTCCACGGCATGTTCTAACATTATTTTTGCTTACGTGCTACGTAAGTTCATCTTCCCTATCGTTACTCTAAGTTAGGATGTTCTGAATACGCCCCAAATTTGTTTCCGATCATCACACATGTTTTAGATATATATCAATCGACGCATTATTACATCCAATTGTTTTTTCAGATAAGCCGGTCACATCACCGTAGACTATGTATACCATTCATATCTCAGTCCCTATATTTTATGTATTATATGCTCTTAATAAGCCTGTATCTTTTTCTAAATAAATTTGAAATCAGTAATTCTCTTTAAGTGGTGTATTTACTCATAGGATAAGCTCGAGGATTCGTTAAATGTGCAGCTCATATTCATATGTATATTCTGTGCAAAAAGATAAAGTTTTTCAGATGCGAAGCTTTTCATTATTCACATTCATTTGTTTTATTGTCACGCCAATCCAGCCTACAAACAAATTAATTGATGCGTATAAAGTAGTTTATGGTCTAGTAGTACCAGATTTTGTAACGAATTATGGGTTATTGAAAATCCCTGGTGCGTTGTTTTTCTATTTATGCTCAATCTTAGAATTATGGTCAGATTCTAAACTCATATGAGACACTCTTGTATCTTAGGGGCATGGTGACGAACTAATGATTGAGAACACTAAAGCATTATTTTAGATGCTGTTGTCTTCCCGTGAATTTATTTGTCTAATATTCAAATAGTTCAGAAACAGGATTATATCAAATGTCGACCTTTAGATGAAAACAAATAGTATTTAATCTGAAATTATCAGTGTCCCTTTAGAAAAAACTGATATATTTTTTCATTCTGGACTTTTGTTTGTTTGGATGCATTCTTCTTGGGCATGTTCTTTTTTAATTCTGCTGCTGCTGGATTTTTTAGCAATTACCGTATAATACGTATCTACAAAAAATTATAATGGAGAAATGGATAGCTCTTTTGTTGACCATCCAGAAGTTAAAGAACAAACAAGGAATCAAAATATTTTAAAATCTACCTCAAGCTCACTTATTGCTATTTATTCATTTGGTATGTGGCATGGATCTTCTACACAAAAAGCCAACAATCCAAGTAGATGATGCAGGACCTCCAACATGCAGGAAACGTAAAGCTTTTGATGCATTCGCTCGTATTGAGAGTAGCTCATCAGGGGGCAGAGGTCGGGATGTAGGATGGGTAAGGTAGGCATCAAGAATGAATTTTCTCATATATTTCTTCTTTGGATTTAACGAAAATTTTCTTTCATCAATATCATAGATGCCCTTTGTGTCCTTCGACTTCCAAGAAAAGATTTGCATGTGGTCGGGGTATTTCTGGTAAGTTAATGATGAATCGAATTATGAATAAGAATCTGTGCCAAATTTTAGACTCATCTTATGAAATACTTTAGCACATTTGAAATCAGTCCATACCCCTTGGAAGCCATCAAAAACAGAGCTTAGAAACAGAGAAAAAATGATTACAAAACTTAAATGGATGAAACGTCAGAAATTTGATGAATATTTGAAGCTCAAGTCATCTGTACATGAGATTGAAATAAGGACGCCGTGGGAACCAACGGAAGAAGAAGTAAAAATGTGGGACAAAAAGGTCGAAGAATTGACAGCAACCGCAGAAAATGAAGCAAATGAAGTTGTTAGAAGACATGAAAACGTTCATGAAGGTGAAGCAGCAATAGAGAAGAAGCACCGCATACAAAAAAATATAAGCACTATAGAAATGCCAAAATCCATTAAAATGGGACATGACAGAACGGGAAAAGTTGCCTTATCCTATAAAGAAAGTCTTCCCGAATTCATCTATTTCGCTTCAGTTGGAAATTTAAAAGGGTTACAGAGTCTAATATCAACTTTAGAAGTACCGAACGGCAATAAAGGGGAACACATTGCAGATTTAATATTAATGAAAGACCGGAATGGAAGCACTGCTGAGTCTTGGGCAGCAGGAGGTGGATACTCAGATTGTCTCCTATTTCTTCTACAGGTGAAGAAGGAATATACATCGAAACTGAATTCGAAAAACGATTCTGAGATTAAATCCAACACAAAAAAATTGAGGAGAAGGGATGGCAAAACCTCTCTTCATTATGCCGCACGAAATGGACATGTTGAGTGTATGAAAATTCTGCTTGATGGGTCTTTTGTAGATATAGATGAAAAATCTGGAGATGGTACAACTCCTCTCCATATGGCTTGTTATGGTGGTAAGCTAGAATCAATAAAGTTTCTTGTAAACAATGGTGCAAATGCCAAAACTTCCAATGCATGGGGATGCAATGTTTCGCATTGGATTGCAATGAGCATTAATTCAGAACATGACGAAGTAATTAAAGCTTGCAATTATCTTTATCATGATTGCAAAGTCTCTTTTGATACAATCCAAAGACAAGGCCATTCTTGTTTACATAAAGCTGCTCAAAGGAAAAATATTGAAATCATCAGATGGATGTCAAACACCTTGAAAATGGAGGAAAAGATAGCTATTGGTCAATATGATGACGGAGGTAATAGACCAAGCGATATTTTAGAGAGTGTCGGGGGTGATCCTGAAACTATCACATGGATGCGGGATGCTCACTGTTGGTAAACTTCTCTTTTTACTATGATTTCCCATCATTACTTTTTGAATTATCGAATTCTTTTCTTGCCATTAACTTTATTCCTTATTTGAATGAAATGTATTAACGTCGCAAAAATTCTTTTTGAAACAATTTTTACCTTTAATTTGTATTATGTCATCTCTTTTTCGACTTATTCTTCGTTTACAATATTTAGATTCTCTCATTATCATAATTTCTGGAATACAAGGACTATACCGTTTGCATCGAATGGACTGATTTTAAAATCTCCTGTGTGCATCGTTTTACATTATCCAATGGATTTATTTTCATTATTTTTTTCAAGACGAGAACGGCATCTTTACTGATTATGTCGTTCGGATTCGGTTCTTTTAGCGTAACTGTGTGTAATAGTCCTATTCCCCATTCATGCAGCTTTGTATCATGTATGTGTTGTTCCATGAGCTTCAAAATCAGTGAAATTGTGCCACTCTTTCTAACAGCATTTCTACATTTTACGTTATTAAATGAAAGACTCCATAATGCTCCACATCCAACACATATCAAGTCTATATTTGAGCAATGATAACGGATGGATTTTGCAATGCGCTCAACACCGTTCAATTGCTGAATGATTTTTCTATTACTGTCGGTTTTGTTAGCCAATACCATGAACAATGCGCAAGCTCGTTGTTGAACGAGTACATTATCATAATGAATTTCCATGGTGGCGAAAAATAAAGGAATTGCACCTAATATCCCTACATAGTCCCTCAAACTAATATTTCGAATGAGAATTTTAAAGAGCCGCTCGGAAGCTAAATACTGGGAATAAGAGCAGCAAGTTTTGTGCTTCATTTCATTTATGATTATTCTGATATTTTTCTTGATTGAAGTGTTGATAATTTCTTTTTTTTCAAAAGATGTAAAAAAAACAGTTTCTTTTACATTGAATATACCCTGTTCTTTGTCACATAAAATTGGATTCAATAGGTCAACGTTCTTATCTTGATATGGCGATGTATCAAGAAGAGGCGGGGCTGACGGTTCTGGCATGGAGTTAACTTCAAAGCATTCACCTTCATCGAGTTCACTAAATGCACGTATTTCTTTTCCCTCGGGAAATGGAACACCAGAGTTTTCCGTCAATCTTTGTTGAAGAATTCTATTATTTGGAAATGTTAAATCTAAATTGCTTGATAGAACAATTGGATAGCAATAGAGACATCGACCATGGGAAACAATTCCTTCAATATTCAACGGTATATATTCTTTGAATCCAGCAAGAGAACGACGAAATGAAAAAATCTTTGTTCCGCATCCACCACACATTCCTCTTTTCTCTCGATTTATTTTGATTGTAGCGTCTGAATCAACAGGAGGAAAGCTGTAGTAGTTTGCTGCTACCGCACTAAACTTTGCGGCCATTTTTATTTTTACTCTACTATTAATGGAACAAAAATGAATTCCACACTTTGTGACGATCTGACCAAATTAAATTAATTTCTATACGTAGCTACAATACCTTCTGTTGCTGTCCACCAAAGCAAATGTATAGAACATAATAATTAATATATTACCTGAACTCGCGTAGTTGTTTCAAGGCTCGTGAGCTTTGTGACACTCTCATAATTTTCTGCTCACATTTTGAAGTTTTCACGAGAGAGTGCACTATTTATATATTTAAAAGTACTCTTCATATGCGATGTTTATCTTTTATTTCCACATTATTGAATAATGCGCTTTAGCAATTTTTTACATGCTCATTTGATAAAAAATCCGATATTAGAACAAATGCTTGAAAAGAAGAAGATCAATGCAGTGCCCATAGTATAGAATAGAACCGTATTTTTGCCAGTGCAACTCTTCCTCCACATAAAGGGGTGAATTCTTATGCTTCAACATCGGGTTTACTTGTTGCAAGGATATCGCAAAAGTAGATTACTTCAATGTCATGTTTAAATGAGTATAAATTGAAAAAAAAAAACAATTTCTGAAAGTGGCAACATATTTCAAGAAAACCCATTCGTTGTCCTACTCAAACATTATTTGAAGTCAACTTGTCCTTATTTATTATTTCTGTATTTTTGTCTTCCAATTTTGACAGCCATCCTGTTTCATTTCTGTTAACAGGAAGAAAGTATGAAAAAAAAAGCTGCCGACACCAAATAAAAAATAGACTCCAATCTAAACAATATTCCCTATCTCTGGAGAAAAGTACTAACAGTAGAAAGAAGTTTTGAGGGCCACATATCTGACCGTCTGAGGGCACAATAAACTTAATTTAATCATTGAAATTACCGTATCGTTTGCATTCAATTGACATGCTTATCATTAATGAAGCATATATTTATTAATACCAATGATTGAGCTCTATTTCTTTTTGTACGAAACACAGTTCCTTTACTTGAGGTTTAACATACGTGTTAATGCTGAAAATTACATTTTTGAAGTACTCATGAACAACATGGGTATTGAAAAAATCTTGTTGCTCTAAAGTATATGTGGTTTGTTTGTAATGGAGTATTTTATAGTGCTGTTAATGGCGATGTACTGATAAAACAGACTCCTAACATGAACCTGCTGTTCGTTACCTGAAGTCCCATATAAATATTACAATCCATATTGAAATTAGGAGCAGATGAATATATCAAATGGTTCCCATTTGGCTCACATACGAGCAAAATCAGGAATTCTTGTGTTTACAGGAGTGAATGACGAGCCAAGATGGGTATTCAACATTTAGATTTTGCATATTGTTTCTACGATATTTTTTTTAGTGTTGAGAATACGAATTTGGATATAGCTAGCATTTTTAGTATTTTCTTGACAGCAGCAACTTTTGTAGGGTTGATACATTTTAATTTGCTAATAGTGAACCACTCTATGAAAAATGGTATAGATTTTACGCGCAATGAAGAAATTGAAGAGAATTCGGAATCAAGTTACGAACCAAAATATAATATACGCAGCCAAGCCTATCGGAGTATACAACAGTATATACCTTATACTCCATACAATGTCGAAGGAGGCATGACCACGAGTACAATTTTTAGAATGTATATTTCCTCAAAACCCCCCCATTAGAAACAATAGCGTAAAATAGTCAAATCATCTGAAACGAATAGGTGCACCCAGCAAAACATCATCATTTCCTTTTACCATTTTTAGCTCCGAGAACGCCGTAATCAACAAAAGATCGTTAGTGCGTGGATACATTTAATATGACACGTATGCATAAACAATATTGAAAATGCAAATTATGCACTTTAACTTTCACTGTTCAATACATTTCGCTCTTAAATCCCAATTATAATGGAGTTAAACGTACTTACGATGAAAAACTATCATACTAATTAGAGCCTACGCTGGTCCTTTCTTTGTGCAACGTTGCATATGCTCTAAATGAACTTCCAAGATCTTACCTATGTACAGTTTCGTAGGATGAAGTATGTCCAATTGATTTATTTTCTTTAATTGTCTTTCTCATACCAAAATCTACAAGTATAACGAAAACTTGACGGAACTTTGGTGATTCGTTTTGTGGCAGCAGTCGGAAATGAATTAAATTCTTTCTCGTTCACTTTTTGTGTGGCAGATATTCCCTCCCAAATAGAACAACATGATGAACATGCTGCAACTCTAGTAGAAATTTTATTAGTTTACCGTTACAACATATGGCTTCTGCTGACAAGATAATCAGTATAATCTTTTCGTATCTGTAGCAGTATGTACAGGTCTCAAGTGAGCTTAGACGGAAAGAAGAATTTAGTATACTTTTTACGTGAAGTCTTAGTGAAAATCTGTCTACGTATGAAACATACTTACCTACATTTATAATACAAATATCGATTGTACAGGAAAGACATATTACGATATCTACACATTGTAGGATAGATAGATGTTTTCTGTAGAATATCATCGCAATATGTTTTTATATACGTCTTTTTGTCGCGGGTCTTAATATTCTTGAATCTTGTACTGAGATGTAATTATTCGTACGGGAGGGAAGTTTAACTTTTGGTTTTTATTAACTAACTTTGATCACTTCTTGACCCAAGCAACAAAGCTAAAGTACTCCGTTTTCAATTCAACTCATGTGAGTACCAATTCTTTTTTTCTGACAATGATGGAATTATGAAAGAGCCGTAAGACAACCAAACACTATTTAACATTAGTGTTAAACGAAAATGACAAGCAATGTGCCAGTGCCAATGCCAATGCAAACGCGGCACGATCCGATGAACAAAATGTGTAGATGGAAAGAAGGAAAGCTACCTGACTGTGGAAATGAACTCAAATTCCTCAGGAAAAGAACTCTATCCTGCGAGCTTGCATATACAGTACATTTATGAAACGACAACACACATGACAGAAAGATGGCCCAGTTGCATGGAACATCGTTACTATTAGTAACTCACTCTGCAATGACTAATCCCCTACACTTTTCAGCCAACTCCGAAAGTTTTCTTGTTTACTTTATGGTCGAGGGGAACATGTTTGTTGCTTGTGATTGAGGCCTTGCGTGCCGATCCAATTAAATCGAAAGTTTTATAATATCTTGCTGTATGTAGATGACCACTACCAGTACACAGCTTAGTATCCGCTCTTATTTTGCTCACCAAATTCTTTTCACATTTTTTCCTCACAGAAAATGGCTAAATATACCAAATTCGCACTTTTCGCTGTTGCATGCATTGCCAAAGGATTCGCCGCTGATGCTCTCCTCACAAACCCTGTATCTTCCAAAGATGTATCCGGGTAAGCGTTTCCAAAGAACAACCTTTCATCTGTGTAACTTTGAGCTCTGTTTCCTAATTTGTAACTATCTTTTGTAATATTAGTTTTGGTCCCAGAACATTCATCACTCGTGACATCAAGACACCTGATCCAATCCCTGTAGAGGGTCAAGAAGCCGCCTTGGAACTTATGAAAACTGGACGTCTTTACCGTTACAACGTAAAGAATGCTGAAGAAAGTGTTGTTAGTCAATGTGAGAAAGTTGTTACCGAATATACTGGCCACAAATACTGTGTTGCTTTGAATTCCTGTGGGTCTGCTATCATGCTTATGATGAAATGCACTGGACTTGAGCCAGGTGGCAAAGTTCTTTCCAATGCTTTCACTTTCGGTGCCGTACCAAGTGCTATTGAACATGCCGGAGGACAAGCTGTTTACGTTGAGTCTAACGAAGGATACGTCATGGACATTGATGATCTTGAGAAGAAACTTAAGGCTAACCCTGATGCCAAACACGTCTTGGTATCCCACATGCGCGGAAAGCTCGGCGATATGAATGCCATTGCTGATTTGTGTGAGAAATATGATGCCACTCTACTTGAGGACTGTGCCCACTCTCTCGGAGTATACTGGGAGGGAACCCACTCTGGACATAAAGGTATCGCTGCTGCCATTAGTAGTCAAAGTTACAAAATGATCAACTCTGGAGAGGGTGGATTTTTGCTTACCGACGATGGTGAAATTGCCGCGAAGTGCGCTGTTTACGCTGGAGCTTACGAGAAGCTCGCTTCCAAGCACACTACTGTCCCCGGACCTGAGGTTTTCGGAAATCTTCCCAACGAAATCCCTAACTACAGTGTGCGCATGAGTGCTCTTGCCGCTGCCATCATCAAGCCTCAAATGAAGACAGTTGATGAGAGAACAGATAAATATAATGCCCGTTATGAGTACGTTGTAGACAAACTTAAGGCCCGCATGGGAGAATACCTCTCTGTCGCCCCAATTACACCAGGATGCACAAAACCAGTACATGACTCTCTTCAATTCAATCTTTCTCACGATTTAACTGAGGAGCAAGTCCAAGTATTCCTTGATGAGTGCGCCGAACACGGACTCCCAGTCGAACTTTTCGGACATAAATCAAATGCCAGAAATTTCGTCAATTGGGATTTTGCCCCTGCCACTGATCCTCTTCCACAAACAGCTAAAATGTTGAGCAGAGCATGTGACGTTAGAATGCCTTTGATGTGGGATGATTCAGATTTTGATGATATGGTCAATGTCTTATGTGAAAGTCTTGAAACTGTTATTGCCAGAAAGGAGTAAATTCTTTTTTTGGTGTACCATTTTTGAAATTAATCTCTTCATCTTCAGTACAACGTTTGACAATCGAACAGAACAGATACTGTCTGGTTGTGTTCAGCATGTCAATTAATTTATGGAAGCATGTTGTTTCAAGTTATGGAAGATCTTGAAGGTATTAACACTCCTCAAGGGAATATTGCCAGAAAAGCTAAGTTTCATACTACAAATCAACCTCAATTTTAATCAACGCTCTCTTGAGCAAGGAATTAAGACAGATGATATTCAAATAGTGTCGATCATACTGTAAAATTATAATGCATAAAGATAAAGTTGAAAGTTCTAAAACCTGTTTTGATTACTCTTTTCATTAATTTACATAATACTCAAATTGAATGTTATACGATTTCATTCCTGTGGGTTTTTATTTTTTATGTATGCTCAATGTTGATAGAAACAGAAAAGAGCCGCATCTTCAGTTCCTTTTACATACTGAGAAACCCATATGGGGAAATTCCCATCTGTTTGCGCGCAGATTCTAGAACTTCAAGAAGCTGGCCATACTAATATTTTACTTTTTAAGCAATGCAAACTCGTCATAGTCTTACTTAGTATGTCATTGCTGATCTCTTTTTACATGCGTTACTTATAGACACTCACGTGCCTTGAGAAAAGATTAGATGACTCAGCGAAAAAAATAATTGTGCTGCTTGGAGTTGAAATTAAAAAAAAAAAATGCCAATTGAAACAGCAGGCGGCGTACGGAAGTAAGTACCTGCTGCTTAAACAGCAGAAGAAAGCCTGCATTTAGAGATTAGAACAGGAAAGTAGTAACGAGAAAAAGGTAAGTGGGAGATGGTTAATAAAGTAGGGGGATGTCCTCAGATACCCGAACTTGGAGTTGGTGAACCTACGGGCCCTAGCTTTTAGTCTAATGCCGTTCATGGAAACACCGTAAACATTTTAGCCACAAACAAACAAACAAACAAACAAACATATGTACTATTGTGCTTGCAAATTTCAATTTGTACCAACAAAATCCGCATGAAGACCTATTAATTAATTACGAACTGCAGTGAATCAGATCTGCCAAAAAATACTAAGGAATAAGAAGGTAAAAGTATTGGAGAATTGGAAGATTAGGTAGTGGTCAATGCAATCGAATTTTTCGATATAACATTTGGATACTGACTAGATACTAGATTGTCTTTTGTTCAGGTTTAAGATAATAAACTTTTAATATTCTTAACACTTGAAACTGTTATTGCCAGAAAGGAGTAAATTCTTTTTTTGGTGTACCATTTTTGAAATTAATCTCTTCATCTTCAGTACAACGTTTGACAATCGAACAGAACAGATACTGTCTGGTTGTGTTCAGCATGTCAATTAATTTATGGAAGCATGTTGTTTCAAGTTATGGAAGATCTTGAAGGTATTAACACTCCTCAAGGGAATATTGCCAGAAAAGCTAAGTTTCATACTACAAATCAACCTCAATTTTAATCAACGCTCTCTTGAGCAAGGAATTAAGACAGATGATATTCAAATAGTGTCGATCATACTGTAAAATTATAATGCATAAAGATAAAGTTGAAAGTTCTAAAACCTGTTTTGATTACTCTTTTCATTAATTTACATAATACTCAAATTGAATGTTATACGATTTCATTCCTGTGGGTTTTTATTTTTTATGTATGCTCAATGTTGATAGAAACAGAAAAGAGCCGCATCTTCAGTTCCTTTTACATACTGAGAAACCCATATGGGGAAATTCCCATCTGTTTGCGCGCAGATTCTAGAACTTCAAGAAGCTGGCCATACTAATATTTTACTTTTTAAGCAATGCAAACTCGTCATAGTCTTACTTAGTATGTCATTGCTGATCTCTTTTTACATGCGTTACTTATAGACACTCACGTGCCTTGAGAAAAGATTAGATGACTCAGCGAAAAAAATAATTGTGCTGCTTGGAGTTGAAATTAAAAAAAAAAAATGCCAATTGAAACAGCAGGCGGCGTACGGAAGTAAGTACCTGCTGCTTAAACAGCAGAAGAAAGCCTGCATTTAGAGATTAGAACAGGAAAGTAGTAACGAGAAAAAGGTAAGTGGGAGATGGTTAATAAAGTAGGGGGATGTCCTCAGATACCCGAACTTGGAGTTGGTGAACCTACGGGCCCTAGCTTTTAGTCTAATGCCGTTCATGGAAACACCGTAAACATTTTAGCCACAAACAAACAAACAAACAAACAAACATATGTACTATTGTGCTTGCAAATTTCAATTTGTACCAACAAAATCCGCATGAAGACCTATTAATTAATTACGAACTGCAGTGAATCAGATCTGCCAAAAAATACTAAGGAATAAGAAGGTAAAAGTATTGGAGAATTGGAAGATTAGGTAGTGGTCAATGCAATCGAATTTTTCGATATAACATTTGGATACTGACTAGATACTAGATTGTCTTTTGTTCAGGTTTAAGATAATAAACTTTTAATATTCTTAACACTTTATTTTGTTCCATTTATTCAATTCAAGAAGCATTGTATCATTAATAATGTTTCAATAGATGATTTGTCCTTGTTTCTCAATTGTGATACATGATGATTTTCGAAATTTTGATTTAAAGTTCATAGCAAAGAAAGTACTCGTCAAGAACTTGAATTTTCTTTTCCATTTAATACCTCAAGTGCCTCTTGAATATCTTTTTCATCAATGAAGGACAACCATTTGTCCATTGCTTTTCTCGCTTGAAAAAGTAAATCTAATAAATCTGTTCCATCAACATTTTTTAACCCCAACTGATACTCTAATTCAGCCTTAACATCTTCCATAGCAGTCAAAAGTTGATTCCTATATAGGTACCTCATCCCCATATCACTTGTTATAACTTGTTTGATATCTGGTAATCGATCTTCTCGTACCATGGTTGATCGTGTGGATTTATCAACATTCAGTAAGTATGCATCTCCTGAAAATGACAAATTATCTGTGTAGGCATTCAGTGCAGCTCGAATTTCATTCTTCTGCTCCTGTTGCTTTTCTTTCTGTTTAAGCCGTTTCCATGTAGAAACATCACCATTTTGAATCAGCATACGTTGGAAAGGTAAATCACCCTCCATGGGTTTGTAGGATTCTAAATATAAATCAGCAGGTTTTGCAGGTACACCTTGCAATGTTAATGATCGTACATAGTTTTGAGATGTTAGCAATATACGAGAAAGTTCATCCGTTGTTTTTTCTGAATCGATATGAGAGTTATCTGAGTCAGGAAGAAGAGATGAAGTAAGATTTATAGCCTTCTCAATGGTAAGTTTTACTCGCATTGCTGGAAGCAAAGTTTCTAACGGAGCAAATGGTTTTTTATTAATGTTGGATGCTTCGGGTGGTACATGTACTGCAGGGTTCTGACTCGCTCTTGCAGTGGTTGGCAGCAGCATCGAGGACGAAATTGAACCAAATACGGAAAGCGATGATCTGAAAAGGAATCTCCTATCTATATTATATTCTTCATCTATGACCAAACAAAGTTTCGTCGAAGAGTTTTTTGACACGCTTTCGCTTTTGTGAAGTTGATGTGGCGACTTTGATCCGCGGAAAATCATCTTGAAGCTTATCGCACCACTGAAAAGTTGAATTAGAATCATTGCAATGAATATTACTTGAATTGGGACTCCATTGACATGTTTAAGCATGATACTTTGTTTCAATGATACCTGAGGTCTCTAGTTGTTATCAATGAAGTGGTAATAATAGTAATCTTTAGTAGTGTTGGTTTGTATTTAAATAATAATGAGGTGTAATCTATTGAGTCATGGAAAGAGTTCTTATCCTACGTCACAGAAGAAAATGCAGAAAACAATCATGATTTATTTTTTATCAAAATAATTCACCTAAAAAAACATGTTCTCAAACTTATCATCTGCTGATTGCTGGAAATTGAAAATAGTCTTGCAATTATGTTTCCATCTTCGTGGAACCAGCTAAAATCCGTTCAGAAATTTGATATTAGCGCAAGCAATATTATTTGGTCTTCGAAGAAAAAATCAACTTTGTAATCTCACCAAATAAATAATACGAATTTATTTTTAGTATTATAGCTGCTTTAATATATGTTCTAAATTGAGCTTGCACGATTCCGTTCTCAGAAAATCTGAAAGATGAATATAACGAAGATTATTTTTATTTTCGATGGCAGTGGATAGGAAACAAAACCTGTATTTTTCATTGTATTTTTTTGTTTAAAAACATTCAACAATTTTGCCAATTGAAACTTATTCAGCTGTGAGCCATGAATGAATCTGCAAATGTTGACAAAGCTGGAACAATTGAAATTTGATACACATCATGATACAAGTAAAAATGGAATCGAATTTGATTTGCAAATCTTAAAACCAATGTTGTAAGGACAAGATCTACAAACGCGGTAAATTCTATTCGTTTGAGAGTTAAGAAATATCCTTTTTCCATAGACGTAGAACCAATACGAGGATTACTGTAAGAAGAGCGAGAGATAAATAACGCACTCTCATGAAACAAATCCCTTCTACGAAAACAAGAAACAGCAAGCAGCTGTCACACAGGTCACTGTAACTGCTATAATACATTGCTCCTCTTGACACCTCTATTCAATCATTCACACTGACTACACTCCTACCATCATATTATCTAATCCTATATTGAAAAGTGTAACACACACTGTAGAGAGGAAGAATCGAAAATGACACAGGAACGCGATACAAATCCCAAATCAGCAACAGCGTCAGATGGAGGAAGGGGAGGGATTCAATTTGGAACAGGTATCGCTTACGATGATGCCTATGGGCATACTCAAGAAGAATATGTCGTTTCTTTGCCAACCTTAGAAGAAGAACAACTCCGAAACAGAGATGGAGATTTAAAAATACGAGAGCGTATGGAGGAGGAAGATGAAGGTCGAATTGCAGGTGGAGCAAGTCATCCTAGTAGTCGAAGAAATTTATCCAAGGTATGCTTTGAAGTTGTTTGATAGTTTGATACATTAAGGTGACAAGATTGTTTGTCTGTACAGTGTTTGCATTGCTTGCTGTTTGATTTTCAATGTTCAGTTTTCGAATTTTGGTAGAAATCTTGTTTGTTTCTGCATTGATTCCAGCACACCCTTTCTCTCACATTCCATCCAATTTACCCCCTACTACTCTTTGTCATGATGCACAATATTACTATCTACAGTACTACTATCTCTATTGACTTTATGTTCCTATATCATACACGTATGTGTGCATGATTGTCATACTGTTCATTGCCCATTTTTCCGTGCTGAACCCATCTCACAGGACCTTTTATTTCTTCTTTTCTTGTTGTATTGCTTCTATAGGAACGTGAAAGTGCTGATGCGGATACACAGGACCCATTTGATACCGAATATGCGAAACAAAATGGATCTGGACTTGTCAATACTCGAATCGCAGATCGTGAAAGTGAATATCACAAACGTCGTCATAATAGACAACAATTGCAGGATGGCTTGAGTTTCAAAGATGCCATGCAACAGGTAAATGTTGAACGTGAACGTCAGGATTTACTAAAGGATGTGAAAGAATTACAAGAGATGGAGCAAAATTCAATAAATAAGGATGAGACTGAAAGTAGGCCTGCTAGAAGGAGAAGAAGAAGATGGGATGATTCCACTTCATCCGGGAATACTAATCCTCCTTCCACAGATGATTCAGCAATTGTTAGTGATAGCGAAGTGTCTACCTCAACTCACAGCACCATAACTTCAGCAAAATCTAGGTGGGATGAAGATGTTTCTTCTCTAAAATCATCACGTCGCAAAAGATGGGATGAAACACCTGTAGCTACCACTAATATGACTGCTGCAACACCACTTATATCCTCAGGAGTTGATGCAACCCCTCAGGTTTCTAATCAATGGGATGAAACTCCACTTGCGGTTCCTGCCTCAGGTCCAGATGAAACGCCCATAGCAGGATCTAACATTAGTCGCAAACGATCTCGCTGGGATTCTACCCCTGCTCCTACTTCTACAGCAACTGCCACAGCCAATTCTATATCCCTCCCCGTCATGACTCCTCTCGCTGGAGCCTCCTCCCTAATATCTGGAACACCTCTATCTGGAGATTTAGCTAGAGCACTTGCTGTTGAAAAAGAAATGGAGGCTCGTAATCGACCTTGGACAAATGATGCTCTCGATGCTATTTTACCTGCGGAAGGATATACCATCCTTCCTCCACCTGTCAGTTATCAGCCCCTCCGTACCCCCAGTCGCAAACTCCTGGCAACCCCAACACCCATGGGAATGACTCCAGCTGGATTTCAAATGGCAGTCCCCGTAGAAGAACAAACAGAAAATATGACCATGGATCAAATTCGGGAAGCATACGGTATCCCGATTCAGGTAACATCTGCTGATGGTGCTGTTGGAGCACTACCCCCCATTAAGCAGGAAGATTATCAATACTTTGGTCGATTGCTGGAAGATGTAGAGGAGGAAAAAATGTCTAAGGAAGAATCGAACGAACGTAAAATTATGACCTTATTGTTAAAAATCAAATCAGGAACTCCACCACAACGTAAAACGGCAATGCGTCAGATTACAGACAAGGCAAGATCATTTGGAGCAGGTCCATTATTCAATCAAATATTACCGCTTCTGATGAGTCCCACATTGGAAGATCAAGAGAGGCATCTATTGGTCAAAGTTATTGATCGTGTTTTATACAAATTAGATGATTTGGTTCGACCATATGTGCATCGTATTTTGGGGGTTATTGAGCCTCTATTGATTGACGAAGATTATTATGCAAGGATTGAGGGACGTGAAATTATTAGTAATTTGGCCAAAGCGGCAGGATTAGCCACTATGATTGCTACCATGCGTCCGGATATTGACAATCCCGACGAATATGTTCGAAATACAACTAGCCGTGCTTTTGCAGTGGTGGCAAGTGCATTGGGAGTTCCTACGCTGCTTCCTTTTCTCAAGGCAGTGTGTCAAAGTAAAAAGAGTTGGCAGGCTCGACATACCGGAATTAAAATTGTGCAACAAATTGCTGTTTTGATGGGATGTGCAGTCTTGCCCTATCTCAGAGAATTGGTCGAAATAGTCTCGCATGGTTTGACTGATGATCAACAAAAGGTCAAAACCATTACTGCCTTAACATTAGCAGCGTTGGCAGAAGCTGCATATCCTTACGGTATCGAGAGTTTTGATCCTGTCCTTTGGCCATTGTGGAAGGGTGCTTTGGAACACCATGGGAAAAGTTTAGCTGCATTTTTGAAAGCAATTGGATATATCATTCCACTCATGGAAGAGACATTTGCATCCAAATATACAAAATTGGTTATGCCTATCCTCATACGAGAATTCCATAGTCCCGAAGAGGAAATGAAGAAGATTGTACTAAAAGTGATTAAACAGTGTGTTGGTACGGCAGGAGTGGAACCACAATATATTCGCGAAAAAGTCCTCCCAGAATTTTTCAAGCATTTCTGGATTCGAAGGATGGCTTTGGATCGAAAAAATCATATTCAAGTTGTGGAAACGACAGAGGAATTAGCGAATAAGGTCGGATGTTCCGATGTTATTTCTAGGATTGTGGATGATCTCAAAGATGACTCGGAACCATACCGAAGGATGGTCATGGAAACTGTTCAAAAAGTTCTCGAGAATCTTGGTACAAGTGATGTAGATGAAAGATTGGAAGAACGTTTGATTGATGGCATTTTATACGCCTTCCAAGAACAGGCTGTGGATGCGAGTAATACCACAAATTCATTTGCTGTGAAGGATGCACAAGTTATGCTAGATGGATTTGGGACCGTCGTAAATGCTCTTGGAGAAAGGTGCAAGCCATATTTAAAACAAATCGCTGGAACTATTAAGTGGCGCTTAAATAATAAGGCTGCATCGGTGCGTATGCAAGCTGCAGATTTGATTGGACGCATTGCTGTTGTTATGAAAGCATGTGGAGAAGATCAATTGATGGGACATTTGGGTGTAGTCCTGTATGAATATCTTGGAGAAGAGTACCCAGAAGTCCTTGGTTCTATCCTTGGTGCTCTAAGAGCCATTGTGAATGTAATTGGAATGACAAAAATGACACCTCCTATTCGTGATTTACTTCCCAGACTTACACCTATCTTGAGAAATCGGCATGAGAAGGTCCAGGAAAATTGTATTGACTTAGTCGGACGAATTGCAGATCGTGGTGCCGAGTTTGTCAGTGCTAAAGAATGGATGAGAATCTGTTTTGAATTACTGGAAATGCTAAAAGCACATAAAAAGGCGATTCGCCGTGCTGCTGTAAGCACTTTTGGATACATTGCGAAAGCTATTGGTCCACAGGATGTTCTCCACACTCTTTTGAACAACTTAAAAGTACAGGATAGGCAAATGCGTGTATGTACTACTGTGGCTATTGCTATTGTGTCTGAAACTTGCGGGCCGTTCACTGTACTACCAAGTGTAATGAACGAGTATCGTGTTCCAGAATTAAACATTCAGAATGGAGTACTGAAAGCATTGAGTTTTATGTTCGAATACATCGGCGAAATGGGTAAAGACTATATCTATGCAGTAGCGCCTCTGCTTGAAGACGCTCTTATGGACAGAGATCAAGTACATCGTCAAACCGGTTGCGCTGCTGTAAAGCATTTGGCTTTGGGAGTTGCAGGTCTCGGTTGTGAAGATGTACTTGTTCATTTATTGAATTTAGTTTGGCCAAATGTATTTGAACAAAGTCCTCATGTAATACAAGCAGTATTTGATGCCATTAGTGGCTTGATGGTAGCACTCGGACCCAACATTATATTACAATATGCACTTCAAGGATTGTATCATCCTGCTAGGAGAGTGAGGGAAGCGTACTGGAAGGTTTTCAATACTCTGTACATCTATGCTGCTGATGCGCTTGTTATAGGGTATCCAATGTTGGAGGAAGAGGGTGAAAATAAATATGCAAGAACATCTTTGGAGCTCTTTATTTAATTTCAAGTCAAAATGCATCTTCTTCCAATGAATAAATATCAAAATTATATCGTTTTTATGACTTCTAATGACAAACATAATCAACTTTTACTTTTGACAAAGGTTCTTATGTTTTATTAGTGATGTGACCTACTGTGTTGAATTCTTCTTCACTCTATGGTGATCCGTTTTTAAGTTCAAGCTTCAATACTCTAAGACTGAGATGAAGGGTATCTTCTTTGACGATGACTGTGTTTACGTCAAACAATTGCCCATTTCATGAAATCTGGTTGTCGTTAGAAATTTCTTATTGATTTCAAGGCATTTTAGACAACCTTGTGCCGTATGATGACCCCGAAGGCTGAAGGAAACAGGAATCAGCGTAAAGAATTGTACTAAAACTACGCAAAGCAAAGGTTTCTTATAATTTTTCATGTTGAATCATCACTGTGGACATTGAAAGAGAAAAACTTGCATCTTTGATTCATTGCCTTCCAATAGGGCTATCACTGTTCCTTTTCATCAGAGAAAATTAGTTTTATCTTCGTTGATTCGAAGTATACCGAAAAATGGTCCTGACGAAAATGCCAAGACGTCCTTATGGAAGTCAATTATCTGATTCAAATCCATCACAAGATCAACTTCCAGATAACGTTCCTATCGTTGGACTAGGATGTTCTTCCTTTTCAAAATTTTTCCAAGCAACTGAAGATGATCCAAGCAAGAAAGAAAAAAACAAGATAGAGCAAGATAATGAAGATATCAAAACTGATTTATCCTGGGTCACATTAAAAAATCCTCATGTTCAAGAATGGATCGAAACAATCATTTATGCTGTTGAAGAATGTGGAATAAATTTGCTCGATACTGCACCTTGGTATGGACATGGCTCTAGTGAGATAGTGATTGGATATGCAATGGAAAAAATGCTTGGTAACGATACAAAAAAACTAAGTCAAAAGATGAGACGAGAAGATATCATTCTAAATACCAAGGTTGGACGGTATGAATCAAACCCTAAGTACATGTTTGATTTTTCAGGAAGACGAGTAATGGATTCTGTGAAACTAAGTATTCAAAGAATGAAATGTCAATATATAGATGTACTACAACTTCACGATCCTGAATTTGCCCCCTCAATTGATTTATTATTGGAAGAAACAATACCACAAATGGCCCAAATGCGAAAAATGGGACTAGTGAAGGCCATCGGAATCACGGGATATCCATTATCTATCCAAAAAGAAATTATTGAACGTAGCTGGAAAGAACTAGGCATCAAATTCGACCAATCTTTGACGTACGGACATTTCAATTTACACGATCAATCTCTCATTTCGCCTTATCCACATTCAATTGAACATAAATTACATGATGGGGTTGAGTCTACTTTATCGTTCGCAGATTATGTTCTTCAAGAACGAAGCATGGGTTTGATCTGTGCTGCACCTCTCTCAATGGGTCTATTAACCAAAAGTGGTCCACCTGCTTGGCATCCAGCATCTTCTACTTTGAAATTGGCTTGTTTAGAAGCATCTCAGTTGTGTGAGGAAAACAGTGTTAATATTTCAAAATTAGCCATAGCATTTTCCCTCTCAAATAGTGACATATCTTGTACTCTTTTGGGAATGAAAAGCATCGAGGAGGTTAATATGGCAATGGATGCTGCTATTATATTTTCAGATGAAAGCGAAGAAGAAAAGAAAAGAGAAAAACACAGTCACCCCGGCGAACTCAATTTTCTTTATAAAAATCTTAGTTCAATCGAATTGAAGACGTTGAAACAAATTTTGGATAAAAAGCATGGTCCGTTTAAGAAAGTGTATATGAATGGAGAATTTGAATGGGACGGTATCCATGAAGCAAATATATTTTGGAATCAACTAGAGGGTGGTCGAAAAGAAGGAGAAACAAGAATGAGAGGAAAATAGCTTTTGTTTGTTCTAATAGCGACTTTTAATTTATCTTCATTCTAACAAAGGAACCTAAATATACTGGAATACACACAAGTTTCAAATCAAGATCTCATCAAAATAAAGATTTATGCATGCGTAAAAGAAATCTAGTATTTTTTATCTTCCAGTATCTTTGACTAAACTCATATAACTTGCAAATTCATCCCTAGGACTATTTCGTGCATTCTTCTTGGAAGATTTAGTTCCATTCCTAACTTTGGTTGATAATTGTATCCCTAAACTGTCTGCAACTTCATTTCGATTATTTCTCGAGTTTGCTTCTCCCCATGCAGTCTCAAGCAAAATAGACATTGCTTCTTCGACATTTGAGCAAAATTTTGATAATTTTTCATCATATTCAAGGAGCTTAATGTACAATTGTTCAGCAGTATATGAGCGTACTCGAGGGTAACGATGATCCAATAACCTCATTATGAAAGGGAATATTTGGTCCAGGACCTTATCAAATGTTAAAAATGAATTCGATGAGATTTATGGATATTTTTGTCCAAAAAAACAAGCAGTCGGTAGACAATCTTAAAAGAAAAAATCATCCACTCAAACTTACCAGAGATTGATCCTGCGATGGTAGTAAGCCTATCAAAACACCCACAATGCCAAAAATGCGCTGAACGTCAGTACATTTGTAGGCTTCTACTTTGAGTTTTTCCAAGACTGCTGGAACAAATTTCTTTTCTTGTAATAATAAGGGATCTAAAACGGATTGACATAAAAGTTGCTCAAGAGTTTTAAGGAGAGGTAAAATAACTCTACCATTCTTTGAATATATACTAAATAGGTTTATGAGAACTACGAAAAAACAAGTTAGCGTTATAAACGAAAGGTGAGTGAGTTCTTAGGAAAAATGATGACCAAACAACATACCTTCTCCAAATTTTCCGATCACTCTACTGCCATATTTATCGTCTTTATTAACTCCTTTTATCCATTCAAACAGAGCATCTTTTGAATTTTTTACCACACTCTCAGTTAAACCTCCTACACTTATCACCATTCCAGAAATAATTGCGTCGAAAAGTGGCGTAATATTCACAGCTCTCATAACAAGAGGGAACGTCAGTTTGGGGTTAGCCCAATTCATTTTTTCCTTTGTGTGATTTTCTATAGAAAGAGCTTCAAGTAGCAATTCACGTTGTGGAATGAATGGAACAATCGGATTCTTTGATAATAAAATCCGTTCTAAACAAGACCCAGAATGGTGTCGAACTGCGTCTAGTTTCTCGGATAATTGCTTAAATAAGGCTTGCATCACTTTTTCACAACGTTCGTCGTCGAAGTATAACGTATCATGCAATGAGCGTGAATCCAACGTTGAATTAAGAAGAGTGGTAGACTCTTGAATGTCATTTTTTGTAGATTTTAGATACAAAAGACGTGCATTTATGGGCGGCAATTCTGTATACTCTGAGTCTATGGTAAAAGGACTTTCCGAACAATCGTGCTTCTGTGGTATGCAAAGTGAAGCTTTTACTGATAAGTATAGCAACGTTTCTATAGCGCTCAAAGCAGCAATACGTGACCATGATCCTACGTCACCTCTTCTATCGGTGTTGTAGTCATCCATGCATGACAGCAAACAATCAAAAATTTGGTCTATTCTATATTTATTTAAATAGACATTGTTTGAACCATCTGAAACATTCAATTGCATAGTTTCAATTCCAACTGTTTGGACGATATTGGACAAAGCATTTATAGAGTTTCGCCTAGTTTCAGCGTCTGGTCCCAAACCTACTTTCGCATCCTTTTTCGCTGCATCGCACAAACAATCAATAACTTCCGCGAGCACGTTATGATTAGGAGCTAATAACTTTCTAGGCAACGATCCTAAAGCCAGAGTGAAACCTCTTGTGACGGCAACATTTTCACTGTTTCTTATTAATTGAATGTAATTGTCCACAACACGTTTTTGAAGCCTCTCCGAAGGTCCATTCGGACCTACTGGAAAGTATGCTCGTGTGAGAGCATGGAGCGCAGCAACTGCCTCTTTTTGAATTTGTTCGTTAGGGTGTTTCAAGTGGATGTCAACAGAATCAAGCAATTTAACCTTTTTATTTGGTACAACGTAGGTTGATGTTAAAACATGCGGGCAATATGATATGAAACATGAAATTGAAAGACATACCTGCTGTCTCACAGTCAATTTAAGCTTCGCGATTGAGATGCATTCTATCAATCTAGCAACGGCACATCTCATAATTTCACCGCCTTTTCCACGGTATAATCGTTCTTTTTCGATTTTTACCACGAGTTCGGCTAATTCACTCCTTAGATTGTGGCAACTTTCTGTTCCATTATTATTTTCTATTCTCTCATTTCCTAACGCGAATACTATCTCCGCTACAGCAAGAATGGACCCATGTCTTATGTACAAGTCTGTATTTGTGCAATTTTCTATGAATTTCGTCAATACTATTTTCTTGATAAACTCTATATCTAGAACAGAAAGATCACCCAAAGCTTTACTAACTAACACTCTGACATCTGTATCCCAGTGATATGCTCTATCTGCCAAAGTGCTTACTATAATTCGTCTATATCCTTCTCCTTGTGAGCCTAAATTTGCAACTTCAAAAGCAACTTTTCTGAAAGCAACTTCTCTTTTACCAACCGCAAAATAATCAGCTTTAGTAAGAATATCTATTCCATGCTCAACATTTTTTCCTCCCATTCTACCTACAAATTCTTGAAAAGCCGCACTTGCGGCCCTTCTGCAATTGAGCTCCCTGTCAAATAGTGCTGTGCATAACATAGCTTCTGTTAATGGACGAATATATGGAGCCAGAACCTCTGGTGAATAAGCTCTAGAGAAAGCCCAGCATACATAACAAGCAGCATCTCTAACCTGAGCACCAATGACAACCATTGTATGCTTTCGTTTGTCAAATGACATTGCACGCAGGACTACCTCAACCGAATCGCCTAGATTATCTGGTAGAAGTAAACCTCTTCTAGCTAATTCTGCAAGAGCAAGACATGCCCCATGCCAAGCAGTTGAGTCATCGTCACCAGTGGAATGAAAAAGTTCAAAAATATAGTTCAGAATATCAAAAGAACAAATTTGAGGAAGGCGTTCAGTGATTCGACCAAGATTTTTGGCTGCGGTATAGCGTATATTCGTAGATGGATCCTGGAGGTAGTACAGCAATAAGCCTGTGGTATCCTCAATTTGGGGTGGGATTTCAAAGAAGTATGAAGATTCGCTATCAATTTGTTCCCTCGGCTTTTCCTCCAAATCTATTGTTGTTGCATCTTTCATCAAGCCATTTGAACTTTTATCTTTTGCATAACCATTTGATAAATTTTCCAATAAACTGCGACTCCCACGTTGATACCTCCATTCTGCAATACGAGGTTTAAGATGTGCGCAACCAACACGGGCAAACAACTTGACCAGAAGCTTCCGTAATACCATTGGTTGACTCTGTATCCTCTCATTAGTACTTTGATTTGCTGAGTCTTGTGCTAATATTATACAATGTTCCCAAATTGTTTCCATACAAGAAACTAAATTGATTAGATTTGTCCTAGCCCCAGCTTTGAATACGTGAACTAAAGTTTGAACAACACCCATGACTGAAAATAATAGCAGATGTCCCGATTCTTTTTCATCATTGAGATTTGATTCATCAGAAGAATGATTTTGGTAAGCTGTCCAACGATTCAAAATTTGAGCAGCATAATGTTCTACAAAAGTTTCCAATGCACCCTCCTTTTCCAAATCAGGACGAGTTAGCAAACGAGCTAGACAAGATGCTGCAGCTTCTCTGGTTTTCCCTGTATCACCCAAGTGGAATTTGCAAGTTTGAATTATAGAATTCATTAATGTCATGTTCTCATGCATATCATCCCCATCACTGGAATTGTTTTTTTGTGCATTATAATACAGAGAAAGAGACGAATCAAGTGTAAACAAATCAAATGGGAGTAACGATAGAACTTCCAACCAAGTGAAAAGGATAAATGTTGATTCCCAAAATGCTGGAAAATTTTCTAGATCTAAATCTTGTGATGATAAAAAAGTCCGCGGGTCAGGTAAATGCCGAATTGAAAACAAGACAGGTTCTAGATCATCGACTTCGTGAGGTAAAAATTTCTGAATTTTTTTATACCCTCTCACTTTACATAGACTTTCCAAAGCTGATAATGAAAATGATATATTGCAGTTGAGACGCTGAAGTTTTTGTGTGTTATTTTGCTCTGTACTTGAGGTGCATAATGCAAAATATTCATGGATGATTGTTCGAGAATAAGTTGCTAGTTGAGTAATCATGGATTCCAAATGAGGGTCAAGAAGTGTTGGGCATTCCAGATATTTATCAATAATAGAACGAAATGCTTGAAGTTGTTGAATTTTGAATGTCATTTGGGACAAGCTATTTGATGATGACTCTGAACAACATATTGGAGGGACTGTGGAACAAAGCTTAGAAACTATCTTTGAGCACTTATCATATTCCATAAAAAAAGAATTCGTGTTTGATAGAATAGCATTGTCCACCATGATCGGCAAGTGTACTTTTTAGTCGTTTCAGGAAATTAAATTGCAGTCCAACCTCCAATTGAAATTACACTTCCCTCCAATTTGAATTTTTGATAAATTCTTTTAGACCAGCAGCTATGACGTTTATAGTGAAATTAATCAAAGAAATTTGTTATGGAATCTTCTACGGAGGTTCCACGATTTAATTGTAGGAATTTTTTTTTCAAGTTTCGTTTGAATATTTCCAAAACAACCGCCTTGTCTTACAAAGGAAACCATAGAAATGGGATTACTTGTAAACTCCAAAGATGGCACACTAAGTTTCGCAGCAACTTTTATCTTGATTGGAATACCTCTACTGGGTATTGGCTATCATAGCTCACAAAAAAAGAAAAAGTCCTTTCCAAGAGAAACAATTGATTCATCACTAGTGGATACTTTGCTATTTCATGGATCTATTGAATTATGTCTTAGTTGTTTCTTCCTATCCTTGGCCTGCGCTTTCATCACAATCGAAATTATAAGAGATTGGAGAATATATCAAAGAACGAAAGGAAAGGAAAATGTTCATGAATTACTAGCATTGAAAGCACGAATCAAGGAACTGTCACCAGAGGAACTTTTGGTCGAAATGGAGGGCTTCATACTCTCCAAGAGGGTATCATCTACCACTTCCAAAATAAGTGAACAATCCAAGAGTATGTGCTCCTTTTTATCGGTTTATTTGGAGGAACTTTCGAGCCAGTATTGTCAAAAAATAAAAAAGGATAAACTTGGAAAAGTAAACGAAACTAAAGCAAGTAGCGACAATTTGGATATTATTTGTCAAAAAGTAGCCTATCTAGTACTACGAGAAGAAGAAAATATTGCTGAAAGTAATAATGCTGCAACTGATCAATATATTCAACTTCTTTCGGGAGCAATTTCTCTTTTAGCCCTAATTGCTAAAAAACCATTCATAAGACAAAGACATTTTGAAATGGCTAATGAGTTTGGATTTGATATTCCCATCAAAGCTCTACGAAAATCATTGACACTTGCCGAAAAGCAGAGCTTGAAAAATGAGAGTATTGCAAAAACGACCGCTCCCAGCGATGAAACTGACACAATGATAGCAAAAGAGCATATCGTGGCAGAGCTCCATCGTAAGGGATGTTTGTTCTTGGGTGCAGTAGCAGATGAAAGTGCTGATTTGGCAATTCTTATTGTAAATGAAGCAGGTTTAGAACTAATTTTAGATATACTAACATGGTACCGATTCCATGAAGATATAGGAAATTGGGGTTTATGGGCAATTTTTATTTTATGCTACGAAAATTCGAACAATAAAGGCTCATTGATAAAACTACATGGCATTTCGGTAGTATGCCAAACAATGAAAAATAACCCAGATTCGATAGAAGTACAAAGGCATGGTACAGCAATTTTGTTTGATCTCCTACGTCATAGTTGTCAGAACAAAAACGGAAGCAGCGATTCTATTGCTCAAGTGAGATCATTAGCTTTAAACGCAGGTTTACAAGAGGCTGTTCATCAGGCTATGGCGAAACATAAGAAAAGCTCTGAAATAATGATGATGGGACGTGAAATGCTTGTTGCGACTCAATTCCAAGGAAATATTCCTTCATTTGATGGAGCATTGACAAGGTTGCAATGATAATTCTTCTGTATTTTCAGATTATTTTCTACATTTATTGCTTATCAAATAACTCTCCGTCGAATCGTGGTGGACTTTTTGAGCATTTATAAATATGGAACAATAGAATATCATTCATCTTGATGAAAGATTTTCTTGTGAAATTTTCAGTGTACTCAGGCCTTTCTTTATAGCAGTAAGCGCTCTTTTGATGCTCGAATATTTTCTTTACCAATTATGCAAGTATTTGTAAATTTGACATGATATGTATGAACACGTTTTTTTCATCCCTTCCTGTACTATCCATTGAGTTGAAAACGAAGTATGTACTTGAAATTCTTCCTGAAAATTTTCAAATGACATTCATTAACTTTATCATAATAGAGAAATCCCATTCCAATACACTTTTGTTATCAAATGTAATATATTTTAATAATAAAATAAGAGTTCTCTAGAAATAGTCATGAATACTATACTTTATTTTCATTTTTTTAAAAGCATGCTAATAGAGATTGAGGGAAGATGAATTATTTGAAAAACAAATGATCAGGATGGTCATTGGTTTGTTAAAATGTTACGTAAAACTATATGTCTATTCCCAATAAGATGAATATTGTGGACGTGGTTTTTTCGACGTATGGTTAGCCTAAAGGAATCGTAGCACGATTTAATTTTTCTCAATAAAGTAGAATTACGTACGTGTACAAATAAAATGTGACTGCAAATACTATACGACTATTTATTAAAAAAATACACAGCAGTTATCTGAATACCTATATTATTATTATTATTCCTCTTCCATAATTCATTTACCTTTGTATATTGGAGGACTCTGCAGTAATTAAAACACAGAATCAATTGCAATATGTCTAACATTTCAAAAACCCATGCTTACGGAAAACTCATCCTTTTTGGTGAGCACTTTGTGGTGTACAAAGTGCCAGCTCTAGTTGGCGCGGTCGCTGCATACACAGATTGTGACTTCCAATTTACTGAATCTCCTGGTTTAGAAGTTATTGATAACCGTCCCGCTGTTCCCAACTATAAGGTTACCAAAAAGGAGGAAGGGGATAAAGCACTTAATTTGGTATTAGATCACTTCAAACTAGACCCACAAGAAAGAGGAATTAAGATGACCTTTGGTGGAGATTTGACCTGTGCTTCAGGAATTGGTGCAAGTGCCGCACAAGTCGTTGCGCTTGCTCGTGCGATTAACCTTGAATGCAAATTGGATCTCTCAGAGGACGAAATCAACGCTGCTGGGTATGAAGGAGAAAAGGGATATCATGGTACACCATCTGGTATCGATAACACCGCCGCTACTTTTGCTGGAGTTTTGCGATTCCAACGCACAGATAGCGACCCTATTTTTATTAAAAAGAAAACAAAGGAACCCATTCGCATTGTTTATGCCTCTACTGGAATCACTTCCTCCACAACAAAGGTTGTAGGCGACGTGAGATCGAAAAAAGAGGCAGATCCTGCCTGGTTTGATGATTTGCTTGTTCAATATAAAGCTTTGGTGAAAAAGGGAGAAGCTGCACTTGACAATTACGATTTACCAGAATTAGGAAGATTGCTGGATGAGAACCATAGTCTCTGCCAAAAGCTTACAGTGAGCTGTGCTGAACTTGATAATTTGGTGGATGCTGCACGTTCTGCGGGGGCTTATGGTGCTAAAATGAGTGGAACTGGTCGAGGTGGACTTATGTTAGCTCTCGCCCCCACTGCTGAAATTCAAGATTCAGTTGCTGAGGCCTTGGAGAAGGCAGGTGCACCCCAGGTTTGGAAAACAGCTTTCGCTTAAATTTGTGAATGCAAGTTATTTTTGTTTGACTCAATAATTTTACTACTTGATGTATAAAGATATATTTGTATATATAACATTGCGTTCGATTTGGCGAGCCAAATAAAAGGAGACCTCTAGAAAAGGGATTCATTGATTTATATATTTTAGTCACAATACAAAGTTTACAAATGAATTCTATTTTCATGCAAAGAAACATTAGATAATCATATCAATTAATAAGTGATCCATTTTACCTTCCAAATAAGCTTAACACGCATAGATAAGACATCATATAGAGAATAAGACACTCTTCATTCATACATTTCTCTACCCAACTGAGCTATACTACATCGTACACATTGTATGCCTGTTTGGGATGGAAACCTTGCTATAGCAAGCACACACAAAAGAAGACAAAAAACAAAAATTTCTATGTCGGTATTCCTTTGATTAGTTCAAACAAATACTACAAGCAAAATAATACATGCAAACGGATGAAAAAAGATCCATTAATATATGTGACGCGAACAGTATTTAATTCAGATAAAGACATGCTTTTTCGTCAATGCTAAGATTAGTCAAACACATACGTGAAACTTCGATTTTATGAAAATCAGAATATGCGACAATGCTGTATTGGATGATTTAGACTGTCCATGCACAACGCATTTTCAGGGTCTTATCGTCAAGGATCTTTACCTTGCCAAGGCTACAAAAGGACGCAGGTTGCGCTTTTGCCGATTTCATATATTCAGAAAATGTGACCAACTTTGTCAAGGTGTTTTCTCACTCACCCAAACATTTTTACTATATCCGTTACTGATTATGAAATTAAAAGTTTATTCTTGAACTTCCCCGTCCTCAACTATTTCGCCCTCATCCTCACTCTCATCTCCAGCAGACGTCATCCTTGAAGAAGAGTTTGGTCCATAACCTGTTGATGCTCCATAAGCAGCAGTCATTGCGTTTTTAGCTCTTAAATGAAGCTCGTTAAAGAACCACTTGACACTCGATACAGGCTCACGATTCAGAATTTTCTTACATTCAGCCTCATGTTCTTTCCCAGCAGCCTTGAGCAAATTGTCGCGAAATTCTTGAAACTCCATATTTTTCATCACTACGATCCCTGTCGCAAATGTCTTCGTAGGTGATATAAGACGGCTTAAAAAATGTTTATCTTTACGATATCGATCTTTCATATCATCCACAAAATCCTCGAAAATCATACGCGGTGCATCGTCATCTTGCTCTTTTACAGGTATGAATGTAGGATCCTTTGAGGCAACTTCTTCGATATTCCGCCATCTTGTCACAATTGTAATTCTTCCTTCCTTTGCTTCCTTTCGTAGGAATACCCTGTATGCGTCTCTTTGAGCCTTTTCAGCATCGAGACGAGCTTTTCGTATTCGTCGACGTTTCTCATCTTCCGCTGCCTGAAGATCAATTACATAATCAGCAAACATAAGTTGACGGTCCGCGTCAATGAAACAACCTGATACTGCAAATCGAGGATCAGATAAACTTGTCTCATCAAGAGAGGTTTTAAATGAAGACCTGGAGGCACAATTAAACAGGAATATGAGATGAAACGTGAACAAAACGCAAGTAATTGCAAAATATTACATCATATAATGACATACCAAGTAGATGCAAATGTCAAAAGACCATTTTGCTCTTTATCCTTCATAAAACTCCAAAATGCATCTCTTGCAGCCTTCTTTTTTGTCCGATTCACTCGTTCTTCTCTCTTTCTCATTTCTTCCACAAAATCATAAAAAAGTTCTTCTCTGGTTTCTTCATCTTCCACAGCAAAAAATCGATCATCCTTTGCCAATTTATCTCTGCACTCTCCAAATCTTGAATTGGGTGTTATTCCCAATCTCGGTAACATATCTGTCATTAGTTGTTGAAAAGCATCCTTTGCACGCTTAATTTCCTGTCTCCGCATCTCTTTTTCTTCATTGGCACGTTTTGTTTGATATTCCGCTAGTGCTTGCTTTCGTTCGCCTAAAGTTTTACATGCTGACCAGCGATAATCCTCGGAACAAATTCTCAATACATCTGCCCATTTCATTGTTGGTGAAATGCCTTTGGCAAGGAGAAGACCCTTGAAGGCCGCAATAGCTTCTTCTTTGTTGGCATAAGATGGTTCTTTTTTGGGTTTTGGTGATTCCATTTTTTTCTTTTTAGCTTTTTCAGAAGAATTATGAAACGAAGAAGAAAGTCTTTTCTGGCTGATAGGGGATTGAAACTCGGTGGATGGTATAAAATTAGCAGGTTTTTCCCAGCACGTGGTCTTTCCATCACTGTAGTATTTTTTGCCTGTATTTTTATCAGTATATTCTCTCCATGTTGATTTGGTTGTCTTGTGATTCTTTGTTGGTGTCTGAACTGGACTGGGTGTAGCTTTTACTATGAGAGGCCCATCAAAATCCTCTGGTTTGGAATAGGTGCTCTCTTTGGTCACAGAATTGTAATAATATTTAATCCCTGAGGGAGCTGTATGCTCTGTCCAAGGCGATTTTGGTTGTTGAGGAGTCGCATTTTGTTGAAGTGGTTGCTGTATTGACTGTTGCTGTTGTTGTAAGTGTGACATGGGAATAACAGGGCTCATAGCTGCAGTAACAGCTGTAGCAGAAGGTGGGGGCTGTTGCATGGGCATCTGAGTTGGAGCTCGACCATGATGTGGAAATCCAAGAGCTGGATTTTGTTGCATTTGATGTTGATGAACTTGTGAAATCTTTTGTCTAAAAGGATCAGCTACTGGCTGTTGGTGCTGTTGAGCATTAGGAATCCCAGGTGTCGGAAACTGACCCGGTGGAACCTGTTGCTGCTGGTGTTGTGTATTAGAATATGAAATAGGAGTTGCAATTTGACCCGGTGGGACACCAAGTGCAGCAGGAGGTGGTTTTTGAGTTTGAGGTAATGATAGTGGAGGAAACCCTCTAGCAGGATGTCCTGGACCCTGATTAGGATGCATAGGTCTTCCTGGCCCAGACCCACTTGGTGGAGGAGGTGGCGGTATTTGAAAAGGAGGATTATTGGGAGTATTATGCATTCCTCCCATGCGTGGACCTTGACCTTGAAAATTGGGTCCACGATTGCGGTGCCCTGGTCCTCCTTGAAAGTTAGGTGGTCGCCTAGGTGGTGGGGGTGGTGGGATTTTATTTTTTGGTGACATTGAATTCTGTATATTCATTTGATTCGATGGTCCTCTAAAGTTACCCTGTGTTTGTGGTGGATGTTGAGAAAATGGTGGCATACCTCCTCTTCCAGGACCCGGCCCTGGTGGTGGAGGAGGAACACGTTTCGGTGGAGGAGGTGGTGGAACATTGCGATTTTGATTTGATGGACCATATTGATTCATATTATTTTGCTGATGATGATTGTTATGATGATGATGTTGTTGTTGCATTTGACGTTGGTGAAATCCACCACCGTATTGATTCTTGTGCTTAGGAGGAGGGGGGGGTGGGATTCGTGATTGTTGATTTGAATTCTGACGTGAAAGATGCATTGGATACTGAGAATTTTGTCTACGAGAGTTTCTTGAATCATGCATCTTTCTCGGATTGTTTTTCCTATTGTTTTTATTGTTCTTTGATACGTGATGTTTCTGTTTCTTATTTTGTGATGCAGCAAGTAATGGATTCATCCGACCATTTTCGTCCGCTTTAATAGGTTCTGGAGATTTCTTATCGTATTTAGCTGCAAATCGAGGATCGTTTGTTGGTGCATTATTTTTTTCGACTTTTTTGCTAGCGGATGCATCCTGCATCTTCAGCCTGGGGTCTGATCTATTTCTCTGCACCTGTGTAGCAGATTCGTTGGGAACATTCATTCCATGGTTAGGATTCGATGAGTCATCCTTCTTCATTCGTGGGTCTACCTTAGGGTTTGATCCAGGACTTGCAGGATTGGCAGTTGGTGTTGACGAAGTGGTTTTAACATTTATAGGATTTCTAGGATCTCGAGCGAAAGAAGATGCATCATTCGTATTAGAAGCCTGGCTTGGAGATATACTAGACGTTGAAGGCCCATAGGCGTTTAAAGGAGTCAAGCTAATATTGAGTTTACGACTTCGATTGAATTGTGGGTTATTGCGATTATCATTGTTTTGCAGACCGTTTACATCCATGTTCATGTTAGCAGTAGGATTTCCTGGAGTTGAATTATTTACTCTATGCGGAGGTGGGGGAGGTAGAGCATTTCCATTAGGTAGGTTTGAATCTGCAGTTACATTTCCTATTTGCTGTGCTTGTTGTGGCCATTGCTGTCCAGGTGTGAATGACATTATTATTTAGAATGAAAGAGTTGGTCTAATTTGTATTGGTCAGATTCTGTAGTCTTGGGAGTGTATTGTCGTTTAGTACATGTTGATAATGGTAATAGAAGTGTTTCAACCTAGTTTTTTGATCGTTTTAGTGAGTTGAGAGGGTTGTGTTTTGTTCTAATCTATTTGACTGCTTGACACAAGTTTTGATAGAACATTGGGTTATGAACCAGACTTAGCTTTTCCCTGCAGATGAATTTCAACCACCGACACATCAAATCGATCCTCCACAAGCTTGAATACGTAACCACATAGAGCGTACCGTACTACACCCTACCTGAGTTGCATACGATGGGCAAATAAACCTATGTCATAATTTGAAAAACTCTCAAAAAACAAAAATTCCGTTATTTATTATTTTTATTGTTTCCATTCTTTATTTATTTATTTTTATTATTTTTATCTTTGGACTATTTCGAGGATGCCTCTATTTATGACTCTTTCTAACAACAGAAATGAATATTGATGTTTGTTATCACAACATAAATCGGACTAATACAAAAAGTATTCAGCGATGTCTCCACAGATGTCGGTCCACCAAATCATGAGAAAAATTCCTAGACTCACTATTTCCAATATTCTTATTACCGTTTTTGTGTACCTAATAGTCTCAGATGGTTTCAAAGCATTGCTTCACAAAGATTCAGATGAAACTTTCAGCTCCTCCTCCTCAACAATAGTGCTAGATGAATGTAAGAATGTCGTCCAAAATGGAAATTTTGAATATGGTACAGATCAATGGAAAGCCATTGGTCCAGAAACTGGATTATATTTACTTTCCATTGATTCCAATGTTGTTTCAGTCACTAGCGATGAGCCGAAAAGTTCCCTCACTAAAAGTGTGAATGCTCTTGCGACATCAAGTCGATCGGAACATTACTACGGTATGGCACAAGATTTAAATTTAGATTGTCTAAAAGTGTATGAGTATTATGAAGTATCATTGGACGTCATGATTCATGATGAGAGCAGCAATCCTGTTACCTGCGAACCCTTTCGATATTACTTTGATGCAGAAGTAGCATGTCCTACTTTAGCCATCAAAATTCAAACCAGCAACAATGAAATCATTTCTCGACCAATTGCAAAAACAATAGGACCATGGAATGAAAATGAGTGGAATAAAGCATATGGAGTTTTTCAAGTTACACCGGATTTATTTCATCAGTCAAAAGTTGAAATTTATGCCTCGGGTGTACGTGCGGGATATAATGAAGTTATATCCAATGTTGTGATCAAACCTGTTTCTACATCTACTCTTGGATTGCGTACATGCTCCAAAAATCTAATTGTCAATGGTGATGCTGAAATTGGTGATGCTCGTTTTTGGTATTTGAAAGGTGGTGGAGAAGCAGGGAGTTTTGGGAGTCTTGAGGTTGTTTCACCTGGCACATCCATGAATCCAAATTTAAGATCTAGATATGCTTTTCATCACTATGGTAGTCGAACACATAGATGGAATGGTTTATGGCAACAATTGGATCAAAATTGCATGAGTATCAATTCTATTTGGAAAGTTTCGTATCAAATCAAAGTGTTCGATCCGGATGGGAACGAAATATTTTTTAGTCGATTGAAAGAAGAAAGACGTCCCGGGGTAGCTATTGAATCAATCACCTATGGAGAGGATAAAGAAATTACATACCTGGATAACGCTATTTCAGATACTTGGAAGATTGGAGACGAAGGATGGAATTTGTTTGAACAAGAATTTATGATGACATCAGAACATAAGGACAAAGATGAAACTTGGTTTCACATCACAGAGATAGCAGTGTACCATGGATATCTTATTGACAACATAAGCATGACTCCTGTATCATATTAAGGATATACGATAATTACGTTGAGTTGGCAAGAAATCTTTCAAAGAAATCATTGCCATGATATTCTAATTCTAATTCTTGCTTTTTTTTAAGACATTCAAACATGAAGCAATGCCAATAGTTGAATTACTCCGGAATCTATTAATTCAAGTTATCATAGAATCAGGTATATATTTTCATCATTAAGATTGTTAATTTTTGTTCTGAGAAACGTATTCAAATTAGACATTTGTCAATAAAACAAAAGGATTGTCAAGTGAAACAGCTAATTCCTCCCAAACGACAGGAAATGTAAGAATGATAACATACAATATGTTACGAACGTATTATAATTTGGATGTCTAAGCACAGTTCCAATGATAGTGCAAATATTCTAAACACATGATTTTTAATGAATATGAATTGTTCGAAAATTATATTCAACAATATCATTTGATTTGTTTCAAAAATGCCGATCCTAAGATTTCTTTACAAATTGATTCCTCTAGAGCTATGTAGAAAGAGTCTAAAGAGAGAAGCTAGGTCTTCATTTCTACAAAATTGACGTACCTATAGAGAACTGTGATTCAAACTGCCTGTATCTTGAGATACCTTAAGGTCAAAAATGAGTCATAAAACAATTTTTATGATCAAAATATACATGAATTATCCCTCCATCCAAAAATATGTTGACAAAAACTTTTAATCTAATGTGAAGTATAGTACTTTGATGAAATGGATAAGTTTAGATATCATCAATCATAATTCGGAGGGTTGTAAGATATTGCATAGAAAGAATTACGATTGTTTTATTTGAGGTTTCGATTTGAAAATGACTGATTCTCATCAAGTTTGAAAAGGAAATGAACATAGACAGAGACATAAAAATATAAGAAATAAAGCAAATGTGATCCCACATAGGTAGTAATTAGAATACCGTAGCTAGCATCATAATTGCACCGATTTTTAATTGCATTTTGACCCCTCCAAACGAGATTTCTGCATTTGACATTTTTACCTTACGAGGTAACTGCAATTATCAAAATTCAAAGTATTTTTTATTTAGGCAAAATCCAAAAATAGGATCTAAATAAAATCAGAAACATCTTGCATTTTTTTAGTGAATGCCCTAAGTATATTTTCATATTCCCTAAGTACATT